>JAEEGL010077243.1_pt1 | contig 12659 bp, 7 predicted proteins | sample 9134231 | NCBI WGS metagenome assembly JAEEGL01 (sample SAMN16246548, study PRJNA631951) | gut metagenome | biome: gut microbiome; feature: rumen; material: fiber-attached | host: Bos | place: Iran: Karaj | collected 2018-10
CAGCATCTTGCCGGCCCCCTTGCCGAGGCCGTAAATGGCCGGCGTCACCAGGCCCAGTACCAGCAGCGGAACGATGAATTTCAACAGCTGGGCGAACAGGACGTTGAATGTCTTGAACAGCCGGACAAAAAACATCGACAGGCCGTACAGGAAGCCGTCCCCCCGGAAGGCGAGGCTGAACAGCAGGCCGAGCGCCGAGCCGAGCGCGATGGCGATCAGGACCTTGACAAAGAGGCTGAGCTTGATCTTTTTCATTCGTATCTATAGAGTTTGATCCTATAGATTCCCGAGACCTTGAACCGGGCCTGGGCGTCGGAACGGAAGCGCCGCTGGCTGCTCAGGCCGTATTCCGGGGCGGGGATGACCGTCCCGTCGGGTGAAGTGTAATCTTCCAGGCAGAGCCTTCCCCGCAGGTAAAGCATATTGTGGTGCGCCGTTTCGTCTCCGTTCAGGACCTGGATGACTTGTCCGTCCCTGAGCTCCTCGCAATAAGCGATCTTACAGTTTTCGCCCCAGTCGATCCAGGCACCTACACCCGCCACGATGAATTCATCCGGGCCTGTCTGTACGATGGCACCGTGTGTATATTTCTCACCTTCGATGTAGTGGCCGTTGAACGTATAGCCGTCAAAGGCGAGGGTATCCTCACCGTCGGGATCCTCCCGTTTGTCGATGCGGATGAAGCCGTGCATGGGATGTCCTGCACTCAGGACCGGCATCATCTCGGAGAGTACCCGTGCTTCGGCAGTGAAATAAGGATCATTGTAGTATTCTTCGTACCCGAAGCAGAATGCGCCCCGGGCACCGGCTTCGCCGATGGCGTACCACAGGCGGCCGATCTGGCAGTAGGTTTCCGGAATGAACAGGGGCTGCCCTTCGGAGTAGACTTTGCACAGGCTCTTCAAGCGGGAACTGTAGATGTCCGGTGACAGCCAGTCCAGATGGGGAGCGTTGGCTTTCCATACATCCAGGACAGGTTCCCGGGGTCCGCCGTTGGGGTATTTCCCGTAGGGCCTTCCGGGAGGAGCGAGCCAGGCATTGGTGAACATCGGGATATTGTACTGTGCTTTCCCGGCCGCGGCCACGGCGTCGATATAACGCGCATAGGCCTGCGCCATAAAGCGTTGAGGCGCCAGGGAATCTTTCTGCGATTCCCAGCCTCCTTCCTGCCAGGCCTTGTCGGCGGCGGGGCAGCAGTCCCTTTCCAGAAAGACGCCGCATTCATTCTCTACCTGGACGGCCCGGACGCGCTTCGCCCGGTCGGCGGTCTTTATATGGGCCATCAGGGCGGCGAAGGCCCTTGCATCTGCCTGCTGCGCCTCTTCGCAGAAGGGCGAGATGGTCGTCGTAGGCTTGCCGTCTCTGTCAAGCGCCCGGAAATAGGTCTTTGTGTCGCCTTTCATCCAGAGAGGCGTATAGGAAGACTCCCCGTTCTTCCAGGTTCCGAACCAGAGCAGTCCCAGGTAAAGGTCCCGCTCGTCGGCGGCCTTCAGCAGATGGTCGACCAGCGAGAAATCATACTTCCCGGGCTCCTGCTCTGTCTGTTCCCAGCTGACAGGTGCCAGTACGGCATTGAATCCCAGGGCTTTGGCGACGTCAAGCGAGGCGTCGGCCGAGGCAGGCGTCGAGGCATTGGAGTTGTGCATTTCTCCACCCCAGAGGATCGGGGGAGCTTGCCCGGCGGTCGTATTGCATCCTGCTGCCAGCAAGGCGGACGCAAGGACGTACAGGAGTGTTTTAACGAATCTCATAGTGCGAAAGGATTTCCATGATGGGGTCTTTGACGGACTTCATCCAGAGCAGATAGCCGTACGAATCCGGATGCGAACCGTCTGAGGTGGCCTCATGCTCCGGAGATGTGGCGCTGGTGGTGGTGACCCAGTAGACATCTTTGTATTTTTTCGTCATCTTCCGCATCAGCCTGTCAGCCGTCTGTTGTCTTGCGCTCATCTTGGCGAGATAGGCCGGGTTGAAGTTGCTTTTCTCCCGGTCGATGGTCTGGATGAAGATCATCGGTATGCCGGGTTTTGCCTTCCGGATGGTACGGATAAAGGGCTCCAGGCGCTCTTCCACCTGCTCGGGAGACGGGTTGGAGAAAGCGTCGAAGACATAAGCATCCACATCCGCCGTCGCCAGGGCTTCGGCGAAATAAGACTGCAGCTTGCTGTTTCCGCTGAATCCGAAATTCATGAAATTGTATCCGGTCGCCCGGGAGAGCTGGGCTTCCCAGGTCATGGCACACCGGCCTGCGCCGGAACCCTGCGTGAAGGAGGACCCGAAGACGGCGATCCGTCCCTTGAAAGGGGCGGGACCCGGTTCGATCCGGCTGCCCTTGTCCGTAACGATCTCGAGCGATTCGATTTTGGCGATCAGCGAGAGATAGAGAAGACACTCCTTTTCACCGTCGATGGTGCTGGGGATGAGGGTGATTTCGTATGGCTCTCCGGGTGCGGTCTGTTTCGGGTAGCCGTTCCCGGCCCAGCGCCATTTTCCGTCCTTTTTCATGTAGAGGTCGAAGCCCCGCGCCGCAATGGGGCCGTAAAGCCCTCCGTTCGGAGCCGTCGCGGCCCATACGACACGTACTCCGATGGCCCGGGAATCGGTGTTGAAAGCAACCATCAGGCCGCAGGGCAGTTTGGCCTGCCCTTTCTCTCCGTCTGTCATTTCCTCCAGCGGATCGATCCGCTCATACGGCCTGGTGGTGTTGAATATTTTCCCGCAGAATGTCAGGTCCTGCGCATCCGTGTACTGTTTTTGCCCCCAGAGCGGAAGCGATGCCAGCAGTAGCAGGCATGTCATCCATTTTTTCATTTTGTCAGCTTATTTTAATGATGGCGGCCCACCCCCCGCCGGAGGCGAGATGGATCTTGAAGGGCCCGCCGGTAACGTTGAAAGAGCGCTTACGCCATGAAGACGCCGTCGTGTCGGAGTCAGGGCCGTCTTCCCAGCTTTCGACCCGGAGGGCGTTCAGTCCCAGGTCGGCCGGGTCGATGCTCAGGGTGCGCGGTTCCCAGTCGGTCAGGGCGCCGATGTACCAGGTGTCTCCTCTGCGTCGCGCGGTAATGATATACTCCCCGATTTTACCGTCCAGCACCCGGGTTTCGTCCCAGACGGTCGGCACCCGGTAGATAAAGTCGGCGCAGGCGGGATCGGCCTCGTACCGGGACGGACTGTCGCAGAGCATCTGCATCGGGCCGTCGAACACGACATATTCGGCCAGCTGACGGCAGCGCGTTCCCTGCGACATCGGGGCCTGTTTGTTGGGGACAAAGGTCTGCCGGGTGCCGTTGAGGAAGGCGCCGGGCGTGTAGTCGGCCGGGCCTGTGACAAACCGGATGAACGGCGCCGTCACGTCAAAGGTGACCATGTCGTAATCGGGGAGCGGCCGGTTGCGCATCTGCTCCAGGCCGAAGATCCCTTCGTAGTTGAGCACGTTGGGGAAGCGCTTCTGGAGCCCCGTAGGCGGGGGACAGCCGTGGAAATCGATCAGCAGCTTATGTCTGGCAGCGGTCTCGGCCGTCCGGTACATCAGCTCCTGGATCGGCTGGTCGTTGCGTTCGAAGAAATCGATCTTGAAGCCCTTGACGCCCATCTCGCTATAGTGCCGGCAGATCTTCTCGACATCCTTTGCGAAGGCGGTCAGCCCGGCCCAGAGGATAATGCCGACGTCTTTCTGCTGCCCGTAACGGATGATTTCCGGGAGGTCGATTTCGGGGATGACGGCAAAGAGGTCGTCGGCATATCTGGCGGCCCAGCCTTCGTCCATCAGGATATATTCGATGCCGTGGCGGGAGGCAAAGTCGATATAAGCCTTGTAGGTCTCGGTATTGACGCCGGGCGTGAAGTCCACGCCGGAGAGGGCGAACTGGTTCCACCATTCCCAGGCGACCTTCCCGGGCCTGACCCACGAGAAATCTCCGCTTGCGGGTGGTGCGAGCCGGGTTACAAGGTCATTTCCGGCCAGGGATCTGTCGTCCCGGGCGATACAGATGACCCTCCAGGGGAAGGTGCGGGCTTTTCCGTCGCACGATGCGATGAAATCCTCGCGGGAAGTGACAAGCCACTGCAGATTCCGTTTGCCGCCCTGTTTCTCGGTGGCGGGATATCCGGCAAACCGTGCTTCGAATCCGTTGCCGAAAGGCTTCAGGAACATACCTGGATAGGAAACGACATCCGATTCTGCAATGACCATTCTGATTCCGTTGTCCTCGACCAGCGCCGGCAGCACGGCAAGAGGCGGCTCTCCGCCCTCGGTCGGAAGGACGGGTATGTCATAGGGGCCCATCGCGACGTCCAGAAGCGGCTTGCCGGAAGACCAGATGGGGAAATGCCGGGCCGTGTAAAGGTTCTGGAAGTCGTCCTGATAGGGGTCGACATTCTTGTGGGTATATGAGAAGCGGGTCCGGCTTCCGGCCTGGAAGCGGAAGTCTGCCTGCTCGGAAAGTACTGTGTAAGGCTTCCGTTTCGATGAACTCCATCTCCAGGCGACGCCGTCGTCGCAGGCCTTTGCCTCAAGGCGGTATCCTTTGTAAGAGAGGATGACCGAATGACCGTTCTTGATGATCTTGCGGGGTTTCCCGGCTCCGAATACGGTTCCGTCCGAAAGCGTCATCGACAGGGGAGAGGCTTTGACGGCGATTTTTCCGTCGCAGAGTACCCTGTACGTGACTTCCTTGTCTCCTGGAAGCAGTTCCAGCATAATGCGGCCGTCAGGAGATGTAACGCGCTCTGCTTGTTTCCAGCGGTCTTTCCTGTCGAAACGGACGGTCGCCATGACGGGGAAGTGGTCGGAAGGGTAGTGAAGGGTGCCGTCCGCCGTCGGGAATTTTTCCCGCCGGATGAAGAAATCCTTCGCCGAGAATCCGTTCACCATGATGTGGTCGGGGTACCAGGTGCTCCAGCCGGATTCATCTTTTTTGTTTTGCGTACCCCATTTGCGGTCTTCCGCCGTTATGCGCTCTTCATCCTTGAGGGCGGAATAGACATCCTGCCAGCGGGCGTCGGCGATGTTGTGCCAGTCCGCGGCATTGTGTGCGATGTTGAGGTCTCCGACCAGGATGGAAGGGACGTCCTGGGGGACAAGAGCTTCGCCCAGCAAGGCCATCTGCTGCAGGTTGAGGACGTTGCCCCGGTTCCTGGGCCAGGCGTTGTCCTTGTATTTCTGCGGGACGACCGTATGGGTGTCGAGGAAATAGAACTCCCGTCCCGAACTTTTCTGGACGAACCGGGCCCAGATGCAGGGCTTGCAGGTATGCTTGGGCTCTCCGGGGCGGGTGAGGGGCTTGTCCGGGATGCCGCCCGTCCAGAAAATGCCTGTCGCGAGGGTGTCGAAGAGCTCCGGCTTGTAGGCGATGGCAACATCGTAAGAGATGCCCTTCCTGGTATTGGGATAGAGAATCCATGCGTAATCCTTTCCCCGTTCAGCGATAAGGCGGCGGATATCAAGGTCTCCCTTTAATCCCCATATGCTGTCACAGACCTCCTGCAGGCCCAGGATATCACAATCCATCGCTGCAATCATATCCGCCACCGCCGTGGCGCTGTTGCACCAGTATCGCTGAGGACCGGCGAAGACGCCGGCCTTTCCCTTTTCTACAAAAGCCCTGCGGGCACCGGAGGCGCAGATGTTATAGGACCCTGCCTTGATCGGAGGGGCGTCTTTCGCACTCGCCGGAACGAGTGCGGGAAGGAAAGCCAGAAGGGCAATAGCTAAAGCACGGATCATTCTTCTGTGATTGTCCCTGTTGATATACAATTTGTTTCTGAGTGGGTCTCCGTCGTGTACAGGCCGACGAACGGTTTCACGGCGAGGGCGGAATGCGTCCCGCCCCGGAATGCCGTCGTTCCGGAGTACCGGCATCCGTCGACGGTGATGTCCTTGACGGCAGCGTCTCCCGAAGCGATGCCGGCGATGCCTCCGCACCGGACGTCACCGGTGGATGCCGCATCTACGAGAATCTCGGAATTCCCGGTGCAGTCCCTGATGGAATCCGCACAGATGCTCCCCGCCATGCCGCCGATATTCAGGAGGGCCTCCGTCGGGGCGGAGATGTGGATGCGGCCTTCATCTGTACAGCCTTCCAGGGCGGCGAGGGTGTGGCCGGCAATGCCTCCGACGTTGACATCGCCGCTGAGGACTGTCGTGGCGGGTATGGTAATCTCTCCGTAGTTGACGTCACCGGAGAAGATGCTGTTCTGGTGCGTGGGTGTGAGATGGCCGGCTATGCCGCCCAGGCTGGCCGTCTTGACCGTCCCCTCCATCGTAATGTCGCCCTTGTTGCAGCAGTTGATAATCTGGACCGAATAGGATGCTGAGTAGGACCGGCCGATGATGCCTCCCGCGTGGACGAAGTCGCTTCCGTCACCGATGACGGTGATGTCGGCTTCGTTGACGCAGTTCTCGATGACCGCGCGCGGCGCATAGCCGACGATGCCGCCGACACGGAGGACTTTTCCCCACTGGGTATAGCGGATTTTCCCTTTTGTCGTGCAGTTCCTGGCGATGGCGTTGCTTACCATCCGGTTAGCGAGGATCCCGGCCCAGGAGACCGATTCATCACCGACGATGTCCGCCGCACTCGAAATGGTGATGTCGGCGTCCAGGGTAAGGTTCCGGATGCATCCTGTCATTTCATCCGCAAAGGCTTTCCGGAGCCCGGAAATGGTGTATCCGCCACCGTCAAAGTCCCCCTTGAAGCCTTCGAGCGGCGTCCAGGTGCCGTCAACGGTGATGTCGGACAGCAGCCTGGCGTGCAGGATCTCTTTTCCGGCCTTGACTTTTTGGGCGAAGGCCTTCAACTCGGCATAGGTCGAGATGCAGGTTACGGGCTCGACATTGGATACAAAGTCGGTAGCCGGCAATTCGTAGACGTGTCCGGCAGAAAGCGTCTCCTGCCTGAGGGCGTTGAGTTTCATGCGGCTTCCGTCTGCGGCGTAGATGTCCAGGCTGATGCCTTTCTCACAGGTGGCGGGGCAGACGGCGAAATAGAATGTTTTCCCTTCGCTGATGTCCGTGCCGCCGCTGACGGTCAGGTCGATATGGCTGTTGCGGCCGCTGACCATCGTCGTCTCTCCCGTAAAGCGCCCGTCTTCTTTCTCCAGGCGGAACCGCCCGGCAAGGGGTGCATTGTCCAGGGAGGCTACGGAGATTCCTTTGATGACGGCAGGGCCCTTGAGCTGCAGCGACAGGATGCAGACAAGGTGGTTCATCGTAAAGGTATTCTGCGCAGAGGAAGCATACATGGGTGCATAGCCGCTGCGGAGATTTCCCTCATAGTACTCCTGCCGGGCAGGGATTTCGAATTCATCATCCAGCCCGCTGAGACCGCCGTAAAGGACGTTGTACGGAGCGGACGGGGCCTCCTGGAAACGGAAGACGGCCGTCTTGCTTCCCGCTCCGACAACGTTGAGCGGCCTGGATTCCACGCCGTTCACGACGATGATGTCACCGACGCTCCAGAGGACGGGATACGAAGTCCCCGTCCTGACACCCAGCACCGTCTTGGTCTGCGTTTCAGGCATGCCGGCTTCCAGCGTAAAGTCCTGTTGCTGCGGGGGCATCTCTTTACTGCAGGCCATGGCGAGGCCCAGCATCAGGAAGGACAGAAATAGATGTTGCTTTCTCATCGTTATTCTCCCTCAAATTGTAAGATGACCTTCAGCGGGAAGTGATCCGACGGATAATGAAGGGTTCCGTCCGCCGTCGGGAACATTTCCCGTGCAACTTTGTAGTAGGACGGATAGAATCCGTCTGTGAGAATGTGGTCGGGGCGCCAGGTGCCGGAGCCGCCGGTTTCGTTTTTGTTCGCATTCATCGTCCCTTTGTTCTGGACGTCAATGTATTCCAGCGTTCCCTCGGCTTTCATATGGTCATAGACATCATCCCAGCGGCTGCTGCAGAGGATATTGTATGCTTCGGCGTTTCCGTCGCAGTTCATGTCTCCGACGATGATGGAGGCGGAGCCTTCGGGGGCGACCAGCGGAGCCAGCCATTCGACTGTCTCCCGGGCATTGATGATCTGGGCCTCATTGGGACTTTCCGTCGTTCCCTTTCCGGGAACATCCAGGTGGGTGCTGAAGAAATAGAAAGTCTTCCCGCTGGCATTGTGCCTGAATTCGGCCCAGGTGCAGGAACGGTTGGATCCGGGCCCGTCGAAGTTGACGCCCCGGACGGGCGGCTCGAACCGGGTGCCGGTGATCCAGTAGCGTCCGGAAGAGACCAGCGTCAGGGTGGCGGGCTTGTAGATGATGGCGTCCGTCGTCCCGATGTCGTCGTAAGTCACGATGCCCTGTTCGTCGTATTGGGTTGTCTTGAGATTGTAGATGATCCACTGATAGCCGGGAAGGATGTCTTTGAGATTGTGGGTGTTTCCGTCGTAATCCTTTCCCAGGCCGTAGGCGATCCAGTCCACTTCCTGGAGGCCCATGACGTCGCAGTCCAGCCATTCGATCATGGCTCCGACGGACCTGTAACTGTTGGCCCAGGACCGCTGCGGGGATACGGTAGGATCCTTATCCATGACGCTTTTGCGCGCGGCCGGAGAAAGAATATTAAAGGACCCTGCCTTCAATATGGCCGTTATTTCTGTTTCTTCCGCATCCATGTTTCCCGTGCCGGCCGTTTCTTTGGGATCATCTCCGCCACCTCCTTCACCGACCGTAATCACTTTTCCGGCTTCGTATCCGGTCGCGTCGAATCGATAGAGGGTGGCCGTGGCGAGTTTGATGCCGGAAGGATGGAACTTCAGGGTCATCATCGTCCCGTCGGCGGCTCGGATGACCGCCTGGAATCCTTTGGAATAGTTCCCCCCGGGAAGGGTGAACAGGACGCTTCGGGCCGAAGACGACAGGATCAGGCCTTCTCCGAAGGAATAGCGGAATGCCTCAGATGCGCCGGATTCGGCTGTGATGCTTCCATTCCACGCGCCATCCTTGTCCGTCTTCAGTCTGAACGGGCCGCTGATCTTCTCGCCTCCGGAAGACGAGATTTCCATTTCCTTCAGGGTGGCCGTGCCTTTCAGGGGCAGTAGGATGAAGGCGGCGGGCGTCCGGAGCGTGACGCCGTCCTCCAGTTTTGCCGTCTGTCCGGCCAGCGGTGCCGCTCCGGTGCTCACGGATCCTTCTGCATATTGCTGGAGGGCGGGGAATTCAATCCTGCCCAGGGCGGATCCCGGATAGACGACCTGGTAGAGGGAGGCCTGGGCGGGCTTCTCCGTCAGCTTGAAGGAGGCGGTTGTCGTTCCGGCTTTATCCTGCGCCAGGGCTTCGGAGAGAACGCCGTTGACGCTGATGACATCGCCGGCGGCCCACCGGGCCGGTATGGCCGGATCCCCGATGCTGGCCGTCAGGGTGACGGAGGTGTTGCCGCCGGGCTCTTTCCCGCAGGAGAGAAAGAGGGACAGGAGGGCAATCGCCAGGGTGAATCTGTTCGGTTTCATGGATTCTACTTTACTTTGCGCGGTGTATGGCGGCAGCCTGACTTATGTTTGGAGAAGGCGACGTGGCAGGTCAGCGGAAGATGGTCGGAAGGGTAATGCAGGGTCCCGTCGTCCGTGGCGAACCGGCTGCGGTCGATCACGTAATCCAGCGGCTCGAATCCGCGGACCATGATATGGTCGGGATACCATGTGGTCAGCCTGCTTTCGTCCTTGGCGTTCTGCGTACCCGACATGCGGGCGTCCTCGCTCAATTTCCCCTCTTGCATGAACAGGAGTTTGACATCCGTGAAGGGGACCTCGGCGAGGGTGTTCCAGGTCCTTCCGTTGACATCGACGTTCATGTCCCCGACAAGGATGGCGGGGACATGTTCCGGCAGGTTCTCTTCGCACCATTTGCGGAGCTGCCGGGCATTGTATTCGTTTCCTTCATCATTGAAGGTCCCGTCCGGGCGTTTCTGCGGCACGAGCAGGTGGGTGGAAATGAAGTAAAACTCCTTTCCGGAGGCTTTGTGCCGGAACCGGCCCCATACGGCCGGGCGCTTCCACCCTTTGTAAATGCCGGGTGCCGTTTCCGGCCTGTCCAGGACGCCGCCCAGCCAGAAGATGCCGCTTTCCAGGCAGTCAAACACGTCCGGTTTGTAGCCGATGGCATCATCGTACGAAATATAGCCCTGCGGGGTGTTGGGGTAGAGGATCCAGCGATAGTCCGCGCCTTTGGCCGCCACGATGTCGCGGATGTTGCGGGGACCGTTCCAGATACTGTCGCAGACCTCCTGAAGGCCGATGATGTCGCAATCGAGATGGACAATCATGTCACCGACGGCGCCTGCGCTATGGCACCAGTACCGCTGGGTCGAGACCGCCGTGTCTTTCTGAATGGTTTTCAGCCGGGATCCGGAGGTAAAAAGGTTGTATGTGCCCACCTTGAATCCGGGCGCTTTCCGGGCCGGTACGGGCAGGGAAAGCGCCAGGAAACAAAGTGCGATAAGGATTTTTTTCATTACTGATTCTGATAAGAGCCCGGCCACCAGCCCTCCGCTCCTCTCGGCGTGCCTGCAGCGTCCGTATTGAATACCCCGGCTTCCACAAGCCAGTTGTAGAAGTCTTCGCCGTAGTGGTTGCTTCCGTCGGGAATGTAGGCTTTGAGAGCGGCTTCCACCTCTGCGGCCGTAGCTGTCTGGAAGCCTTCCAGGGATGCCGGACCGCTCCAGGGCAGCAACCCGTTCCCGGAGAGTGCAATCGTGCTTCCGAATATGGACGTGGCCGTGACGCCGGTCTTGTCCGTTGCGGTGCCGCTCCCTGTGAAGACGACTTTCGGTGTATTTGTCAGGACATTATGCCCGTACGTCGTGACGTTGGTCGATTTATTCGCGATAGCCGAAGAGTAGGAATTGCCGCTGTCGACGACAACGAGGTTGTTGATGACGTAGTTCATCGCCGCATCCGTCTTGTAGAAGGCCGCGAATCCGTTGGTGGTTCCCACCGTCTGGGCGGCCATCGTACAGTTGGCCATGAACATCGGGACATTTGCGCGGATACTTCCGTTCAAGGCGGCGTTGTTGCCCAGCGGATTGACCATCGTACAGTTATAAAGCAACACTGCGTTGCCTGCGGACGGGAAGATGTCCGCGCCGTTGGAGGCACATGCGTTTCCGTCAAAAGTACAGTTGGCAACGTAAAGGATATTGCCTGTCTTTTTTTGCAGGATCGCACCGCCGTTTCCGATCTTGTCGGGGTTGTTTCCCTTGAAGACGCAACCCAGGATCCGCGTGACACCCTGCGAGTAGATGGCGATGGCGCCGCCGCCGGTCTTGGCAGTCTTGTTGCCGGTGAAAGAACTGTAAGAGATGGATGCCGTCGACGTGCCGCCTATATAGATGGCTCCGCCTGTCTGCTCATTGGTGGCGGATGTCGTTGCATTCCCCGAGAAGATGCAGTGCTCGATGTCGAAGTGACCGGCCGTCAGGTTGAGTGCACCGCCGGGCCCGTTGTGCTTCGCATCGGCGAAGGTGATGCCTTTCAGTGTCATGTTGACGTTGGCGGAGGCGCAGGCGAGGATACATTCGTCGGCAACGCTGGTCTTGAAGACCGTCTGGCCTTCCACGCCGGAAACGGTGAAAACCGTCGGGGCGTCATAGCTGACGGAAACGACTCTCCCGGCGGCGCCCAGGTCATATTCCCCTTCGCCGACGAAGATGGTATGGCCCTGAAGGGCGGTCCCCTGGGCCGGGTCGGTGAGGTAGTTGATCAGCGCCGCCTGGTCGCCGGCATTGTCCCAGGACGATCCGTCCTTGGTGCCATTTCCGGTGACCGTGATGTAAAAGTTGCCGATCACTTCCATGTGCCCGTCTACCGGCGAGTCGATGCAGAGCACATCGCCGGCCGGAATCGTGGCGGGTTTGTCAGAGACGGCTTCGCCTTTCCAGACGGTGTTGTCGCCCAATTTGAAATACAGTCCGGGAAGGTTGATTCCCGGGAGCGTTGCGAGGTAGTAGGTGCCGCTTCCGTCCAGCTCGACATTGATTTCGGGCTGCGTTCCTTCGACAGAAAACTCCGTGCAGGCGGCATCCGTAGATACGGATCCGGTGACGTTCGTTTCATCCTTGGAGGCAAATGCCACGCGGGTGATATTCGCATCGCTGATGGTGAACCGGATCATGCCGACGGCGCTCTTGAAACGGCCGAAATTGCGTTCTTTCAAGGTAGTATGGGAAACGATGACCGCACAGTCCGCAAATTTTCCGGTCTGGCTGGCGGGGATCTGCAGGCTCAGCTTTCCGTCCGCTTCCACCTTCGCGTTGATGGAGGATGGATAGACCGCGTAGTACTCGTCAGCCTCTTCTACGGTCGCTTTGAACTGGACTTTCCCGTCAATGATCTGCGCGGGAGCGACGCAGGCGCCGCCGTTCCATAAGATCGAGACCAGGTCGCCCTCGTTCCAGCTGACACTCCAGTCTTCTCCGAGCGTCGTACGGGTGGTGAAGCCGGCATCGGCGGAGAAAATGACTTCCACGGGCTTCTGTACGTGTTCGGGTTCTTTGCTGTCCTGTTCGACTTTTGCACAGGATACTGCGGCCAGGATGGCCGTCAGCAGAATGATATATCTTTTCATATGCATTACCAGATGTAGTCAATGGGATTCATGGGATCGATGCCGCTGTCTCCGTCAAATGGCGTTGCCGGCGGTTCTACCGTGTTGTAGCGGATGCCGATGTAGTTCCA
>JAEEGL010458653.1_pt1 | contig 12659 bp, 10 predicted proteins | sample 9134231 | NCBI WGS metagenome assembly JAEEGL01 (sample SAMN16246548, study PRJNA631951) | gut metagenome | biome: gut microbiome; feature: rumen; material: fiber-attached | host: Bos | place: Iran: Karaj | collected 2018-10
GCCTTTTGAAAGCTCCAGCAAATTGCCAAGCTCGTCTCCGCTCAACGGTTTTTCATTGAGCAGGAAATCTTCCAAACTTCCACTTGAACCTGCAGCATCACCATAAGCCGCATCCCAAGAACTAGGATAAGATCCAGTACCATCTTTTATAGCATAAATATTGAAATAATCAAAATCAGAAAGCTGGAAAGCTGTAGGCAATGCAGTCCTTGAAGAACTTTCCTTATCAACAATTTTTATATAAGCCTTTGACGAATCAACGGATGAGCTTGAGCTGTCAGAACCAGAGTCCACATCAGAACAGCCTGCAAGAAGCAATGCGCTTGCAAGAACCGTCCCCAAAGCCTTGAATATTTTTTTCATAATCAACTCTCCTTAAAGTTATTTGACGAAGCATGCAGCAGAACGCCATACACCATTGCCAGTGCCGTCATACTCAGTAACGACATTGTAAACATTAACAACAGGGTTTCCGTTTTCGTCATAGCCAGGCACCTCAACATCTTCCAAAGCAAGAGGCCCCATAACGGCAAACACAATGTCGCCAGCAGTAGCTGTATATTGAGTAGCAGTAGTACCGATACTTTCAATCGTAACATAGACAACAGGTCCGTTAGTGAAGTTGTGTACTACGACAGTCGCATTAGCCTTCATATTAGCAAGAGCAGTACCGTTGTCTCCGTTGACATAGAAAGCGAAGAAATTTGCAAGGTCATAATTTGCACCCAACTCATTTGCAAGAAGGAGCTTGTTGACATAATCACCTGAAACGACAAACTGGTTTCCCGACAGATATGAGATTGACAAGTCACCGAAATCAGTAACCGCATAGCTCAGTCCTTTGATGCCAGTAGCAGAATTGAGCTTGTAGTAAATACGAATAGTCGTTGAGTCATCGTCAAGGATTTTCTCCTGCGAGAACGACTGCGCCGTATAGTTCTTATATGTGTTTGCCTTTGCTGCAGTCAATGAGCCAGCCGCACCAGAATCTATTACAGTGTCAATCTCATCATACAAATCACTTGTAAGCGATGTCTGCAAAAGATGCTTTACTACATACCTGTAGTTTCCGCTCTCAGTCCAAACTGCGTACAGAGTCATGTTCGATGAAACAGTAATGCTCTGCCCATCCTCATATACACCAGTTGTAGCTGAACTTGTAACTGCCCATCCTATGAAGCGATAGCCATCCCTTGTGAATGTATTTGTAGAAAGTTTCTGTGCGACACCAGACTTAAACGACTGTGATGCCATAGAGCCACTTCCACCATTCGCATTAAATGTAACTGTATAAGTACCAGCTGGCGTTGGCGTCGGTGTTACCGAGCTAGTTTCATAATAGTTTCCCTCATCCCCACTGTCAGAACATGACATAAAGCCATACGACAAAACTGCCGCAAACACGAGCAGAAGTGTCTTTCTGAAGAACTTTTTCATAAGTTCCCTCCAAAAAAGTTTTTTATAGCATTAAATATTAACGAATAATGAAAAAGATTTAAATAGATTTTACTGAAAATTTATACTTTTTTTATTCCTTCACGAACTTTTCTATACTGCACTCGTGCTTTTTGGTCTGCTCGTCGTAGCTTATTCCCACGAAAAGAATGTTCCCCGAGTAATGCGAGAGCGAATCGAAATACTTTCGGTCCCTTATCTGGCTCAGGGCGGTACACGCGCTTTTGTTGTGCTTTAGCTCCACTATGAGCGCGGGCATGTCCTTTGACAGCGGGACATACACCATGTCCGCGAAGCCCTTCCCGCTCGTAAGCTCCCTGAAACATGTGTACTTGTTTAGCGCGTAGATGAACGACAGGTAGATTGCGCTCTGGAGCGCGTACTCGTTGTTGTAGCTCCTGTTGCTCGTCACATGGATGTGGCTTGCGTCAAGGGACTTTGCCACCGCCTCCCCATTCCCGGCCAGAGTCTCTGCCAGAAGCTCCCTTGATGCCTTTACGATTGCGTTCGTCTCGGAGTAATCCCCCATGACGGAGACAGCCCTGAGCCACTCAAGCCGCACCTCCTTGTTCGGAATGTAGCACTGCTGCCCGTCTGAGTCGTACGCAAGGTAGCCCAGGTGTATGAGGTAGGTGAACACATCGTCCTTGGAGACGAAGTCTTTCACCGTGTTCTTGTACATCCCAGTGTCTATCTCCACGCGCTCGCCGGAAATCATCCTGATTACGTCGTCCTTTGTCCCGGCGAAATTCTGCTGGATTCTGTCAGAAATCACCTCGTAGGATGAGGTCATCCCCCAGTAGCTCGCAAAGTCCCTGTTCAGGATGGACTTCACCACCGACTCCGAGTTGTATATCTCGCACCACCTGCGCCCGCCCTCATCGTTCCACGACAGGCGGTAGCCGTCATACCAGTTTCGGCACTCCTCAAAGCTCACCTTGTACCGGGCGCACAGCTCCATCACCTCTTCGGCCGTAAAGCCGATGTACCGGGAAAGCTTTCCGGAGCGCAAAACAGAATACTCCCCGAAATTGTTCAGCTTGGACTGTATCTTGTCACGCACTACGGGAAGAATGCCCGTAAGGTACGCCAGTGCAATCGCCGGGCGCACCGTGTCGCTTTTGAAAAGTCCGTTCAGAAAGTCCAGGTACTGGGTAAAAAGCCCCTCGCTCACATTCTCACGAACAAGAACATCGTATTCGTCCATCAGGATAACGAACTGCTCTCCTGTGGCAGAAAAAATCTTTACTATGCCGTCCGCAACCGAATCATCTTCGTCAAAAGACAAATTGGGAAACTGCTCCCGCATTTCAGCCCTTATGTTCTTAGTGATTTTTATAATCAGCCTGTCTTTGTCAAGCGCGTTCCTATACTCGCTGTTTATATCCAGCTTTATTACATTGAGCTTGTTCAGCCCCTCACCGAACATGGGGCTTTCCGCTATCTTGCACTTTGAAAAAATCTCTTTTGAGTCGCAGCCCTTTGAGTAGTAGGACGCTATCATGTTGCTCGCTATCGTCTTCCCGAACCTTCTTGGCCGCGACACGCACAGATACTTGTCGTCCGCCTTCATAAAATCATTCAGCACCGAAATCATCATCGTCTTGTCAACATAGATGTTCCTCGACATAGCCGCCTTGAAATTGTCGTTCCCAGGATTCAGATATATTCCCATAATGCTCCCCTTTTATTTTATCATGGCAGATTTATTCCTTCAATAATTCTGCTGGCTAGTTCTGAGTTCGGGCCAGTCATTCCCAGGACGGCATTCTACGGGAGGTACTGGGCGTTTATGTTCCTGAGCGAAAGGAAAAGCCTGTCCTTTGCGTTCTCGTCGCCGTCCGTCAGAAGCTCAAGCCTTCGGCGCATATCTTTTCGCGCGCTGTTTTCCTGATAGCCGCAAGTGCAAGTCCACCCGAAATAGCCGGAAGTCTTTGCATGGGATATGATTTTTTCTTCATTTATATAGTACAAAGGCCTGATTATCTCAAGCGGATATTTTTCGTAGCGAAGACGGGCCGGCATAGTGGCAAGCTCTGCCTTTCCAACCATGTTCATAAGGAGCGTCTCCAGAACATCGTCCTTGTGATGCCCCAGCGCAATCTTGTTGAAACCATTCGCCATAGCATAACGGATAAGCTCCGTGCGCCGCTGCATTGAGCACCAGAAACAACTCATCTTGCGACCAGGTTTGAGCCGGTTCATTATGTCAACATCAATTTTCCTGAAATCAACGCCCCACTGCCCAAAAAGAGACTTTATCCCCTCAGGGAAATCAGGCGCAAAGTCAGACTGAATGTTCAGGGCGGCAAAAGAAAAGTCGGCTGACGGGCGGCGAAGCCTGTTCGCCATGTATTCTATCAGTAAGGTTGAGTCTTTTCCTCCGGAGGCTCCAACAAGGATTTTGTCCCCGCCTTCAATCAACTTGTAATCGTAAACTGCTTTGTCAATCAAACTGTAAACAAGAGGCTGCATTTTTATTTTCCACGCGTTTTGATTCAGGAGCTGCCGAAAAAGAATCAGGTGGCTCGATATGCTTTCCGACAGTCAAGCTCAGTAACCTTACGCAACAAACTTTTCGGGCAGTCCCTTTAATACTTCGATTATATACTATATAATATTCTATATTATTATCATTAAAAATAAAAATCTTGAGGTTAAAAATATGTACATAACTTGTCTTGATCTTGAGGGCGTTCTTGTGCCTGAGATTTGGATTGCGTTCAGCAAAGAATCTGGAATTCCCGAGCTGAAAAGAACTACGCGTGACGAGCCTGATTACGACAAACTCATGCAATGGAGAATCGGTATTCTGAAAGAACATGGTCTTACCTTGCGCGATATTCAGAACACAATCGCAAAGATAGACCCGCTTCCGGGGGCAAAGGAATTTATGGACAGTCTGCGAAGCGAATGTCAGACGATTATACTGAGCGACACTTTTGCAGAATTTGCCTCTCCGCTTATGAAAAAGCTGGGGCTTCCAACAATTTTCTGCAATTCGCTTGAAGTTGACGAAAAAGGCTTTATCACAAAACACAAGATGCGCTGCCCAGAGTCAAAGCTCACCACGGTAAAAGCGTTGCAGTCAATCGGCTACGATACAATCGCGTCGGGCGACAGCTACAATGACCTCGGAATGATTCGCGCAAGCAAGGCAGGATTTTTGTTCCGCACCACGGAAAAAATAAAGGCTGACTACCCGGACCTTCCTGCTTTCACCGAGTATTCGGAACTTCTTGGCGCAATCAGAGACCAGCTCAAACGATAACAGGAAGTGCCATGTACTATTTTCTAGTAAACTTGAAAGGCGGAAGCGGAAAATCAGTCCGCCGCTGGAGGGTAATCAAAAGCCTCCTCGAAAAGAACAAGATAAATTACGAGCTTTTGGTTCCTGAATTTCAGGGGGACGCAAGCCGTATAGCCGCAGAAGTATGCCAGAAAGAGGACGATGATATCCGCCTTGTAATTCTGGGCGGAGACGGAACAATAAACGAAGTCCTGAACGGAATCACCGATTTTTCCAAGCTCAAGATAGGGCTTATACCGACAGGCTCGGGCAACGATTTTTCCCGCGGGCTAGGGCTTCCTCGCCACCGCCCGCGCAAATCGCTCAGAATGATTCTTGCCGCAAAAGAAGGGAAAAAAATCGATGTGGGCATGGTAGAGTCCGATGACGGCGGGGACGGGCCTAAAAAGAAATTTTTCGCCATAAGCTCAGGATTCGGCCTTGATGCGATTGTGGGTACAAGCATAAACACATCAAAAATCAAAATCGTTCTGAATAAGCTCCATGCCGGAAAATTAAGCTACGCGATTCTGACCGTAATCACTTTGTTCAAGATGACTACGCACCGAGTGTCAGTTTCATTCGACGGGGAAAAGCCAATGTCCTTCGACAAGCTCATTTTCCTTGCTGCAATGAACACAAAGGCTGAGGGCGGCGGAGTTCCGATGAATCCAAAGGCAGTCTGCACGGACGGAAAACTTTCTGTCTGCATTGCGGCCGGAGTCCCAAAATGGAAGACATTCCTCATGTTCCCGCTTCTTTGTCTGGGGCTTCACGGAAAGCTGAACGGATTTTTCCTCAGGGACTTCAAGAAAATGGAGCTTTTGTCCGAAACACCAAGCGTAATCCATACCGACGGAGAATTTTTCGGAAATATGAAAAAAGCTACTTTCTCTGTGCTTGAGTCAAAGCTGACAATGCTCGTCTAAAATCAGAAAGTTTTCTTGACAAGCTCCTCGTAGGCGCGAAGAATATCATCGAACTGTGTGTAGCCGAAAGCCGAGCGCATATCTTCCACCTGCCATTGCTTTATGTTCGCGATGTGCGGGTACGGAAGATAAAAAAGCCTTCTGGAAAAATGGCGCACAACCGTATCCTTGTACATGAATTTCTGGTCGTTGAAACGCTGCGAGATAATTTTCTGCCGTGTAGTTGAGCGGACAAGCGCGCTTTCGTCCGCAAAAACGAGCTTTTTTGTCTTTATGAGGCGGCGGCTTTTTTCAAAAAGAGAAGTGCGCCTGCACTCGTCCATGTTAAAAAGAATCACTCCCGCGTTTATGAACCGCCTGAGAAAAAACAAGATGATTTTTCCGTAGTGGTCCCGGGCAGCCGCATACTCAAAGCCCGAAACATCAATATCGTACAAAAGCGTTATATCTTTGTTAAAAAGAATGTCCGCATCAAGATAAAGGAATTTTTCTCCAAGCTCTGGTATTTTGTCCGCGAACAAACGGATTAGCGTGTACGGCGAGCAGTAGCACGCCTCGTTCGGGCATGAGGCAAATTCTTCCATATACATAGTAGTCACATCGATTTTTTTGACCGAGTTCTCCGCATTGAACGAGCGGGCGGTTTTATCAAGAAATGAAACTTCGTTTTCAGAAAGCGGCTTGTAATCAGGGTTCAGGTGCGACAAATCCATTGTCAGAATAAAAAACTGAAACGGCTCTTTTGTTTCAGTCCGCATCAAAATCGAAAGCATGGCAGAAAGAAATCCGCCGAACACTTTGGAGTTTCCACAAAACAGAATGTTACGCATAATCAATTTTCCTCACTCGCCCCTGCCCGAACATATTTGATAATTTCCACATTGCTCATAAGGCTTCGCTCTGTCATTTTGGCATGAACTTCATCGCGCAGCTTTTTGACAGCCAGTTTCCGTCCCAAAGTTTCATCAGGAAAAAAAGGCCCGTCAACATAAGTCACTATTCTTGGTCTTTTTGAAAAACGCGATTTTTGATATGTGTTCGTAAAAGAGAAAACAGGAGTTCCGAATCGGACAGGGTACGAAAACGACGCTTCGGAGAAATTCCTGATTTTAGTGCAGTACGGCCAGATATGCGCCTCGGGGTAAATTGCCACTGAGGAAAGCTCCGAAACGCGCAGCTTCATTGCGCCCATGAAATTTTTTGTTGCCCCGAATGTGTCCGGAAGCGGAAGCGCGCCCGCAAACGGAAGAAGTCTTCCCACAAAAGGAATTGACACATTCGCAGGATGCACGATTACGAACGCGGCGCGCGGAAAGCTTACGAAAGCCGGAACAAGCGGGTCGAATGTTGTGCTCGTGTGGTTTCCGTACAAAAAGAACGAACCGCGCAGAAAAGGCTTCATAACGGACTTGTTTACGATTTTGTGCCGCCACACGATTTTCAGGTACAGCCACGCGCAAGGAATCGCAAGAACGCGGTAAACGAAAAAGTGCGCTAATTTCCACAAAGCAGAGGAAGTTCCGTAGTTATAGTTTCCGTCTATTTTTCTGGCTTTTATCACGGCAGTTGAAAACTCATCGTTCAGTTCGTCGTGATAAAATATAACTCTGGGCTTTTCCATTTCTAGAACAAGTGGCAGCGCACTTTATGCCCGTCCCCGGCATTTTTCCACTCAGGTATCTCCTTGCGGCATTTTTCTGACGCATGGGGACAGCGGTGCGCAAACGGGCAGCCTTCAAGCCCGCGCAAAATCGTCTTGACCTCTCCGCTCTCGTTTTCTTTGTCAAGTTTTCCCTGAGAGCCTTCAAAAAGGAGCTTTGTGTAAGGGTGGAGCGCAGTTTTGTACAAATCTGCGGCAGGAGCTTCCTCCATCAAAAGCCCCGAGTACATTACCCCGATTGTGTCGCAAAAATAGCACGACACGCGCAAATCGTGCGCGATGAACAAAAACGAAAGCCCGCGCTTTTCTTTTATGTCCTGCAGCAAATTCAAGATTTGCCCTTGAATTGAAACATCGAGCGCGGACACAACTTCATCGCAGATAAGAACTTTTGGCTGCATCAAAAGCCCGCGCGCGATTGAGATTCGCTGCCGCTGGCCGCCCGAAAACTCAGATGGCCGTCTGTTAAGGTCGCTGGGGTCAAGCCCGACTTCCTCAAGGATATGCGCGCTCAATTCCCACGCCTCGGCCTTTCCTTTCCATAGCGACGAATATTTGTAGGCATTCGTAAGGATTGAAAATACGCTCATCCTCGGGTTCAAGGAGCGGGACGGATCTTGAAAGACATACTTTACTTTCTCTCGGTATTTTTTCAGCTCAGACTTATGGAGCTTGGAAACATCACAAAAAGTCCCGCCATTTTCATCAGGATTGTAAAGAACAGTTCCGGACGACTGCTTATACATCTGAACGAGAATCCGCGCCGTAGTCGTCTTTCCGCAGCCTGATTCGCCCACAAGACCGTATGTTTTTCCGCGCTCTATTCCGAAAGAAACATCGTTCACCGCGTACACTTTCTTCTCGTTCTTCGCAAAAAAGCCAGCGTCAAGGGAAAATGTCTTCATCAAATTTTTCGCTTCAAGAATAAAATCACTCATGCGCCCCTACCTCATTTTCCAGCAGCTTGAAAAAGCCGCGCTCTTTTTGCATTCGTCCTTAGCGAACTGGCAGCGCGGCGCGAACGGGCAGCCCGTCTCCGGGTTAGCAGGGTCCGTCACCCTGCCAGGAATAGACACGAGCCGTTCCGTCGTATAGTGCATCCCGAACTTGGGCGTTGATGCAAGAAGAGCTTTTGCATAAGGCGAGAATTTGTGCCGCGCGTCATTCTCCCAGCCTTCAAGCTCCGACGAAGCAAAAGAATCCATCACGATTCCGCCGTACATTACGATAATCCTGTCGCACAAGTCGGCCACAAGATTTATGTTGTGGCTTATGAATATAATGGAAAGATTGCGCTTTTTTCGCAAATTGCGCAAAAGCTCCACAATCTGAGCCTGAATCGTAACATCAAGAGCGGTCGTTGGCTCATCCGCAATCAAAAGCTCGCAGCCTTGCGCAAGAGAAAGCGCGATTCCGATTCTTTGGAGCTGTCCGCCCGAAAACTGGTGGGGAAAGTTCGAGAGCCTTTTCTCAGGGTCAGGTAAGCCCACTTCGCCAAGAAGTTTGACGGCTTTTTTACGAGCCTCTTCTTTCGTTATAAGCGGCTGTGAGTTTCTGAATGATTCTAAGAAAACGCTCTCCATGTTTTGAAGCGGGTCAAAAGAACGGCCTGGTTCCTGAAAAATCATACCGATTTTCTTCCCACGGAACTCACGGATTTTTTCTTTCGGAAGATTTGTAAGATTCTCGCCACAGAAAAGAATCTCTCCTGAGATAATAGCGTTGTCCCCGTGCAAAGCCGGAATAGCAGTAGTTGTAACGGTCTTTCCTGAGCCGGACTCCCCCACGATTCCAAGAATCTCGCCGCGGTTCATCTGAAACGAAACTCCGCGCACGGAATGAACGGTGACTTCCTCCGTACCGCGAAGAATGCTGAACGACACATTCAAGTCCTTCACAGAAAGGCATGGCGAATCCGCGCCAGATTCCGAAGATGCAGCTTGTGACAAAGCGTTTGTAGAAGAATCATTCGCACGAGCTTTCTTGGATTTTTTGACAGAATAAGGGTCATAAAAATCACGGAGCGCGTCCCCTATAAAATTGAACGCAAGCGTAACCGCAAGAAGAAGAAAAACTGGCGTAAGAAGCCACGGAAAATTCTTTATGTTGGAAAGAGTCGAAATATCGCGGTTTATGAGGCTTCCCCAGCTTACGGCAGGGTCCGCGATTCCAAGTCCCAGATAACTCAGCGCAGTCTCGCTCATTATAAAGCCTGGAACTGCAAGAGTAGTGCTTACGATAAGAAGGCTCAAGAGCTGCGGAATTATGTGAGTGAAGATAATAACCGTGCTAGGAATGCCCTCAAGAATCGCGTTCTGAACGAACTCCTCGCGCTTTATGGCATGAATCATTCCGCGCAACATTCTCGCGCTTGCCGGCCAGCCCACAAGGGAAAGAATAAGCGTAATCACCATGTAGCTCTGACCAGTGTCCATCTTTGTGTTCAGAAGCGAGCGCAAGAAAAGAATAAGATAGAACCCAGGAATCAGCATGAAGAATTCGGAAAAGCGCATTATCGTCCAGTCGCATTTTCCGCCGTAAAAGCCCGCAAGACCGCCAAGCACAATCGCAAGGATAAGCGATATGAAGCTTGCCACGAATCCGATTGTGAGCGAGATTCGGCTTCCGTACACCATGCGCGAAAAAAGGTCGCGACCGAGGTTGTCCGCCCCGAAGAGAAAAATCGGGTAGATTTCGCCCGTTTCCTCGTCAGGCTTGGTCCCGAAAAGATGGCGGGAGCATTTTACTCCGAACAGCTGGTACTCATCGCCTTTCACAAAAAATGATATTTTATGACTCAAGCCCTTTACTTTGGCATAACGCCATGTCACAGGATTCAAAACCCGGAACTCACGGGCGCACAGGCGCGGAATGCCCCCGTCCCGCCGCGAAATCTCAATGTTCGACGGATGGAACGAGCCTGAGTCAAAAGACTTGGTTGCCGCGTATGGCGCAAAAAAAGGCGCAAAAACCATAACGGCGTACATAATGATGAGAACGATAAGGGAGATGAATGCCAGCGGACGCGATTTTATGTATCTTAGGACTTGTTTCATATATTTCAGTTCGATTTTGCGAGCGTGAATTTGCTCAGTGCCACTTCCGTCGAATATGCGAGCGGAATAGATGCAGAGTCGCCGAGAGCAGGGAACGAAACGCCCGAGTCAACGGAGAATTTCGGGTTCTGCCCGGTTTTGTTTATAATCTGGGTTACGAACTTTGCCGCAGTCTTTGTGTTTATGGTTGCCGTAACAGGAAGAGTTCCGTTAGCTGACGAAACTTTGCTCTCGGTTGCCGAAAGATTGACTACATTTCCGTCGCTTGAAGTGAGGGAAATTGCGTTCAATATGTAGTTCCAAGCAGAACTTCCTTCGTTCTTTATGTTAAGGTCAAAGTTCACTTTCAGAGGAAGGTCAACTCCGCTCAATGCATTTGAATCGATTGATTTTCCGCCCGCAATCGAAGCCGCAAGAGCCGCCGCTTTTGTAGCAGTCATTCCGCTGTTTTTGAACGAATTGACAAGCTCGCTCATTGTTGGAAGCACGAGCTTTGGGTTTGAGAGCGAAAGGCTCGGCTTTACGACAGGAACATCAAAATTCTTGGAGAACGGAAGCGAAAGGCTCTTGTTCGTAAGGCTCGTAACAGCACTAAGGTCAAGCCCCACTTTTCCGGCGATAGAGAACGGCAACGCTTCCTTTGAGCTTGTGTAGCTTTTCGCAAGGTTAAGGATTGAAGTGTAAGGCAGCTTGAAGTCAAAGGTGTTCGTCTTAGTTCCGTTCGCAGCAAGAGAAATTCCTTCGTTCGCAGTAAGGCTCGTTACTTTAGATGAGTTGCAAGAAATGTCGGCAGCAAGCGAGTCAAGCTTGACCGCAACATTGTACGGATTCGTTATGTCATAATTGCACTTGAAAGAAACACCTTCCATATCAAGCCCCGTTATTGCAAGGCTTTTGAACGCAAGCGTAGGTGTCTGGAGCTGCGATGTAATTCCGCCGAGAAGTCCCGACAAATCAAGCGAAGTGCATGAAATAGAAGAGAAAAGAATTCCGGCGCACAAGCACGCAGGCAACAAGATTTTAACTGATTTTTTCATATATAACTCCTATAAAAACTCCGCGTTAGCGGTCGTGCAGGAAGCACGAAATCGCAGTTTTGCCAACGGCAAAATCTGCTCATGATAAAATTACATGGATGTAATTTTATCATGCCTCCTTTTTAAACATACGCCTTATAGCTGGCTTTAAGAGAGCTGTTCGGAAACTTCGGTTTTCCGAACAGCTCTAATTTTTTCCGTACCTGATTCGCGGATCAACAACCGCGAGCAATATGTCCGAAATGACCATTCCCGCAAGGACAAGAGCGGAAATGAACATTGTGTTCGCAAGAACAAGATTCACATCCTGCTGCATAACGGCCTCGTACATGAGCCGCCCCATTCCGGGATAAGAGAAAATAATCTCAAGCACAAGAGAGCCTGAGAAAAGGCTTGCCAGAAGATTCGCGCTCCCTGTGATATACGGGTTGAGCGTATTCCTGAACGCATGGTTCAGAAATACGCGCCGCTCTGAGATTCCGCGCGCACGAAGAGCCGTTATATACGGCATTCCCATCTGGTCCAGCATCGTAGAGCGTATCATGCGCATCGTAGAGCCAATTCCGCCAAGAAACGATGCAAGTAGCGGAAGGAACACATGATGCATATATGAGAACGAAAACTTTGCAGGCGCGGAAGAGAACGGAAAGTCCGGGTATGCCGTCACAGGAAAAAGCCCTGAGACGGAAGCAAAAAGCTGGAGAAGAATCAGAAGCAGGATTCCTGGAAAAGCATGGAAGAAAAGGGCAAAGAAAGTCGCCGCAATATCAATCTTAGTTCCGGCCTTGCTCGCAAAATAAACTCCCAGCAGAAAAGAAAAAATCGTTATGAACACCAAAGATATGATATTTAAGACAAGGGAATTGACGATGCGCGTTCTTATCAAAAATCCTACCGGAGCGCGGGAAATAAGGGAGATTCCAAGGTCATGGTGAATCAGGACTCGCTCCAGCCACTTGAAATACTGGATTGTAAACGGCTGGTCAAGCCCAAGCTCAGAACGCATCTTTGCCATCTGTTCTTCGGAAAGAGCCTTGTCCCTTCCAGCATCGGAATGAGGTCCGTTCGATGTCTGGCTCATAAGCTGCTGCGTCATCATCTGGTCAACGATGTCACCGGGCGCAAGGGCCATAAGCGCAAACAATGCCCACCCCAGAACGAAAAGAATGACAATCATCGTAAGGACGCGCCCCGCAACGAAAGACCCCAGCGGGGACTTTTTCTGGAAAGCCC
>JAEEGL012800869.1_pt1 | contig 12659 bp, 9 predicted proteins | sample 9134231 | NCBI WGS metagenome assembly JAEEGL01 (sample SAMN16246548, study PRJNA631951) | gut metagenome | biome: gut microbiome; feature: rumen; material: fiber-attached | host: Bos | place: Iran: Karaj | collected 2018-10
AATCCATGACAGACATTTTTTCTGACATTCTGGGCCATGAACATGCCAGAGAAGGGCTCATTCACGCCATAAAGAACGACAGACTTCATCATGCCCTGCTATTTTCGGGACCATCCGGAATTGGGAAGTCGATGATTGCCCGCAGTATGATCCAGGCGATGCTCTGTGAGAATTCGACCCGGGAACAACTGCAAAAATGCATGAACTGCCGAAATTGCCACCGCATCGCCAGTAACATTCATCCCGATGTCATCGAAATCGACGAACCAACTGCAACCATAAAAATCGAAACCATCCGCGATCTGCAGAAAAAGCTGATCTATCCGCCTTACGAAGCAGAAAGGAGGTTTGTCATTATTCAGGATGTCCACAAGATGCAGGATGCAGCGGCCAACTGTCTGCTCAAAACGCTCGAAGAGCCGGAACCGCACACGACATTCATACTTGTGACATCACAAATCCAAAGACTTCTGCCGACGATAGTCAGCCGCTGTCAGCTGGTAAGATTTGCGCCATTCAGCATGGACGAAATATCTCAGTTCCTCGTCAGCCGCGGCATGACCGAAGATGATGCAGAACAGATTTCTGCGCTGTCAGGCGGAAGTATCGGCACTGCGCTGGAATTGAGTTCGAGCGAATACGAAAAAGAAGTCACCAGTACATTTGAAGAAATGCTGAGCCCGTCCTCATCGCTGGATGCATTTTTGACAGCATCCGGGCTCAAGGGCAAAAAAAGCATGGCAGAGCATCTGCTCACACTCATGCTGATGTTTGTCCGGGACATGCTCGTGCTCAAAACAGATCCGAATCATCCGATCATATTGAAGCACTACCGGCCTCAGATGATGTCGAGACTATCGCGTGCGACAGAAAAAGATCTGCAGCGTGCAGCCGGAATTATTCAGGAAGTCCATGAATCGTTTCAAGGCAATGTCAATGAACTCGTCGCCTGGGAGCGCCTGATGATTGGACTTCATGGCGTTATTTTTTAGGTGAAAATGAAGTCCGCAGGACTTCACGTTTTGCAAGCCAAAAAAAAGCGTCCCGAAGGACGCTTTTTAAGTCATTAACTAAACACCCAGGTTTTCTTGAAAGCGAGTGGCTGCTTGAGTGTCCCAAACTTCCAGTTCATGATACGCTGGCGCACGCAGTTAAACATTTCACCGCCTACCTGGTTTTCGATTTCCTTAACCTGCATCACGACCCCGTCCTTACCGACGACGATACTGATGACGAATCGACCGGTGACCTTACCCTGAGCATTCATCACACGTTGATAGCAGCTCTTGATATCGCCCTGTTTTTTCTTAAACATGGACTCGATGCTTTCCTTGCTTCCTGCAGGCGGTGCGCTTGCGAATTCGCTGGCATTGGAAGACATTTTGAATTCGACTTTAGCGCGGGTAGCTTCAGTCTTTTTGCTGTCGACGACAACTTTTGGACCGCTGTTTCCGGCACCGCTGTCAATTCCGAGGAGTCCGCCGCCGACGCCGCCGCTTCCGGCAGCCAACTGATTGAGCAGATTTCCGGAAGCACTTGCCCCGATATCACCGGCGGCAATATCGGACATATCGGCGATATGCGCATTGCTTCCGAGCATATCGGCAAAGAAACCTTCCACACCGCCATCGGCACCGAGGATTTGTGCGGTAATCATGGCCCCCTGTTCACGGTGTTTATCCGTGATCTGATCCATGAGTTCATCGCGCGACAAGGTTCCGGAATCGGGCGTGGGTTCGGGTTCGGCAGTTTCGACCTCAGGAAGAGCATTTTCAGCATCTTCGGTGATTTCAGGCTCAGGGGGTTCTTCATCTTCCTCCTGAATCTCCATCTCCTTGATTTCGACGGGCTTGAGAGCCAGGGGCATATAATAGAGATCATCCACCCGGGGCCAATCCTGCACACCGATATAAATCAACGGGATAATGTGAGCCAGGAAAGAGAAGAGCAGTGCGTAAGCGAGAGCTCGCGGAAATATCTCAGCGATTTTGCTTTTAAGAGAAGCGGGCTCATAGAGCAGGCGTGCACCTGCAGCTTCATCGTGTTTGTGAACGAACTGGAAAAGAATGTTGATTTTTCCCAGGACGATACGTCCACGAGAGGAATTCGTCAGAGGAATATGGATATTATCGCCAACGAATTTTACATCTGCACTGGCTTTGAGGGACTCATCGAGAATAATGGAAACATTATTCTTAAGGACGACGCGTCCGCGCATGGATTTCTGCACACAAAGCGTGTAGGCATCCTTTGCAGAATCGTAAACGAATAAATTCCATTTCTGGGGAACAGCGGAAGAGAGTATGCAAAAAGTATTGGACTCATCCTGTCCGATACTTACCGTACGTCGTTTACTGACGACGTTTTCTTCAAGACACTGTTTTCCTCGAAAAACGCCGATTCGAAGAAATTTTTTGGGTTCTTGCACGGCCATCGCGCAACTCTCCAATCCAGCACAGGCCACAACAGTTCCCTCATATCCTCTTTATCCTGATTAAGATATGAGGGGACAAAATAAAGGAAGGTGATGGTGATGATTAGTTCGTGCGTTCAGGCGCTGAAGGATAACGCCCACTTTCCGCCATACCGCCCTGAATCACAGCAAAACGGAAGCGTTTAAACTCAGTACCGATTGCTGTCTGCATCACTTCAACAAGAAGCCGATAACTGATGGACTGATCTGCAATGATGGTCATATCACCTTCGAAGGTTTTCTGATTTGTCATTGCAATATTCTTCAGTTTCTCAACTTCTTTGCGGAGTTTAGCTTCAAGCGGTTCAATAATCAAACCACTCTCGCCGCCTTTTTTGAAGTTGCCACTGACGCGTCCTTCCTCAATTTCGAGAACGCGTTCACGAGCCATGAAAATACCCTCTTTATTGACTGTCAAAACAGTCATATCTTCCGGCAGTGTTTCGGCAACAGAAATTGGGACATCCGTCCCCGGCAAAATAACGATGGGTTCTTCACCGTAGGATTTGAGCAGGAAGACGAGAATAATCGTCATCATGTCCATCATGGAGTTCAGACCCAGGCTATTCTTCCCGGAATCATAGCCGCGCTTGGCTCTTCGTTTGGCTTTCAAACGATCTGTCAGCGCCTTTTCCATTTCGAGCTGTTTTTGAGTTTTCTGTTCAGCTGCCATTGATTTGCAATCCCTGTTTTTTCGATCTTGTTAATAATGACTGTTTTACTGCAAATTTATGCAATCAAACATTACTGTGAAACGGTCGGCAACCCAAGTACGACAACCGGGAACATTGCAACAGGCACTTTACCTGTATTTCCCTCGGCATCCGTTGCTTCGGTATAGGGTGTTACTGAATCATTCAATTCGGCATCATTCAGAAGAAGCTTGCCTTTCGTTGCTGCTTCACCCTCTGCATGCGGAACGCGCTGATAACGCGAAATATCCATTGCTTTGACCAAAACACCAAAATTTACCGACGAATCCGCAACAATCTCGATCTGCTCGTGATCTACCCATTCCGGCTTCTGCTTGATTTCCAATAAGGTGTTATAAAGCAAACGCCAGTTGTGGCAATCCGTCTTGACTTCACAATCTGCAACATCCTTGATCGGGCAGATCGTTGGTCCACCCGGAGGGCAGTTCTCAACTGCAGGAAGCTGCGACTGGTTTTCAACCACAGTAAAGCCCTGTTCCGAGATAAACAGCTGCAAACGTTTCGGCGGCTCGCCATTTTGTGCTGCACCAGCACTCCGCTGCGGCATCGTTACCTCAATGACCGTGATCGTCATAAAGACTACGCTCAGCAGCATCAGAGGAATGAGAACCAGTACCACGTTCATAATCGGGGTCAGGTTCAGATCTTCTGCATCTTGTATCTTAGCTATCTTCGCCATTTTTCTCTCCTCAGGGACATCAAAACCCTGCATGGTGCCTTAACCTTAAGACACCATACTGCGATACGCGACTCTACTCTCGATTATTTCACACGCTGTGCAAGAAGATTGCCGAGCTTTGTCGAGTAAAGTTCAATGTCATCGAGGATTTTCTTCGCAAATGTCGAAAGAAGAACATGAAGCGTCAGCGTCGGAATGGCAACGATAAGACCAAACGCCGTCGTGTTCATTGCGATAGCAATACCAGCTGACAGTTTTTCCTGACGCTCATCCGGTGCAGCCTGTTCCAATGCAGCGAATGCCTGGATAAGACCAATGATCGTACCAAGAAGACCAAGAAGCGTTGCAATGTTTGCAAGTGATGCCAAGGCAGGCAGGAAACGCGTAATCAACGGGCTAATCTCAAGCTGGGCTTCTTCAATAGCATTCTGAATCTCAAGTTCGGTCTTATTCGCACGGGCAAGACCGGCTTTGATAACCTGGGCAACTGCTGCTGTTCCGGCTGCATTGCAAACCTGAATCGCACCATCAATATTGTTCGATACGATGTTGCGCTGAACCGTGTCCATGAACTGTTTGGCATTCGTGTTGAACTTGAAGAAAATGTAATAAACACGTTCAACCAACAGTGCAAGACAGATAACTGATACTGCGCAGATGATCCACATCCAGATACCGCCGTTATCCCATGAAAACGCTTGCTTGATTCCTTCCATCTTCCAACTCCCTCCGTTCTTTCGAACTTAAGTTTCTTCCGGCGGCTCATCCGCCGATGTTAATGACTTGCTGTCTCTTTCACCCATTTCATAGGGCAAGACCTTGCGCCTTATATCACCCAATCATTTCTTCTACAACAAATTTATCCACAATCTGCTATCTCTAATTTTTGTATCCCACTTTAACTGTCTTTTTTGCCGCCTTTTACGCTTTATATTGCGATGTTTATCACTCACTATCACAGTGTTTCGGCATTTAAAAGTCACATTCTCTGTTTTTTACACCACACTTCGCTGCATCGGATATACCTTCAAACGCTCTTACATCAACACACATGATGCCTTACCTCCCAAACTTGCCTTTTATTCACAATGCGCTTTACTCAGCTCAATGCCAGAACGGCACCACCGCGCACGGAACGCGCCCCTGAGCTATGGAAAAAAAACCAGAAAATAACATCCCAAAATCACGCTTATCCCGATGCAAAATCATTATACTATGCCTTTGCATCCTGATCTTTGCCTTCTTATTGATAAGTTACGGCCTGCGTTCCAGTCTGTATCTAAAAGCCAGACTCACTCCAAAACTCGCCGAACTCGGCCAAAAAGTCGATGGGCAGTTCGAATTCTCAGATATCCGCGCCATGGGGATCACCGGACTCATCCTGACAAACGTCAGATTCTCCCCCAATTCACCGGATATCGAGCCCATTACAATGGATTCCGTTACGGTTTATCCCGCACTGCTCGGGATGTTCATCGGTGACCTCAATGCTTCGCGCGTTCTCGTTCAGGGACTTAACGCAAAATTGAATCTCTCTGACGATTCCACACCCGACATACAATGGCTCAAATCCCTCATCAACAATGTCGACGAAAACCAGCAAAGCAGCGTCATCACTAATCCTCCCGCAAATCCAGGTGAACACACCATTCCGGCAATGGAGTGCCAGAACTGCGTCGTCACCGCAAACCTCGGAAAACTCGGTACTATCCGCCTCGATATTGATGAACAGCAGGCCGATCTCGATTCCCTGAGCCAAATCAGTCTTTCCGGCACCCCCATTAAAACCTGTTTGTCCGGTGTCTATAATAATAATGATACCTGCTTTAAAATCTCCCTCGGACAGCTGCGCATCGCCGACAGCATCATGATCTCGCAGCTCGAATTCTCTGATTTTGCATTCAGCGGGGTATCCTTCGATTCCCTGCTGCTGCAGGGAATCGAAGTCGCCAGAAATGACCAGAGAAATGTCCTGTTCGTCAGAAATGGTCAGGTCGAAAGCCATATTTCCGACGACTCCGTTCTCTCAGCATTTTCCGGCGAGTACATGTTCGAATTCATACAGCTCGAAGTCCTTCACGAGCGCGAATCCAAACGGCTTGGTGTGGGAATTCAGCTCAGAGAGCCCAATGGTGCCACTGCACGCATCTTTGGCGGCTACTCACTCGGCGACAACAAATTCGCTGTTACTTTCGACACTTCCCAGTTCGATATCTCAAGATTTCTCCAAAAAGCTGATTTCGCAAACAAATTCCGATTCGACAATTTTCCCGTTTCCGGACATATCAGTACCATCGTTGAACTCGACGAAAAACGCGCATGGGTTGAAGTGGATGCCTCCGTCAAGGATGGTACCATCTATTCCCCCATACTCGCCAAAGATCCCCTCAGCGAAATCAATGCAAAAGCCGCGCTCAAAGCATGGTTCGACCTCTCAAACCGGACGTTCTCCATCGAGGATGCCTACGGAACCGTGGGAAAAATTCCCTTCGAAATGCGAGTTTCGCGTTCTGTCACCGCCGATAACAGCTATCAGTTTGATGCATCCCTCAAAAGCCGCGGTGACAGTGCTTCATTCATACCATCGCTGCCCAAAGGTTTTGCTCCATTCATCACAGGATACCGCCTTGCCGGCGATTACAGCATCGAAATGGCCGTATCCTACGACGAAGCCAATATCGACGCCCTCGTTTTGCACACGGATTTCCAGCTCGACAACGTCGAAACCCAGAGCTATGACCCTCGCAGTGATTTCAACATTATCAAAGGCAACGCATTCAAAGTACAGGTCAATGCCGCAACAGTTCCCATCACCATCGGACCGAGAGAACCTTCGTGGGTAACATTTTATGATCTCCCACGCGAAACCGCCTATACCTTCGTAGCTTCCGAAGACGGAAAGTTCTTTTCCCATCAGGGTTTCGATATCCGCGCCATACGCGCCAGCCTTATCGCAGACTTAAAGGCCGATAAAATCGTTCGCGGAGGTTCGACCATCTCCCAGCAGGTCGTCAAAAACCTCTTCCTGAATCACGACAAAACAGTCTCACGAAAATTCCAGGAAGCCTTTTTGACCTGGCAGATGGAAAAAACACTTCCCAAACTGAGAATATTTGAACTCTATCTCAATCTGGCTCACTGGGCCAGGGATACCTACGGAATCCGCGCCGCTGCGCAGTACTACTTCCAGAAAAACGTCCAGCAGCTCACCCTCAGGGAATCACTCTTCCTGGCCGCCATTCTCCCCAATCCAATCATTTTTGGCGGACAATACATCCAGGGAAAACTTTCAAGTACGCGTCTCAATAAAATGATAAACGTCGGAAATGCCCTTCGAAGTGCAAATCGCATTTCGGCCGAAGCCTGGGAAGAAGCACAGCCGCTGATTAAGGAAGGAATAATCTCTGATCGCCCCAAACCGGCGCCCATACAATAATGGAGCCTGGAGCCAGGGGTGGCTTATAGCTCATAGCTTATAGAGTTAATGCATTATCCAATGCTTGCCAGCTCCCAGGCAATTATATTCTGTACAGACGTTCCATGGAACGTCTCTTCCAACCAACGCACAGCACAAAAAAAGCCCCTCCGACGGAGGGGCTTTGCTTTAGCCAAACAAGCTATCAGATATTACAGAATACCGGCGAGAGCAGCGGTGATGGCTTTACCGGTGGCATCATTCACGCCACTGCCATCTTTGCAGTCCTGAGCGCCAACGCTGCGGACGTTGGTCTTGATGTTGTAAGCAGTGCAATCCCATTTATCCTTGGCGGATGCGGGAAGGGAAGGATCTGCGGCAACGACGGAGACCAGCTGTGCGGCAACATTGCCATTGGCTGCACCGGCTGCAGCTTTGGACTTGAGGTCACTCCAGTTGCAGCTTCCGCTTGTTTTGACTTCGGCTTTGGAAACGCTGGTGCCCTGAATGAGAACGTATTTGCAGGTCAAAGCCTGGTTGGGATCTGCTGCACTTGCATCATTCATCTGATACTGAGCTTCGAGTTGCTGCAAAACTTCAGCTGCACCAGCTGCTGCAGCTTTGGCTTTTTTCTGTTTGTTGCAGCCCATGGCACCAAGAGCGAGGATGGCAATGCTGAGGCCGATAATAACTTTTTTCATTTGAACTTCCTTTAAAAACAAGTTGAACAAATCGCACGCACCAACACGGCGCAAGTGATCGAGCCATGCAAGCCCGAAATCGCCAATCAGTATTATCGAATCTCATTAGAAATTCAAGGATTTTTTATCGCATCATACACTGATTAATCTTTATCACCCCCTCACAATCATTCCCACACACTTTTTTTGCTGTAATTCAAGCGAAAACTAATCCTTCACCCTGTACAATTATTCCGCCTCTCGACCCTTTTGATGCAGACAACTGCAACATTGACTGCCGCATATGACGGAGTTCTTCGTATCCGAATCGTTGCCAAATCGCCAAATTATCAGAAAATCCTTGACACAATTGCCACCCGTCCCTATATTGCCGCCGCTCTGTAAAGGGCGAATTTTTGCCGGAGTTTTACATGATCATTCAGACATCAAGCCTTGGTTTCGGTAAGGATTTTACGGTAACTTCTGAGATTCCGGTCGAGGAAGTCAACGAGTACTTTGCCGATCTCGAGGAATGCAGAGCGCTCGAACCTCTCAGATTCGAAGCCCATCTCGTCAATCATGGAAAATTCATCGATCTGCAGGCCGACATCAGTGTCAAACTCAGTCTCTGCTGCTATCGCTGCGGCGAAATCTTCACCCGTTGCTTTGCTTCGCATGTCAGCCTCAAGCTCATTGAAGCGTCGAGTGTTGGAGGCGTCGAGGAAGTCATTCTGAGCGAAGATGATCTGGATACGATTACCTACCAGGATCCTCAGATTCATCTCAATGACATCCTGCTCGAATCCATCTACCTCGAACTCGATGACGAGTGTCTGTGCAGCGATAATTGCAAGGGAATCTGCATTCAGTGCGGAAAAAATCTGAATCAGGGCCCATGCAGCTGTAATCTTTCGTAGTTTTGACCCTTCAGCGATATATCGCACATGAGTCTCTTTTTTGATGTCCTTCTTCATATACAGGAGTTTTAAAAATGGCAGTTCCTAAGAAACGCGTTAGTCATTCCCGCACCAATATGCGTCGTTCCATCAATGATCGTCTGACCGCCGTTCAGACCGTTCCATGCCCCGAATGCGGCGAGCCCAAACTTCCGCATCACGCCTGCATGAGCTGCGGCAAATACAAAAATGAACAGGCAATTGAAGTTAAAGACTCGAACAAGTAATTGATCTTGCCGCATTTTCTGAGAGCCCTGCCGCACAATGGTCAGGGCTTTCTTTTTATTTTTTTTGCGCCGGCTATCGGCAAAGCCGATACGCCCTGCGCGGCGGCGCTATTGCATACGCGCCGCCATCCTTTTGCTGTGATCCGGGGCGTTGCGGGGTGTCCCCGCACAAAGGGGGAGCATCGTATGGCCGCAGGCCATAGATGCGCGGGGGAATCCCCCCCGTCCCAACCCAAAACACATCTCTTCAACTTACGCATCCCCTTTTGGCAGGAATTGAAACATGGGCAATTACAATCCAAACGTCATCGAACCCAAATGGCAGAAATTCTGGGAAGAAAACAAAACTTTCAAAGCCATCGACAACAGTCCGAAACCCAAATACTACATCCTCGACATGTTCCCCTATCCCTCCGGACAGGGGCTGCACGTCGGCCATCCCGAGGGTTATACCGCCAGCGACATCATTGCTCGCTATAAACGCATGAAGGGCTTCAACGTCCTCCATCCGATGGGATGGGATGCTTTCGGACTCCCCGCAGAACAATACGCCATCAAGACGGGCACCCACCCGAGAATCACGACCGAAGCCAACGTGGCCAACTTCAAGCGCCAGATTAAATCCCTCGGCTTCAGCTACGACTGGGATCGCGAAATCAACACGACCGACCCCAATTATTACAAATGGACGCAATGGATTTTCCTGCAGCTCTACAAGCGCGGCCTGGCCTACGTCGCCGAAGCTCCGGTCAACTGGTGTCCTGCACTCGGAACCGTTCTGGCCAACGAGGAAGTCATCGACGGCAAATCCGAAGTCGGCGGCTACGAAGTCATCCGGCGTCCGATGCGCCAGTGGATGCTCAAGATTACGGCTTATGCAGAACGCCTCCTCACCGACCTCGAGGATCTCGACTGGCCGGAACGCATCAAAGCCATGCAGCGCAACTGGATCGGACGCAGTCTCGGCGCAGAGGTCGATTTCGAACTCGCCCCCGAAACCCCGGTTCACGGTAAAATCCGCGTATTTACGACGCGTCCCGATACCCTGTTCGGCGCCACTTTCCTCGTCCTGTCCCCCGAACACCAGCTCGTCAAATCCATCGTTTCGGCCGAACAGAAAGCCGCCGTCGAAGCCTATTGCGATGCCGCTGCCAAAAAGTCCGACCTCGAACGCACCGATCTGGCCAAAACCAAAACCGGCGTCTTCTCTGGCGCATACGCGATTAATCCCGTCAACGGCAAAAAGACGCCGATCTGGATCGCCGACTACGTCCTGGCATCCTACGGAACCGGCGCCATCATGAGCGTCCCGGCACACGATACCCGCGACTACGAATTCGCAAAAACCTTCAATCTCCCAATCATCGAAGTCATTCAGGGCGGCGATATCTCGAAGGAAGCCTACACCGGCGACGGCCTGCACATCAATTCCGGCATCCTCGACGGACTCAACGTTCCCGACGGCAAAAAACGAATGATCGAGTGGCTCGAGGAACACAAGGTCGGCCAGGCTTCAGTCAATTACAAACTCCGCGACTGGCTGTTCTCGCGCCAGCGTTACTGGGGCGAACCGTTCCCCATCCTATGGGACAAGAATCATCAGCACCACCCGCTGCCCGAAGAACAACTCCCGCTCACCCTGCCCGACGTCCAGAGCTATGCACCGTCGGGAACCGGCGAAAGTCCGCTGGCCAATATCCCCGAATGGCTCCAGGTCGGCGACATGACCCGCGAAACCAACACCATGCCGCAGTGGGCCGGTTCATGCTGGTATTACCTGCGCTACATCGATCCCAACAACGATAAGGCTCCCTTCTCGGAAGCCAACGAAAAATACTGGATGCCCGTCGATTTCTACATCGGCGGCGCAGAACACGCCGTCCTGCACCTCCTCTATGCGCGCTTCTGGCACAAAGTCCTCTACGATATCGGACTCGTCCATACCAAGGAACCCTTCCAGAAACTCTTCAATCAGGGCATGATCCTCGCCTATTCCTACAAGGATAAAAACGGCGCCTACGTCCACGTCGACAACGTCCAGAAAAACGGCGACGGAACCGTCTTCGACAAACGCAATGGCGAACCCCTGACCATGCAGATCGAAAAAATGTCCAAGAGCCGCGGAAACGTCGTCAACCCCGACGATGTCGTGCGCGATCTCGGCGCAGATTCCCTGCGCCTGTACGAAATGTTCATGGGCCCACTCGATCAGGTCAAACCCTGGGATACCGCCGGCGTCGCCGGTGTCAACCGATTCCTGACCAGATGCTGGAAACTCATCGTCTCCGCCGGCGAAGAAAACGTCCTCAACGAACGCATCGTCGACGAACCCTGCGATGCCGAAACCGAACTCATCCGTAACCAGACGATTAAAAAACTCGGCGAGGATATCGAAAATCTCAGCTTCAACACGGGGATCTCGCAGATGATGGTCTATATCAATCATCTGGCAAAACTCGACAAAGTCCCCAGACTGGCCGCTGAAACACTCGTCCTCGTCATGGCCCCATACGCACCGCATCTGGCCGAAGAACTCTGGGCAATCTTGGGTCACACCGACTGCGTCTCGCTCGCCAAATGGCCCGATTTCGATCCGGCAAAATGCGAAATCAACATCGTCAACATCGCAATTCAGGTCTGCGGTAAGCTGCGCGGAACCGTCGAAATCGACAAAAACGCCGCCGAAACTGAGATCGTCGAGGCCGCAAAGAAAATTCCGGCCGTCGCCAGACAGCTCGAAGGCAAAAATATCGTCAAAACGATTCTCGTTCCCGGACGAATCCTGAACTTCATTGCCAAATAATTGGGAGTTATGAGTTGGGAGTTGGGAGTTTTGAGTTATGAGTTGGGAGTTTTGAGTTATGAGTTGGGAGTTTTGAGTTTTGAGTTATGCAATTACAAAGGTGCTTGCTAAAGAATTGAGTAAATAGGGTACCAACTTCCAACTTCCAACTCCCAACTCCCAACTTCCAACTTCCAACTCCCAAGCACTGGCGGTTACGCCACAAAGGGGCGCTGCTGATTTTATTTCGTACAGACGTGTCGCGACACGTCTCTATCCCTCCCTAACTTCCAACTCCCAACTAAATTTCTATTCCCAAACCATCGATAATCATGTAGAGAGCGCCCGGGGCGCAGGTTGACTGCGCTTTTTTGGAGTTTATATGACAATCCTTGAGTTTTTCTCTCTTCTGGGAGGCGTGGGCCTGTTTCTTTTCGGTATGACCATCATGTCAACCGGACTCAAAAACGCCGCCGGCGAACAGCTCAAAACGATCCTGGAACATGCCACGAGCAACCGCGTCGTTGCCACAATCGTCGGCATTCTCGTTACCGTTCTCATTCAGAGCTCATCCGCGACCGACATGATGGTCATCGGTTTTGTCAATTCCGGTATGATGTCGCTGTTCCAGGCCATCGGCGTCATCATGGGCGCGAACATTGGTACGACGATCACAGCCCAGATTACGGCTTTCAGCCTCGGAGCCTATGCGCCGCTCATCCTGTTCATCGGCG
>JAEEGL013966352.1_pt1 | contig 12659 bp, 11 predicted proteins | sample 9134231 | NCBI WGS metagenome assembly JAEEGL01 (sample SAMN16246548, study PRJNA631951) | gut metagenome | biome: gut microbiome; feature: rumen; material: fiber-attached | host: Bos | place: Iran: Karaj | collected 2018-10
AATTAGGCCTCTATGTTGAACCGTCCATAGGCTATTATTTTAAAGACGGAACCTCACTTCGCCACTACTATAAGCAGCATCCTGTTGCTCCTTCTATTGATTTTGGTCTGCGGCTACATTTAGGGAAATAGGAGGTAAATCCACAAGGATACAATGCTTTACGGGCGTTTCCCGTTATCGGCCTATCCAACCTTCGGGGTTGAGGAGTTTGGTTTCCTGACGAAGTTGGAAGTGGAGAACATACTGACCAGTACCGTCATCTGCCACAGTGCCGAGGAGGTCGCGGGCCTTCACCTTCTGTCCCTTGTGTACGATGACGGAGGAGAGGTTGCAATAGACAGAAATGTAACTGCCGTGACGCACGAGCACATTCTTCATGCCACCAAAGGCAAAGACGGCAGAAACCTCTCCATCAAAGACGGTACGGGCACGAGCACCCTGACGACCCACGTAGTTGATGCCCTTGCTGTTGAGCACCACATGACTGTGGCCCGATGTGTTGGCTCCGAAGTGGGCACCTATCATGTATTCACCGGTAATGGGAACTGGTAGTCGTCCCTTGTTCTGCACGAAGGAACCATTGAGTTTCTGGTCCTCGGGAGTGAGCCAACGCGAAGGCGAACCACTGCTGCCACCACCCTTTTGGGATTCTGTAGTTGTCGTAGTCTTGCCACTGCTGCCACCTTTCTTCTTGGCCTCAGCCTCGCGACGACGACGCTCCTCCTCGGCTTTCTTGCGAGCCTGCTCTATCTCGTAGGCTATGACTTGGTCAATCTTTTTCTGCAAGGCATTGATTTTGGCTTGCTGCTCGCTGACTTGCTTCTGCAAGACATTGGCTTTCTTCTGTAGGGAGTTGACCTGTTTCTGCTGTTCCACCTGTTGGCGGTTGAGTTTGGCACGTTCCTCCACAAGGATGCGCATCTTGCGATTCATCTCACTCTTCAGGGCAAGCAACTGGTTTTGCAGTTCCAAGAGTTCTATCTGCTTTTCCTGAACGGCCTCACCCAGAGTTCGTTCGAAAGAGGCATATTGGCGGGTGTAGCGCAAACGGCGATACATCTGAGTGACATCGTCAGCAGAAAGAGCAAAGAGCAACGAGGAACGCACCTTGCGATAGCCCATGGCCATGCGAAGGGCCTTGGTGTATTTCTGTTTCTTGGAGATGAGTATGGAGTCGAGCACACGAATGTCCTCCGTGACGCTGTCAACAAGTGTTTGCAGACTGTCCAGTTCGTGTTCGGTCTGGTGGATGTAGCGCACACGGGTTTCAATCTCTCGGTCGAGATATAGGATGGTCTTCTGGCCCTTCTTTACGTCGTTGCGGGTCTTCGTGAGGTCATTCTTCGAACGCTTGAGGTCGTTTTCGAGTTTTGCCTTCTGGTTCTTCAGGTCACGCACCTTCTTGCTGTTCTGGGCACAAAGAATGGAAGGATGGAAATAACGAAGGATTGAAGTTTGACTATCAAACACAGGACATTGTATAATGCCCAACATCAACAGTATGATAATCCTTTTCTTCATAACTTTCATGCTTTCAGTTCTTAAAAACCAAAGGACCTGTTATTTTGCCACAGACATGAGGGCGTTGAGGATGGTGGTGAAGGAAACCGCCGTGTAGCGCGAACTGACATCGGTGCGTGTCTCCCACCCTGCCTGTTCACGGATATTAGAAAGGTTGAACGTGGCCTTGTATGTGTTGGCTTTCATCTTGCCCGTGAAAGTGATGGTGGCAGGGAACATACCTTCGGCAAGTGGCTGCCAGTTGGCATAGCTCCATTGCAAATCCTTTGTCGGCGATTCCGAGGCCTCGCCCCAGAAGATACTTTGCAGGAAATTGAAATCCACGCCCGCAGCAGCCAATTGTGGCACCTCGTCATACGACACACGGCAATAGCGCTTGTTGAGACGATCGACCAACAAGATTCCATCGCGTGTAACCTCCAAAGTACCCACATTCATGGATACAAAGAGTACACCATAAGTGAGGTTGAACTGAATGACATCATCGCGCAACAAACGATAGGTGCCACCACAAGTGATTTGCTTACTGCCAGCCGCAAGGGTGAGCGACATCTTGGCAGAAACCGCCTTGGCATTGGTGGCTTGCGATTGCTCCTTTTTGTTTTTCTTGTCGGGCTTCTCGGATTTGTCCGACTTGTCTGACTTGTTCGATTTATCCGACTTTCCACCCTGAGGAAGATACACGTCATCGCTGGTCCTTTGGGTGGCTCCTGTGGATGTATCGACTTGTTGGGTGCGTTCCGCATGGCGGTGCGAACGGCAACCGGTAATCAGCAATACGCACAGCAGGCACATTGCCCACAATATGGATTTCAATATTCTCTTCATAGTTTCTTATTCTTGATTTTTGCTTTCAGACTGTCGTTGGGCTCTTCGTTTTTCTGGTCGGCCAACTGCCAATAACGCAATGCTTCTTCCACCTTGTCGTTGCGGAAATAGATGTCGCCGGCATGTTCCAAAACATCGGCGTGCACCTCATCGTCCTTCAGCAGCGTCTCGTCAGTGGCAGAGGGGGAAATGACACGATCGATGTAGAACTTTGCCATCATGTAGTTTTCCTGTTGGAAAAGCACCCACGCATAAGTGTCGAGATAGGTTTTGTTCAGAGGTTCGATTTTCGTAGCCCGATATGCCATGCGCTCGGCATCAGCCAAACGTTCGTTGCGCAAACTGAGGAAGTATGCATAGTTGTTGAGGCACATGGCATTGTCGTCCTTATAGACAAGACAACTGTCGTATGCCGCAAACGCTTCCTCCACACGTCCTTCTTCGTGATAGAGGTCACCGAGAATGCTATAAAGGTCTGAGATGTATTCGCTGTTTGCAGACTCTGCCGTGTCGTCACAGGCCTGACGCAGACCACTTTGGAGTGTCTCGATGGCCTGTTGATTTTGCTTCATCTGTTGCAGGGCCACCGCCAGATAGAAATAGTAGGTCAGTCCATCGGGGTCGGCATTGATGCCCATTCGGCAGATTTCAGCCACCTGCTCCATATCTTTCTTATCGAGATAATAAACGAGCAGACGCGTTAGGGCATTCTCGTTGTCAGGAGCCACCACAAGGAGGTCACGCATGGCAGAAGCGATGGTGTCCTGCCCAACTCGCGCACCCATCATATAGGTGACTCGCAGCGAGTGCATGAGAGCACTGGGCGAAAGGCGCACCAAAGAGTCGAGTTGCCACAAGATGCTGTCGCGCGGACTATTTTTCATATCATAGAGCAACAACGATGCCATGCGAGCACGCAAATCGTCGGGAGTGTCAGAGGCATAGAGCAGACTATCGCGCAGAGCAATGCGGTGGTCGTGAGCACCAGTCTGTTCATAATACTCCATCATGGCCATGCGCAGTTCCATGTTTTCGGGGTCAACAGATTCTACACGACGGAAACACTCCAAAGCACGTTCGGGCTGACGAGTCTCGAGATATTGCTTGCCAATGATGATGGGAATGCGCAAATCGTAGGGTGACTCGCGTTCCATGTCTTCCAACACGCCAAAGGCACGAGTCTGGTCTCCCTTATCAGTGTAGAGGGCATATTTCTGCAAGGCGGTGTTGAGCGAGCGCCCCTCGAGCACCTCAATGCGGTCAAGCACACGAATGGCCTCATCGGTCTTACCTGTGGTCTTGTACAGTTCCACCAATTGCTGCAACACATCCTCACGACGAGTCTGCAATTCCGACAGACGCTCAAGTACGGGTATGGCACGCTCGTATTCATTTCGTGCCAGATAGGCAGCTGCTAATGACTGTACGTAACGGGGATTACGCCCATCCAATTCCACCACACGATGGAAGAGGTCTGTGCCCAGACTATCCTGCCCCATATAGAAATAGAGATAGGCTGTTTCAAAAAGAGCATCGGGGTCTTGTGGGTCGATGGCGAGGCAATGTTGAAAGAGGTCGAACGCCTCGGACATATTTCCAGCCAGTTTCTGTTTGACACCCTCTTGGTAATAGTACGACAGACGACGCGCTTCAACAGGTGCCAGCAATGTGCGTTGCGGTACCTTCTTCACCGTTTTCTTGCGCTTTGCCTCAACAGGAAGGCAAAGCAAGATGGTAAGAAAAAATAGTAAGATAGCCTGTCGCTTCATTCTTTACCTTTTAGTTCTTTCCAGTGTGGCCAAAGCCCCCTTCGCCTCGCTCGGTTTCATCAAGCACTTCCACAGCCACCAGCTCAGGCTGTTCGTGACGCGCAATCACCATCTGGGCAATACGTTCTCCATCGTTGATGACAAAAGGTTCTTGGCCGAGGTTGATGAGTATTATACACACCTCACCACGATAGTCGGCATCAATGGTGCCGGGAGTGTTCAACACGGTGATGCCATGTTTCAATGCCAAACCGCTGCGAGGACGCACTTGAGCTTCGTAGCCTGCGGGCAGAGCCATACGCAAACCCGTTGGTATCAGTCGACGCTCCATGGGATGGAGGGTAATAGATTCATCGAGATTGGCCCGGAGGTCCATACCTGCCGACTGCGAGGTCTCGTAGCGTGGCAAAGCGTGATGTGAACCGTTGATAATGCGCAGTTCCATATTCTTTGATAAAGGGTTAAGTGTTTAATCGCACCTGCGGTGCTGTTTAAAAGTTTAAGGGTTTAATCGGGCTGCGCCCAGTTTAAGAGTTTATGTCCTTTAGAAAGCTATGCATCCGTTTCGTAACGAGGTGTTTCGTAGCTTTTACGTTTCGTTTTATTTAAAACGAAGTCAAAGGTACGAAAAAAAGCCGATATAAGCGTGAACATTTAAGGAATATTTAGAAAAAAACGGCTGCCTCTTTGTAGAGACAGCCGTCTATGTTTTTCGCTAAGCGGGAACTTTGTCCCATCATAGACTCGGCAAGCATGTTGTCTTACGCGAGCTTCTGGATGTAGCGAGCAAGCTTAGACTTGAGGTTAGAAGCCTTGTTCTTGTGGATAACATTGATCTTAGCCAACTTGTCCAAAGCCTTCTGCACGCCCGGATACATCTCAAGGGCAGCGGCCTTGTCGGTCGTGGCACGCAGCTTGCGAACAGCATTACGCATGGTCTTAGCGTAATAGCGGTTGTGCAGGCGACGCTTCTGCTCCTGGCGAATTCTCTTCAGAGATGATTTGTGATTTGCCATTTTATTATGTAATTTTAATTTTAATCCTTGACCTTCGGTCGAATGTTGCGGCCGCTTTCGCGACCGTTGGTAGTCCCTAGGATAGTCGCACTCCTCTTTTGAGAATGAAAATCTCTCGTCCTAACCGATAGACGAAGGGACCAGCCCAAAGCTACCTCGCAACCATAGCCGTCACGATTAGCGGGTGCAAAGTTACTACTTTTCTACAAACTGACAAAAACTTTCGCATAATTTTTAGTTATTAAGTATCTTTTTTGTATTTTTGTGCAAAAATAAAACGACAATATCAACAAAAGTGGGGCTTCTTACAAAACAAAAACTCCTAAACTGAGCGCAGCCCAATTAAACCCTTAAACTTTTAAACAACACCGCAGGTGCGATTAAACACTTAAACCCTTAACCCTTCATAATGCTGGAGAAAACAAGAGCAGTCGTACTAAACACCCTGCGCTACACCGACACGAAACTCATAGCCACGCTGTTCACCGAGAGCCGTGGGGCAGTTAGTTTCATCGTGCGCCAAGCAAAAGGACGACGGCCCACAGTGCAAAGTGTACTGCTTGCCCCACTCATGCAGTTGGAGGTGGTTATGGACTATCGCGATTCGGTGCGACTACAACGTATAGTGGACGTCAAGGTTGATTTCCCCTACAAGACAGTGCCATACAATCCACTGAAACAAACCATTGCACTTTTTCTTGGCGAATTTCTCTACTATGCCCTGCGCGAGGAACAAAACAATCCCGAACTCTATTCCTACCTGACAGATTCCCTTCAGTGGCTTGATGCTCGCGAGGAGGGTTATGCTAATTTCCCCACAACCTTCCTCATCCGGCTTTCCCGTTTCCTGGGATTCTGGCCCGATACGGAGGAAGCCGCCACCGTGCTTCGTGAGGGTGAAACCAGCCTTGTGCCCCTGCTCCTACGCATGGACTTTGCCACCATGCACCTCTTTCGCTTCACGCGCGAGCAACGCACGCGTTTATTAGAGGTACTTAACGATTACTACCGCCTACACATCCCCCACTTCCCCGAACTCCGCTCTATGGCCATCTTGCGGGAGGTGCTTTCGTAGTCCTTCTTCCCCATTACATATTTTATTTATATATAAAGAAAAGGGATACACCCAAAAGACGGATGTACCCCCCACTATAAATAATTACACTAATTGGGATTAGTCTAACCCAAGTTGGAAACCAGCAAAGCCGGGTGCCAAATCAACGGAACCATCGTCTGGACCTTCTCCTGGTTTTTCATCATCTTCAGGAGCAGAAGTTGCGGGTGCAGGATGTGCATCGAGGTCGATGGGCTGACCCACAAGGGGTGCGGAAGAATCGAAGTTCTTGACCTTTGACTGGCGAATCTTCTGCAGCTCGTCCTTCGTACGTGTGAACGTAGGCGACTGCTCGATGCGTGCAATCAGATCGTCATCATCGAGTTCGTCTGCTGCAAAACGGAAGACTGCGTTGCGACGATGCGTAACCACCTTACCGTCCTCAGTATAGTATTTACCACGGATTTCGGTCTTACGCTCCAAGTCCTCACGCTCACGTTCAATTTGCTCGAGTGTGCGTTGTTCATTGGCTTCACGCCAACCAGGCACGGATTCGAGTCCGAAACCAGAGGTGAGGAGGGTTATCTTGATGCGATTGCCCAGACTGGCATCGGTGGCCATACCCCATTTGGTTTCCACATCGTCCTTGAACTTGCTCATGAAATTGTGTACCTCGTTCATCTCCTCCATCGTGAACTGTTGCTGTTCCTCGGCATCGCTGAAGGTGATGTAAAGCAGGACTTTCTTAGAGTTGAAGATGTCGTTGTTGTTGAGGAGCGGCGACTTGATGGCTTCCTCGATGGCTTTTGTAACACGACCTTCGCCTTCGGCATAGCAGGTGGACATAAGGGCCACACCACCATCCTTGAGCACTGTGCGCACATCCTGGAAGTCGAGGTTGATCTTACCATGCATCGTGATAATTTCAGCAATGCTTCGTGCTGATACCGAAAGAGTGTCATCAGCGCGTGCAAAGGCATTGATTACAGTAAGGTCGGGATAGATGTCACGCAGACGCTCGTTGTTTATGACAAGCAGTGCATCGACATGTTTCTTCAGTTCTTCCACACCCTCCAAGGCCTGGTCAATCTTTTTGATACCTTCGAAAAGGAAAGGAATGGTGACGATACCCACTGTGAGGATGCCCTTCTCCTTGGCGCAACGAGCAATGATGGGAGCCGCACCAGTACCAGTGCCACCTCCCATACCAGCCGTAATGAACACCATCTTGGTGCCATCGTCAAGCATATTATTAATGTCCTCAATGCTTTCTTCTGCAATCTGGCGAGCCAGTTCGGGCTTGTTGCCTGCTCCGAGACCTTCACCCAATTGGAGTTTGTTGGGGACAGGACTATCATCGAGAGCCTTCTTATCGGTGTTGCAAATGACATACGACACATCACGGATGCCTTCGTTGTACATGTGATTTACAGCATTGCCGCCACCGCCGCCCACACCAATTACTTTAATGATTTGGGGGTTGTTGGCATGGTCGAGATTCGCGATAGGGAGACCTCCCTCGTCCATCTGAGATGTAAACAAATTATCTTCCATAACAATTTGACAATTTCACAATTTTACAATTTGATAATTCCTCAACCTTCATCATCACTTTCGCTTTCTTCAGTGAACATGTCACCAAGCTTCTTGATGAAGTTCTTCCATCGGCCAAAGGTGGGCACACTATCTTCATCATCGTCCTTATCTTTTCCTCTGACGCTATCTGTCTCTGTCAAGGGCACTTCCGCACCAACCTCTACCGTTTCCGATGTTTCAGTTGATTCTGCCTCGGGTGCCGGTTCAACTGGATCACTGACGCAGTTCATCTCGCCATGCATCAGCAAGGCTATGAGCGTATCTATGCTGCCGCCTTGTGGAGCGACAACTGATTCTGCGACATCAATTGCGGTAATGAGTGATTTGGAGAGTTTCACCTTCGTACAATTGGTGTGGTGTTTGATAGCTTCGGCAATATCCTTCATTTGGGCGCCACCACCCGTAACCACTATGCCAGAAAGTAATTGGTCTTTGTATTCTTCGATTTGTGCCCATGCGTTAACAATGATTTCTTCTATGCGGGCACCAATGATGTTTTGCAAATCGTTTTCGTTGAGCACACGCTCAAGACTGATGGGAATCATCTGCGGGTTGTCACTCTCTGCGGGCACATAAGCAATGCCATGCTTGCGCTTGAGGATCTCAGCTTCGTCGAATTCCATCTGACGTACCACAGCCAAGTCGTTTGTGATGCTGTTGCCACCCAGAGGCACTACTGAAAGATGGCGCAAAAGATTGCTCGTGAACACAGAGACTGTGGTCGTGCCGGCACCAAAGTCAATCAGTGCACAACCCGAACGTTTCTCGGTATCGGAAAGCATGGCATCTGCCAATAACAGCGGTGAAATAAAGAACTCGGCGATGTCAACTCCTGCCGCCCGCATGCACTTCTGAATGTTTTCTATGACAGTCTCACGCGCTACGATGTTGACAAAACGAGCCTCAATCTGTTCCGTAGGGATACCTATGGGGTCAGCAATGGTGCGGTTGCCCACGACATATTCCTGCGGTATGACATCGAGAATCTGGCAATCGAGGTAGGTTGCCGAACGGTTGTTGTCCATCAGATTGTCGATGAGTTCAGGAGTGATTTTAACCTTGGTTTCAAAACCGCGCGTAATCGTATTGACCTTAGAAGTCAAGGATTGACCGCCTATGCCCACATAGGCTCTGTCGATGTGAACACCCAGATTACTGCTCATCTGACTGAAGATGTGCGTAATGGCTTGGGTGGTCTTGTCGATGTTGTAGATGACACCACGCTGGATGGTGTCAACCACTTTCTCTTGTTCGATGTCGAGGACCTGGAATGCACCATCTGCCCTTCGGCATCCAGCAATGCCACGAATGGCAGAGGTGCCGAACTCAAGAGCAACGATAATTTCTTTGTCTGTTCCCATACTTAGTGTAATTATTTTATTTTGTAATTATTTTCTTCGTGTACAAATAACTTGGTTCTCGTACGACGCATCGATGAGCGAATACTTATTCCATCCCACCTTAGGCATAGCCTTTTCATAGAAGAGTCGAACACGCTGTAACTTTTGACCGAAGTTACGGGCCTCACCCAGCAGAATCTTTTGTTCGTTGACACGTGGTATGATCTCCACATTGCCTTGTGTGTCTATATATACCTGCTGCGCCTCACGGCTCCAGTATTTGTCGGTACAAAGTATCTTTGCCAACGGTATCAGGCGGGTACTGGCGAACTGACGTGTGACATTACCAGTAATGACAGGAAGGTCAACACTGAGACCTCCCGCAGGCATAATTGTGCCCTTATTGCTAACATAAAATTCATCACCGTCAGCAGCAAAGACATGCATTATGGGGCAACGCGGTGTTACCTGAATGCACAACTTGCCTGCTGCAGTGTGGTAACATGTCACGGTGTCCACATAAGGGGACTTCATGAGGCTCTGCTCTATTTGGCGTACATCGACTTCCTCCAGAGATTTCCCCTTTGGGCTTATCTTGTGTTGGCCAAGCAACTTCTCCAATGAAGCCTCATCAACCAAACGCTGACCAACCGTGTCGGAAAAAGAGTACTCAACCCCTGTGCAGACTATCTCCCCAGGGGTTCGGCTTACCTTTATCAAGGCAAACACCAGATAGCCAACAACGGCAACAAGCAACAGAACTTTAAATAAGGTCTTAATCATTTCTTGATATGATGCTTCAGGATTTCAGTAATTTGGTCAGCATAGTCATCAATATCTCCAGCACCGAGCGTTACCAACACATCAAAGTCGGCACGGGACACCACGTCGAGTATCTGTTCCTTGTGGATGAGTTCCTTGTGGATGCCCGGACGCAGACGATCGTATATGATTTCACTCGTAATGCCTGGAATGGGTTCCTCACGAGCAGGATAGATATCAACAATGCACACATCATCGAGTTGTGAAAGTGCATCGGCAAAATCACGATAGAAATCGCGGGTGCGACTGTAGAGATGAGGTTGGAAAATGACCTTGATGTGACGTCCCTCATAGAGTTGCTTCACACTCAGGATGCTCTGTCGAATCTCTTCGGGATGGTGGGCATAGTCGCTGAGATATACCATCTCAGGAGTACGAAGATGGAAATCGAAACGACGGTCAACACCACTAAATGATGCCATACCCTGACGGATTTCCTCCTCTGTGGCACCTGCCAACTGTGCAAGTGCCATAGCAGCAATGCCATTCTCAATGTTCACCGTCACAGGAACACCAAGGTTGATGTCTCGGATATTGCCCAGTGGTGATACCAAGTCGAAGCAGATTTCTCCATTGCCAATGCGCACATTTTCAGCATGAAAATCACCTGTCGTTTGACTGTAGGTATAAGTAGTTACTCCCGTTTGACAAGCAGGTTTCATTTTCAGTCCAGCATGCAGAATAAGATAACCATCAGGACGGATAAGGCTGGTGTAGTGGCTGAAACTCTCGAGGTAGGCCTCTTCCGTGCCATAGATGTCAAGATGGTCGGCATCCGTAGCTGTAATGACAGTTGCCCAAGGTTGCAGCCAATGGAAAGAACGGTCGAACTCATCGGCCTCAATGACCACAAACTGACTCTCTTTATTTAGAATGTAATTCGTTCCGTAGTTCTTGGTAATTCCACCCAAGAAAGCATTGCAACCCACATGGCTTTGGTGAAGCAAGTGGGCAGCCATGGAAGACGTGGTGGTTTTGCCATGTGTGCCCGCCACGCAAAGTCCTTTCATAGACCTTGTGAGTGTGCCCAGCACCTGTGCTCGCTTTTGAAGGTCAAATCCATTGCGCTGGAAATATTGGAGCTCGGCATGCTCAGCAGGAATAGCTGGGGTATAAACCACAAGACACGAATCGGGATCGAGACATTCCATAGGTATGAGCCCTATATTTTCCTCGTAATGAATGTGGGCACCCTCTTCTTCAAGATGTCGGGTCAATGGACTGGGTGTGCGGTCGTAACCACCCACAACAAGTCCTTGATTCAAAAAGTAACGGGCGATGGCGCTCATTCCTATGCCGCCAATGCCTACAAAATAAACAGCTTTTATTTGATGTGCGTCCATTCTAATTCTCTATTTGATTTGCTAATTTCAATACTTCTTCAGCTATGACTTGGGCCGAATTCTTGAATGCCATCTTATAGGCATTCTCACCCAGAGTCTTCAGTTTATCACTATCAACCACAGTGCTCAGCGCCAAGGGAATGAGTTTCTCCACGGCTTCTGCGTCACGCACCATCAAAGCTGCATTGCGATTGACCAATGCCATAGCATTGCAAGTTTGATGGTCCTCAGCCACATTGGGCGAGGGGACTAGTATGGAGGGCTTGCCCAAGAGACAAAGTTCACTGATGCTGCTGGCTCCAGCTCGCGATATGACAAGGTCTGCCGCCTTGTAGGCCTGTTCCATACGTGAGATGAAATCCGTAACATAAAGGTTTGAAGGTCTGCCCTTCTGCGTTAATTTCTCTTGAATTTCGTTGTAGTAGTAGCCACCTGTTTGCCAAATGACTTGCACCTTAGAACGTTCTATGAGTTCAAGATTGTTCAATACGCTCTCGTTTACAGTGCGAGCTCCCAGACTGCCTCCGATAATGAGCAGGGTTGGAAGGTCGGGCTCCATATTGAAGATCGCTGTAGCTTCGGTCTTTGTCAGGCTTGGGTCGAGCAATCCTTGGCGGACAGGGTTGCCCGTGAGGATAATGCGCTCCTTAGGGAAGAAACGCTCCATTCCTTCGTATGCCACACATATCTTTTCGGCTTTCTTTGCCAACGTTTTGTTGGTCAGTCCAGCATAGGAGTTTTGTTCCTGTATAAGACAGGGGATGCCCAAATCATAGGCTGCATTCAGTGTGGCACTACTGGCGTAGCCTCCCACACCGACGGCCACATTGGGACGAAACTCACGGAGTGTTTTCTTTGCCAACCGTTTGCTCTTCAGAAAATCGATGGCCACACCGATGTTGGCTGGTCGCCACAAAGGACGATATAAACCTCGGATAGGCAAACCAACAATTTTATACCCTGCAGCGGGCACTCGCTGCATCTCCATTCGGCCCTCGGCTCCAACAAAAAGGATTTCAACCGAAGGATTCAGTTCGCGCAATGCATTGGCAATGCTTACAGCAGGAAAGATGTGGCCTCCTGTGCCACCTCCGCTTATGACGACTCTCAACTTATCCATTGACTGTAGCTTGTTCTATAGTTTGTGTGTTATCTTCCAGTTTTTTGGCTGTATGGCTCACGCTCAATATCATTCCGATGTAGGCACAAGTGATGAAGGTGGACGTTCCTCCCTTGCTGACCAGCGGAAGGGGCTGTCCTGTCACGGGGAATGCACCCACTGCCACAGCCATGTTGATCATTGCCTGCGTCACCAGCATTAATGCCAGCCCCATGACAAGATAGGCAGGAAAGCGATTTTTACACTTCTC
>JAEEGL014165233.1_pt1 | contig 12659 bp, 14 predicted proteins | sample 9134231 | NCBI WGS metagenome assembly JAEEGL01 (sample SAMN16246548, study PRJNA631951) | gut metagenome | biome: gut microbiome; feature: rumen; material: fiber-attached | host: Bos | place: Iran: Karaj | collected 2018-10
AACGTAGCCCACTCCACGCTGGAAGCATCCTTCTACCCCACGGAGACAGACGGCTCCGTCATCGGGCCGGAAGGAGCCTACACCTTCTCATTCAAATACTGATTCGTCGTTTATCTATCCGTGAAAAGCAATGGGACCGGCCTCATGGCCAGTCCCTGTTTTATTTCTGTATTCCGGGAATCCCCCGCGCCGTTCATTTCCCTTTCAGGTCCTCCCGGATCGTGGTCCAGATGATCCCAGCAGCAAAATCCATTCCCCGCTCCGAAGCATGCTGGCCATCTTCGTCATACATCTCCGTTTCCGGCTCGTATCGCACCTCGGACCACCAGGATTCTCCCACCGGCGCAAGCAGGGCGCCATTCTCCTGCGATATCCTGCGGTTCACCTCATTCATATATGCCTGCGAAGGCTCATCTTCCTTCATCGCCCAGGTTCCGTAGATGACCGGCGTGCTCCCCGCTTCCCGGATCCAGCCCGCCAGCGCGGACACCGCCTCAAAGTATTCCGGGATACAGTCAAACGGATGCGAATGCTCCTGCAGCACGACATAATCATATTGCCCGTACCGGATGTTGAAGCGGACGTCCGGCTCCTTCACATGCTGGTGGAGGTACCACCCGCCATGGGCCAGCATGGTGACGCCGCAGTCATACCCTTCCTGCCTCGCCAGCACGGCGACCCGTTCCGGCAGGTCATGGTAATAGGTGTGACTGTTTCCGATGAAAAGGATCTTCAGCTTCTTCATTGCCTGTACCCCCATTGTGGTATGAATTCCGGGAACATCTCCTGTTCTATTGTAAACGCATATTTCTCAAATGAAAAACTCGTCCCGGATCCGCCCAGTTCCTTGTTCCCCGTTCCCTGTTTCCTGTCCCGTTACCCGGCGCAAAAATTTTTTAATCCGCGCGTGGGTTTTTTCTGCCTGCTGCATATATATAAGCAAAGAGATAAAAGAAAACTTCTTCATTAAACCCTCCCTAATACCTAATTAAAGAGAGTGGACTCGCGGGATCGCCTGTCCACTCTTTTTTTGTGTTTTTCTCATATCCCTTTTTCCCTGTGCGGGCTAAGCGACACAGTTCTTATCCCGCATCTCCCGGCCGATCCGCCCCCAGAAACTCTTCCACCTTATCCCGGATCTGATCCAGCTTCCGCGCCGTCTCCGGGTTTTTGCTCTCAAAGTTCATGATCCGGGCAAGATATCCCTGCTCCCGGACGATCTTCCGGCTCTCATCATAGACAAGCCCGAAGGTGAGCGCGATCTGGCTCACAATGCTGTCCACCGGCGTCCTTCGGTGTGCGCGCAGCACATTCTGCATGGACAGGGCGTCCTGAAGCACTTCGTCCGAGATATCCGACATAAGGAATTCCTCTTCCGGCAGATTGTAGATCTCGGTGTGCGTAAACTCGCAGTTCACCCGCAGGATGTCGATCTTGTCCGCGTCCCGTATGATATGGGCAAACATCCGCTCCCGGTCCGTCAGGTCCTCCGGAAGGGCATACGCGTTGTGCAGCCGGACCGCCGCCTCGATCAGCCGGTCCTCTTCATCAGACTCCACAAAGCTGCGGATCAGTCCGTCTTCGAACAGGATGTCCGCTCCCAGCGCCGCATGGTCCACCGACTTTGCGTCCGTAAAGGTCCCGTACCTTGTCACCTGCTCAAAGCGGCCGATATCGTGCAGCATTCCCAGAAGCCAGGCAAGATCGACATCCTCCGCCGGAAGAGAAAGACTCCCTGCGATCCGGCCGCAAAGCTCCGCGACCCGGTAAGTATGCTCCGTCTTCAGCCGGATCTTCGGATCTGACGGATCGTAAGCCGCCACATAGGAATCAAACTGTCTTCTGACGCTGTCCCTGTCGATCTGCATCTGCATTCTCCGTGATTTTCATCTCTATTCTTCCTGTATCCTCAGGCAGATTGCCGCCGCCCCTGCCGCCAGAGCTGCGCTGCACACCCAGACAGGCGAACAGCTGCCGGCGGACGTCACCGCGATGCCGCCGAGCCAGGAACTTAAAAACCCGCCGGTCTGATGGAACAGGAACGCAATGCCGAACAGGGTGGCCAGCTTCGCCGTGCCGAACAGTTTTCCGGTGATGCCGGAAGTCGGAGGCACGGTAGAAGCTCCCGTAAGTCCCAGCATAATGGCGAATCCGTAGATCACGGCAGCTGTTTTCGGCAGAAGAAGAAACGCGATGATAATGACCGGCCGCAGCCCGTACCACAGGGCGAGGACATGGTGCATTTTGAATCTGCTGATCAGCATGCCGCTCAGCACCGACCCGGCCATCGTCGCGATCCCGTAAACTGAAATGGCAAATGCCGCCGCGCTTTCCGACAGCCCCAGGGAGACGATCTGCGGGTAAAAATGCGTTCCCACGATCGCCATGTGGAATCCGCAGGTAAAGAATGCCATGGAAAGGAATATGTAGTTCCTGTTCCGGAAAGCCTCCGCGAGGGTCTTGGCCAGAGAGCTGCCACTGCCGGGAGCGGCGGGATCTGTGCCTTTTCCCGCGCGCGCCATCCATGCCGACACCGGGATCAGGACCAGTGCGGGAACACACAGGAAAATGACCGCTGCCCACAGCCCGGAGACAGCCAGCAGGCTCTGGATGACCGGGGCAAGGACCGTCCCCCCGATCCCGCTGCTCGCGCTGACGAAGCCGGATGCCACGGAAGCTCTTTTCTGACCGAGAACCGGCGTGATCGCCCCCATGATGATCCCGAAGGAGAGCGCACCGGATCCGGACGGCATGACGATCCCCAGAAACAGGAGCAGCATAAGAAAAGAGCGACTGACCGGAATCATGAGAAGTCCGGCGGCAAGAAGCCCCGCCCCGATCTCCAGCACAAAAGCGTTGGATCTTTTCAGGGCAAGCATCCCGAAGAGCGGCTGCGTGATCCCAAAGGACAGCTGCGCGACTGCCAGGATAAAGCTGACAGAGGCATAGGGGACACCGGAGTTTTCCGAGATCGCGGAGATCAGAGTCCCGTAGTTGGACCGGATCCCGGCGCTGATGGCATAGATCAGGCAGCCCGCCAGAGTCACCATGATGAGCTGCAGCTTGTGGTTCCTTTTCATGATTCCTCCGGTATGGTTCTGCGTTTACTCTTTGTTTTCCCCACCTCTGCGGGTGCCGTGATCGCCTCACTGTCTTAACTATATATGCAAAACAGAAAAATCCCAAGGGCTTTGCGCCGCACAGGATTTCTTTCTTGACACGGGAAGTGATTGTTGTTAACATTCGGTTAGTTGCAACAAACTTTAATTGGGCAGCGCCTGTTCCTCACCCGAGGGACAGGCGATGGTCGTTTTCATGGTAAGTGAACGGCAGGGGGTATCCGTCAGCTAACAAAATCACAGGAGGTTTTCGTATGGAAGAAACGAAAAAAACTCAGTCACCCATGGCCTGGGTGCTTGGCCAGACGGGAGATCACGGAGGACAGTACGTCCTGAGCGTGATCCTGGCAATCATCGGTGTGGCCTTTTCGCTCGCCCCGTACTTTGTCGTGATCGGCGTTGTGCAAGGGCTGATGACCGGGGTGAAGGACTTTTCCTTCTACCTGACCCGATGCCTGATCATGACTGCGCTCTGGCTGGGCAGGGTGCTGTTTCATGCCTTTTCCACCGCCACCAGCCACAGGGCCACCTTTGCCGTACTGGGCGAGATCCGCAAGAAATGCCTGGAGAAGCTGACGAGGATGCCGCTGGGCACGGTGCTGGAACAGAGCTCCGGCGCACTGAAAAACACTCTCATCGAGCGCATCGATTCCATTGAGACGACACTTGCCCACATCGTGCCGGAATTCACAGCCAACCTGCTGGTCCCGGTCATTATCACCATTTATATCTTCACCGTGGACTGGCGCATGGGCCTTGCCTCCCTCGCCACGGTGCCGCTCGGGCTGTCCTGTTATATCTTCATGATGGCGGGCAGCGCGAAGTTTTATGAGCACACAGTCACGGCAACCAAAGCACTGAACGACACGGCGGTGGAGTACATCGGCGGCATCCAGGTCATCAAGGTCTTCGGTAAGACAAAGTCCAGCTATGAGCGCTTCGTGCACGACGCCTATGAGGCAGCCCACAGTTTCATTGACTGGATGCGCGCCAGCATCATCCCCTTCACCTTTGCCATGGTCATCATGCCGGCCACCATGGTTTCCGTGCTGCCCATCGGCGGCCTGCTGGTCAGAAACGGGTCTCTCAGCACCCGGGATTTCGTGACCGTGATCATCCTCTCGGTGGGCGTCATCACACCGCTCATCACGCTGATGAGTTACTCCGACGATATCCGTACCATGGGCACAATCTTCGGCGAAGTCAGGAAAATCCTGGATGCCCCGGAAATGATCCGCCCGGCAGAAGGCGCAGCGCCGGTGAAAAACGACCTGGAGCTGAGGGACGTCCGCTTTGCCTATCAGGAGAAAGAGGTGCTTCACGGCATCTCCATGGATATCCCGGAAGGCAGCTTCGCAGCCCTGGTCGGTCCCAGCGGCAGCGGCAAGAGCACCATCGCCCGGCTGATCGCCTCCCTGTGGGATGTATCAGACGGCAGCATCCGCCTTGGCGGGACGGACATCCGGCAGATCCCGCAGGAGGCTTACGCCGACAGGATCGCCTTCGTATCCCAGGACAACTACCTCTTCAACATGACCGTGCGGGAGAACATCCGCATCGGTCGCCCTTCCGCCACGGACGCGGAGGTGGAGGAGGCCGCCCGGCAATCGGGCTGTCACGATTTTATCCTGGGTCTGGAAAAAGGCTATGACACCCTGGTGGGTTCTTCCGGCGGGCACCTCTCCGGCGGCGAGCGGCAGCGGATCTCCATTGCCCGGGCTATGCTGAAAGCGGCACCCATCGTCATTCTGGATGAAGCCACCGCCTACACCGACCCGGAAAACGAGGCGGTCATCCAGCGGTCCGTTTCGAAACTCACCGAAGGCAAGACTCTGATCGTCATTGCCCACCGGCTCTCTACCGTCATGGATGCGGACAGAATATACGTGATAAAAGACGGCGTGATCGACGATGCGGGGACGCACGAAGAACTGCTCCGTCATCACGGCCTTTATGAAACGATGTGGAATGCTCACATGGAGGTGAAGGACAATGGTTAAGACCATACAGCGCTTTTTCGCCTTTTGCGGCGAGGAAAACCGGCACAAATTCCGCGCATCCATCGCGCTTGGCGTGCTGCAGGCCATTTTTCAGGCCCTGAAGATCCCAGCCATTGCCTGCATGGTGCGGGCTCTGCTTCGGGAGAGCGTCACGACGCAGGATATCCTTTTATCCCTCGGCATCATGCTGCTGAGCATCGTGGGCTCCGGCCTCATCAAAGCCAGGAGCACCATGCTTCAGACTGAAGCCGGCTACGATACCTGCGCCAGGAAGCGGGTCGAGATCGCCGAGCATATGCGCTATCTCCCGATGGGCTACTTCAACGAAAACTCTCTTGGACAGATCACCTCCGTCACCACAAACGTAATGGAAAATCTGGAAAATGTGGCGACCCGCGTGGTCATGCTGGTTTGCGAGGGACTGCTGACCACCTCGCTGATCATCGCCATGCTCCTCTTCTTCGACTGGCGCATCGCCCTGGTGCTGCTCTGCGGTTTTGTCATTTTCCTGCTGGCTAACAGCTATCTGCAGAAAGCGGCCGGCAGCACTGCCGGGCAGAAGATCGCGGCAGACGAAAAGCTGGTGGAAAAGGTACTGGAGTACCTGCAGGGCATGGCAGAGGTCAAAGCCTATCACCTTACCGGCATGAAGAGCCGGGAACTCAACGACGCCATTGCCGCCAATGTCAAGGTCAACACCGACATGGAGATGACCCTGATCCCTCCGATGACGGCTCAGAATTTCATCGCCAAACTCACCGGCATCTTCATGGTGGGCTTCTCCTGCGCCTTCTACTGCGCGGGCAGCATGGACGCGCTGACAGCTGTTGTCATGGTGATCTCCGCCTTCATCGTCTACGCGAGCCTGGAGACGGCGGGCAATTACTCCGCCCTGCTGCGGGTGGTGGAAGTCAGCGTCAACCGGGCACAGGAGATCCTGGATACTCCCCAGATGGACATCGCCGGCGAGACGATTGAGCCCGGAACGCGGGAACTCTGCGCGGATGCCGTGTCCTTCTCCTATGAAAAGCGAAGGGTCATCGACGGCGTTTCCCTCCGGATCCCCGAAAAGACCACCACGGCTATAGTCGGCCCTTCCGGCGGCGGCAAGACCACTCTGGTGAACCTCCTTGCCCGCTTCTGGGATGCAGACGCAGGCGCAGTGATGCTGGGCGGAAGAAACGTGAAGGATTACGACATGGATTCCCTGATGGAAAATTTCTCCTTCGTTTTCCAGAACGTCTATCTCTTCCACGACACCATCGCCAACAACATCCGCTTCGGCCGGCCGGAAGCCAGCCTGGATGCCGTGATCGCGGCGGCGAAAAAAGCCTGCTGCCATGACTTCATTTCAGCCCTTCCCGAAGGCTACGACACGATCATCGGCGAGGGGGGCGCCAGCCTCTCCGGCGGCGAAAAGCAGCGCATTTCCATCGCGCGGGCCATGATGAAGGACGCGCCGGTGATCTTCCTGGACGAAGCAACGGCGAACGTGGATCCGGAGAATGAAAACGAGCTGATGCGGGCGATCCGGACTCTGACAGCAGAGAAGACCGTCATCATGATCGCCCATCGTCTCAAGACCGTGGAGCACGCTGACCAGATCCTGGTGATCGACCACGGCAGGATCGTCCAGCAGGGAACACATGGATCTCTGATGGCGGAAGAAGGGATCTACAGAACCTTTATCGGTGAGCGCCGCGAGGCGGCCAGCTGGAAGGTCAGAACATAAAAAGGATGGCAGTATCGGACTTCTTTGTTGTCATCTGCGCAGTTCGTACTTCTCCCTCGTGAGGAGGCAGTCCCGAAGCTGCATGAGCCTTCGCGCGGGATCATCTCCCGGGATCTCCAGATCCAGCGATACCGCCATGGTATCGATCATCTGGTTCGTGATGCCGACTTTCATCTCATCCAGCATTTTCAGCTTGTCTGTCACGGACGGGGCGTCGAGGAAAGAAATGAGCCGGTCGTCAGGGGATCCCTTTTCTGCGGGAGAGTCCTCCGCGGCGCCCTTATCCGCACCCTCCGTCTCTTCAGCCCGGCGCTTTTGGTCCGGCGCTTCCTGCTCCTTCTTTGCAGGTGCTGATGAGAGCCCGGTTTCCCCGGGAACCGCGCTGCCTGCCTTCTCGAACCGGTACTCCTGCCCCGCATTCGGATATCTGGCCGGATCCAGTTTCTCCGTGAAGGAGCGCAGTGCCCGGGCATAGACCGTAAACGGCGCATAGAGTGCCTGATAGATGACCAGCATCTCGCCGGTGTCCTCCTTCCGCGCGAGCGTGATCACCTGGTAAAGCTTTCCCCGGAAATGCCGGTAGATCTCCTGCGCCTTCGGCAGGAACGCTTCGTCTTGCCGCCTATTCTCCGTCCTGTCCGGCTCAAACCGTCTCATCGATCATCCTCCGTTTCCATATCGACAGGATCATGATCTCCGCGGCATGCGCCGCATCGATCTTTTCCAGCTTATTATACTATCTGATCACACAATCAGGTTCACAGCCATCCCGCACAGGAAAGAAAACAGCATCACAAAAAGAAGATACAGCGCAAATCGTTTCCACCCCATCGCGATCTTTAAGGCTCCGAGGTTCGTGATCTTTGTGGCCGGTCCGGTGATCATGAAGGCTGCCGCGCTCCCCATGCTCATGCCGTCCCACAGCCACTGCTGCAGCAGCGGTATCGTTCCTCCGCCGCAGGCATAGAGCGGCACTCCAACGGTTGCGGCCATCAGGACGCCCCAGGCTTCATTTCCGCCGAATATCCTTGTCATCAGATCCTGCGGTACATAGCGCTGGAACAATGCGGACAGCAGAATGCCAATAAGGAAATACGCTCCGGTTGCCTTCAGGTTTCTCCAGACATTCAGCAGGTACCTGATCAGCAGGTTCGGATGCGTGTCATGACCGGCCTTTTCTTCAAATCCACTGAAATCAAAGAACTCACGGTTCCGGTAAAACAGAAAAACCAGAATGCCTGCCTCGCAGCCGCACAGGAAGCATGTGATAATACGCACAGCCAGAGCTGCAGTACCTAAAGCAGCGCTGTAAATGATCAGCTGGGGGTTGAGAAGAATGGACGCCATCATGAAGGCAGCCAGCCAGTCCTCCCGCATGCCCTGTTTTCGGAAGGAAGCGGCTATCGGGATCGTCCCGTACATGCAAAGCGGAGAGGCGATCCCGAGGATGCAGGCCGGGATAATACCGAACAGGCCCAGCTTCTTATCCTTCATTCCGGCAAAGATGCCGTGGATCTTATCCTTCGCAAATACGGAAATGAAAGACCCGGTCAGCATGCCGAAGATCCAGTACCGGCAGATCTGCCGGAACTGGATCCCGAAATAGTACCAGATATAAATGGCCTCTCTTCTGAAGACCGCAAAAAGCTCAGCCATCAACACTTACCAGCTCAGTCGTCAATACTTACCAGTTCATAGGTCCGGCTGCCGAGACCGATCTCCTCCGCATGCTCCAGGGCGTGAACAGCATGAAGAGACTCCATCCGCTTAACGAGAGACGCATTCCCTTCTGCCTGATAGATGAGATCCACACAGGCCTGATCCAGAGCAACGGGGTCTGTGCCTGCCAGAATGCCGATATCATGGATATCAGGTTCCGCCGGATGTCCGTCACAGTCGCAGTCCACGGAAAGGCGGTTCATCACATTGATATAAATGATATGGTCCTTTCCGACATGGCTGCTGAATCCGGATACCATCTCAGCCAGGGCTTCCAGCCAGGCATCCTGGTCGTTAAACCAGATGCTGCCGCTTGTCTTCGTACCGGCAGTATGGACATACACCTTGCCGCTCGGGGAAGAGATGCCGATGCCAACATTCTTGATGGCGCCGCCGAAGCCCGCCATCGCATGTCCCTTGAAATGAGAGAGGATCACCCAGTCTGAATAATTCTCCGCATGGCTTCCGACGATCACTTTATCCAGCCTTGTTCCGCCGGTCATGGGCCACTCGGCTTCGCCCTCTTCGTCCATCAGGTCGAAATCCGCGATCGCGGTGAATCCATGATCTTCCGCGACCTGCTTATGCATGGCAGAACTCGATCGTGACCCTCCGTAGGCTGTGTTGCACTCTACGATCGTGCCGTCCACTTTTTTCACCAGATCGCCGATCAGTTCCGGGCGGAGATAATTACTCTCAGGCGGTTCCCCGGTAGAGATCTTGACCGCCACTTTGCCTTCCGGAGCCCAGCCGAGTGCATCATAGATCTTCACCAGGCCTTCTGCAGAAATATCGGATGTGAAGTATACGGCCGGTGCTTCGGAGGCGGCAGTATCTTCCGTTTCCGCTGAATCCTCAGCTGCCTTTTCTTCGGATTCCTTTGCTTCCGGTTCCGCTGCGGCGGTTGATTCTTTGCCTACCTGCTGCCCTGCGGGCTGTGCGCTGTTTCCTGTTTCTGCAGGACTTTCCGCGCATCCGGCCAGAAGGAGGCACGCTGCCAGGCATGCTGTCATCAGGCTGAAACACTTTTTCATTTCTTTTCATCCTTTCCTGCGGCATTCCTGCAGATCAGCGCTGCCTGCGTTCCTGTAAAAGCCCAGAAGGACAGCATCAGCAGGTTCTCAAGAAACACCAGCCATCCGGCCTTCTCGTAATCCAGAAACGCGAACGGCACGCGGAAGAACAGATAGTCCGGTATTCCGTTTCGCAGGAACAGCCAGAGACCGGCACCTCCGATACAGGTGAAGATGCAGGCGAGTGCTGTTTTCGTTTTCTCTTTCAGCTTGAAACCTGCTGCCATGGCCGGGATATGCAGTCCAAGATGGAGTCCCATCAGCACAAAAGCCCAATGGGACAGAGAAAGGTGCATCTGCCGGGCGAAGGAGACCGGCGCCATACCGTAAAGGAACGGCACGGCATGGCCGCTCATCGACATGCCGCAGAAGGCGGTCAGCGCAAAGCAGCAGATCAGCAGGATGTTGATTGCGGCGGTCAGCACCCGGTATGCGTTGTATCTGCCTTTAAACAGCGCGCCGTACCACTTCCGGTTCAGGATCTGGTGGACGATGACGAGCACCGTCATGCCCATGCCGATCCATTCGTGAAGCACTTCTCCTGTGACCTGATAAGCCATAAGGAGCAAAAGAAGGACGGACATGGCCGCGTCCACGATCCTTTTTGTGATAATGTTCGTTCCTGCCCTGGGCATGGTTCCGTCCCCTCCGTAAACCTTTTACTTCAGCCCTTCGATCCAGGACTGGATGTCTGCCTCCGGTGTGCTGCCGCCAAACCGGCTTCCCTGAAGCCAGGTACCGTTTCCCGCAAGTGCCTCCATGTTGGGGCCGCTATGTCCGATCCCGCTGCCCCCCGAGGTGCAGAACGGAATCACCGTGATCCCTTCAAAACTGTATTTCTCGACAAAGGTATCCAGAATACGCGGTTCTTCACCCCACCAGATCGGAAAGCCAAGATAAACGGTCGTATAGCCTTCCATTGAAATATCCGCGCTTCCGATCTCCGGTCGAACGCTCTTATCATTCTGCTCTTTTGTGGAGCGGCTGTTTCGATCATTCCAGTTCAGGTCGGCGTCTGAATACGGCTCCGCCGGAACGATCTCGTACAGGTCGCCGCCGGTGATCGCGGCGATCTTTTCGGCAATGCCCTTCGTGGTCCCGGTAGCGGAGAAATATGCTACCAGCACATCTGAATGAGACGCCGCACCGCCATCCGCAGAATTCGTCTCTTCAGATGCAGCCCCGGAAGGCGCCTCTGCTGCAGCTGTGTTTTCTGCAGGCTCTTTCTGTCCCTCTGCTGCAGCTGTGCTTTCTGCAGACTCTTTCTGTCCCTCTGCTGCGGCCTGTGTTTCTTCCGTTTCTGCCTGTGAACTGCTCCCGCAGGCTGTAAGAGAAGTAAGAATAAAAGCAGTCATGATGACCGTCAGGATCCTTTTCATGGATTGATTCCGAACCTCCGTTTATTTCAGTTTGCTGTAATCTTCAGCGTTTACGGCTTCCAGCCATTCTGCACTGGTTTCTTCTCCTGCCACTTCGATCGCAAGATGGGAAAACCAGGAATCCGGTGCGGCGCCATGCCAGTGCTTTACATTGGCCGGAATGTTGATCACAGTCCCCGGAGTCATTAGCTCAGGTTCCTTGCCCCATTCCTGATAATAGCCTCTTCCGCCGACGCAGATCAGTATCTGTCCGCCCCCGCTCTTTGCATGATGGATATGCCAGTTGTTGCGGCACCCGGGCTCGAAGGTCACGTTGAAGACAGAAACCTGTTCCGTGGAGACCGGCGCCAGATAGCTCTGACCCACGAAGAACTCTCCGTAGGGATTCGGGTCCCCGACCGGGAAGAAGATGGTGTTTTGATATCTGTCCTTCTCCGTCTGTGCGATCTTTTCAGCCATTTTTAGTATTCCTCCTCTCATTTCGACTTTGCCCTGATTGATATTGTTTTTCCGTATCTCACTTGCCCAGCAGCCGGATCAGACAACTGTAAGTGAGCTCATAGACGCTTTGATACACATAACGGATGCCTGCTTCCTTCATGGCTGTCTTCTGTTTTTCTGTGACCGCTGTATAAGGGTATATCCCAAACATGAAAGGATAGAAGGTATAGATGAAGTTCCGGATATCTGCATCGCTCATGTCCGGACAGAACTTTTCCAGAAGCATGCGCATCAGATGCATGGAACGTCCGTAAGACTGCTTGAAGGCGGTCAGCAGCTCCTGTCGGCTGTTTGCTTCCATATCGTAATTGTTCATGGAGAGGAGCTTTAACAGCTGTTCCCGTCCGGAAAGAGACGAAGCGATCTTTTCCGAAAGCTCTGCTTTCGTCATCTGCTCATTTCCGTTCAGTATGGCGGCAAGATTCTGGTTTTTATATCCACCTTTTCCACCGGCTGCAGCGGATCCCGCGTTTTACTTCAGAGAGAACACCGCTGTCGGATCTCCGTCGCCAAGCACATCCCGGAGCTCCTCCGGAGAGATTCCCTGAACCTTCCCGAGCCGGGTAAAATTCCAGGAATTCGTATCATAGTAGATCGTGATCTGGTTTCCCTGATAAAGGATCACATCACCGGGTTCCGTCGTGATGCGTTCATCATTAGTCGGAAGCTCCATTCCCAGCGAACCGACTTTCTCAAACCCTCCGTAATCGCGCATTTCGACCGTAATATCGCCATCCTTCAGCAGTTCCAGGAAGGCATCCGCCGAGGAATTGTTTTCCGGCCGGATCGCGAGAGTGTTTTCCCCAAAATGAGCGTAGATCATTCTTTCTCCATCCAAGTTGTTCTCTGTTTCGTCTGACTGTTCCGCGGCGTGTTCCTCTTCCTCCGTCTGAGACGGCTCTGCTGCCGCGGCTTGTTCCTGTCCTTCTGCCTGAGGCAGGTCTGCTGCCGTGGCTTGTTCCTGTCCTCCTGCCTGAGGCGGGCTTGCTGCCTGACATGCAGAAACGCAGACCAGGAGCAGCAAGAGTGTCAGAATAACGGATAGGATCTTTTTTCTGTTCATGGCCTGCCTCCCGCATCCGCCTTATTTCATCTGCTTTTCCTGACCCCGGATCAGGAAGTCCATACGGTCTACT
>JAEEGL014301128.1_pt1 | contig 12659 bp, 10 predicted proteins | sample 9134231 | NCBI WGS metagenome assembly JAEEGL01 (sample SAMN16246548, study PRJNA631951) | gut metagenome | biome: gut microbiome; feature: rumen; material: fiber-attached | host: Bos | place: Iran: Karaj | collected 2018-10
AAGAGATTCTCATCCATCGGTCTCCTATATATCGTCGTTTTCTTCATCATTACGTCGTTTGGTACTGCAAAGGTACCAAATTATATCGAATTATCGACAGAAATATCTGACTATCAGTCAATTAATTTTTAGAACATCCCTATAAGGATTTTACGTTCGGCGTAGGCACCTAAAATCCATCAATCCTTTAATCCTTAGACTTCAATTATAAAATTTTTATGGTCAATGGTCAACGGTCAATGAACAACGGTCAATGAACAACGAACTTCTTTCCGTTCTTGATATACAATCCGTTCTTTTGTGGTGTTGTAACCTTTCTGCCTTGCAAGTCATAAATGGTTTCGTCGTCTTTCCTTGTAGATGGTATGGATGATATTGCGTCTGGAATTTTGACTTGGGGATAAATCTGCACACCATCTTCAAAACATTTCTCAAAACTTATATAGTCGCAAATGCATGGAACAATCTCTGTATATCCATTAAATAAAATGCCTTCGTCAAGGCTTCCTATTCCTTCCACCCAGTTGAACACCTCTGTAGGCCAATTATATGTGTAGAAGTGATATCGGTTGTAAGATTTTTCATTGACGTCTAATGTATCTACGTGATGCAAGAAAAACTTATCTCCAGAAATATTATCATACCACAGATTATCACGCTTGAGGTTGAAGTCATAGTAGAGAACCTTTTCCGTAGTTCCTTCATGAATGCGATAGACACGCTTGTCTTGCTCTATCCATGCATCCACATATATTGACGAACCGCTATCAGATTCCCTATACATCTTGAATGCCCGTTCACCATTGATAACGGTATCTCCTCTAAGCACGAAATTGTAATCAGTCTCATACACATCATAATCATAAACATCACCCTCGTCATTGATCTTTTCCTCAAAGTGATGGTTTTTGTAAAGCCAAATCTTGCCTTCCTTTAGCATCGGATGATAGGGCAGTCGTGCCGTGTCTGGAACTTCATCTATTTTTGGCATTCCAAAATCATCATAATTGAACAATTCCCTGCTGTTGAGTTCGCAACGGATAAACTTTTTATATTTGCGATCATAAAAGTCTCTGGAGAGAATCAAATCCAAGGTTGAGCCGATTCCCTCTACCCAACAACCGACAATCTCATCATCATTGGTTTTAAAGAACATTCTTTCCCTTGTTACCCCATTAACGGTTATGGTGTCTCTTGTAGATTTCTTAAAATCATAATAACTGTATAAACTAAACAGGTCTTTTTCGTGAAAGCTATAGATGATATAATCTTTATGATCTTTTTGGTGATACCAAAAGACCGTCTTGCCAACCTCATATAACGCATCCTTGTATTCCACGCGATGATTGTTGTTGGCATTCTCACAAAACAACTTAGCACGGTTGATGCCACCGATAAGCGTATCGCCGTCTATGAAATACCGATACTCATAGCAGTTGTAGGGATTGGACACATCAGTGTACTTATACGTCCACGACTTGCCGTCTTCCAGCATCAGGGGATAATCCATAACATCGTCATGCTCTTTCGAGAAATCCTTGTACGAGAAGATTTCCTTGCCATTCAACAAGCATCCCATCAGTTTCTCGTTCGAAGCAGAATGAAAACTATGACGATACATAAAGCTACTACTACCTATACCCTCTACCCAAACCACTTGTTCGTTATATGGGGAACGTAACAAATGAAGACGGCGAAATTGCTTTCCACGTACCGTTACAGAGTCGGTATATTGCAATTCATAAGTGGAATTATTGATGGTAGTCTTATCTCCTGGAGTTTCAAGACTGAAATCATAAATCAAGTCTGATGTTTCGCCACCTTCCATAATTCCATATACTTTTCGGTCTTCCTCGTACAATGCATATCCATAGCGAATAATGCCTTCATCTTGCACGTACATCTTCTTGGCCTGATGTCCATTCACAATGGTATCGCCCTGAATGTAAAAGTACAAATCATCCCCATACGGAGCACCATACGCATTGCATATCCAAGCCTTCCCTTCCTCTACGAATTTCATTCCTTCCTCTGTCTGTGCAGGACAAACAATGAAGGTAGATATAAGTACAAGAATAAATAAATACTTTTTCATGGCTTTTCTTTTTAGTTGTTTTCTGTGGGCAAAGATAGAGAATAAAATGACACGATGCAAATAAATCGCATAAAGTTTGAATATCTCATTAATGTCACTTTCGACTCTTCTCTGTCAGACCAGACTCGGCAAGTCGGGCAATCATCATCTATCGAGCAATAAACTTCTTCCCGTTCTTGATATACAACCCGTTCTTCTGCGGTGTTGTTACCTTTCTGCCTTGCAAGTCGTACACGTCATGTCCGTCAGACATCCACTCATTGATCTTCTTCACTTGAATGGAAGTCAGTGCGTTTGAGAGTCCTTCCCTTGTGAATATCGTCTTGCCATTCACTTCCACAGACACCAACCAACCATAGTTGGGTATCATGGGGGCGGTCTTCATCAGATGCTCCAACGTAGTCCCTATTCCTTCTATCCATATGGTCGTCTCATCCCAATAGTCGAACGAGGGCAACCATTTCAGGTAAAACAAACGAAATGCTTGGCCATCGACATTTACCTTTTTAATGCTATCGACTTCATATTTGCTTCCATTTGCCGAGAATTGCGTCCCTACCTCCTGCGAGAAATCATAGAGTTTGTTCAAACTACCATTATGGCCAACGGTGTAAACCTTATTGTCCTCCTCAAAGATGCCTGAAACGAAAGCTACGGAGCCGTCGCTGATAATATAGTCGTTGTTTTCCGTATAGAGCTTCTTGCACCTATAATCCCCGATGACAGTATCTCCCTGGATGAAATAGGTGAAATCGTGACAATACATAGGGGGTGATTGTCGATGAAAATGCCACACTTTACCTTCCTCTACAAATTTCATTCCTTCCTCTGTCTGTGCAGAACAAACAATAGAGGAAAATATAAGTACAAGAATAAATAAATACTTTTTCATGACTTTTCTTTTTAGTTGTTTTCTGTGGGCAAAGATAGAGAATAAAATGATACGATGCAAATAATTCGGTGTAAAATAATTAACCTAAATTTAACCTTTTAGTGGCAAAAAAAATATAGCAGAAAAATCATAAGGATAGCAGGTTCTTATATAGTGAACGGGCATCCTGCATGGAGAATAGCTTGTCATTCGCAATAAGCTTCACTTTTGCTATACGTTGTGGAGAAGTGTCCAAGAGACTGGAAATCTCGTTGGTCGTGAAGCTCAACCTTACAAGCACACAAGTGCGGAGTTCCTGCGTGCTGAGCTGACCGTTCATGATTGTCTTGTGGAAGCTGGGGAGGGTTTCGCTGACGGCTTTCAACAAATCCGACCAATCCTTCTCGCTTGGCAAGGGGTTTTCCTTCTTCGGAACCGCTAACTCGCGCATACGTCCCACTACCGCACTCGCTTGCAAGGCTTCCTCGCTCTTTCCAGACAGGAGAGATGCAAGCCGTTGCTCGTAGGCGTGGATTTGAGCGTCCTTGCTTGCCAAGTCCAGTTCCATTTCCTCAAGCAACCTGCCGTAATCCTCCATCGACTTCAATGCGTCCCTGCTCTCTCGCTCCAAAGCATCAGTTTCCATTTGTGACAATCGATTGGCATTCTGCAAAGTCTCGTATTGTCGTTGCAATTTGTTGTATTCGTCGATAGCCTTTGACAAGTCCGCTTTTAATGCGTTCATTTCCATTGCCTTCTTCCGCTTGCGTCGTTTCACCCAAAGGTACAATCCAGCGAGAGCAAGCACGGCCATGCACAGAAGCACGTACAGGGAGTTCCTATACCGTTCTGCCTCGATGGACTTTTGCGTGGCAAGCATTTGCTGGCGGTTGTAGTTGTACAGGGCGCTGACTTGGTGAACCCTCTCTTGGTTGACATGAAAATAATTAGAGTCGTTAGCATTGGCAAAGAGTTCGGCATATTTGGCGATGGAATCTGAGTTGTGTTTCGCTTTATAGACTGAAAGTAGTCCCTTATAGCCCGCCTCAAATAAACCACGATCAAGCGTCTTGTTGAAATAAAGTTGAGCAGAGTCTATTTGTCCGATAGCCAATAAATAACGTCCTTTATCATAATAGTATAGTTCATACCCTCTCTTGATATTATGAAGGGAATCAAAAAGTCCAGAGGAGCTTTCAAAGTATTGCATTTGGGAAAAAGCCTCTTCGTATTGTTTACGATCAAGGTAAATGCTTATTACAACCCTACTTGTACGGGCTGCCATGCTGTCATTGTTAATCTCCCTATACAATTCTTTAGTTGTGCGTTCAATATTAAGGATTTCATCAGTATCTTTCAAGAGATAATATGGTTTTTTCCTTAACTCGTAGGTATATATTGCATTTATAGTGTCCTTGTCCTTCCATGAAATACGCTCAGCAATCTTCAAGACTCTCATCTCATCATCAGGAAGATATTGGCTATCAAAAAGAAGTGCCATTTGCCCATAAATTGCGTATAATGTGTACAAATCGCAGTCCTCTTTTGTCGTGTCCGCCATTTCCGTTGCCTTTTGGTAACATTCCAGGGCTATCGGTGCTTCGCCCATGTCATGATGAACGCGCCCTTTCAAGTAATGCGCTATCATTCGCTCGTTGGCGTTTCCATGTCGGTCGAAGAAGCGAACCAACGAATCTACCGTGGGTAGCCACTTTTCGGTGAACACCGTATCGGCACGATTACACTGGCTCACGTAATCGAGTTGTTCACGCATCGCCCTCTTGTCGGTGCAGGAAGCCAGCACCGACAACGTCAATACCACCGATATGATTCCTATGATTCTCCCCATGTACGTTATTTTGCAAGCAAAGTAACAAAAAAAATCCGACACCGAGAAACAATTCATATAAAAATTGCATTTAATCCACTTAGACGATTTAATGAAGAAGATGTGTAGGCATATTTAACCGAGAACATTCCATCGGGATTCCCTCATGTTATTAGTCAGATGTCGTGACTTGCTCCATAGCCGATGTTTTCGAAAGCCTATACGAACACCTCGTATATGGCAAGTAATATCCCATGCATGGGAATGGTTCGATTAAATCTTGGGTATGACAAATAACGTGTAGCAAGATGTAGCAAATAGAAACATCAGCATAAACCATTGATTTACAGAGTTGTTGACTTCCCTTTTAATCTATTATACCCTTTGTTTCTGCTACATCCTGCTACAAGACAAGCAAACTTGCTCAATTCGTGCTACATGATAATACATATTTGTTACTGCTTTTTGCCATCTATCTGCTTGACTATCAGCAATGCACACTTTGCTACAATTGCTACATGTGTTTTATGTCATGTCAGAATGGAAGGTCTTGCTCTTCGGTCCCAGATTCGAATTTCTCTTGCTCTCCAGCGAAGGATTCAAGGCTGACGCCATATCTCTCACTGACCATGGCATAGTCGAAGCAGAGCGGTCTGTCTTGTTGGTACTTGGTGACGAGTTTGCTGCTGCCACTATCTGTTACCAATTCCTGTATGGGCTGCCCGTTGGAGTTAAACGACTTAAATCGCTCAGGAGAGACTGCTCTGCCGAAGTATTCTGGGGTATTCTGCAGATAGTGAAGTATCGATTCTGATGGTAACAGTTTCTCGTCCATCTGCTTTCCCAACTGACGATAGGTATTCAGCATAGAGTCCTTGCGAACCATGAGAATCTTTCTTGGAAGGATGAATGTCAGTTCTTCCTTCCCCTTGTCCTTAGTGACTTTGATTCTGTCCCTTGCCTTGATGACATAGTTCTGTTCGTACACGAATATGCCCTTTTGATGTGCGCTACTGATAATATCCCATAATCTGGAGAGTTCATCGGTCTTGGCACAGAGCCTGTCCTGACGGATGATGCCGCTTACGCATAGTTCTAACAAATGCCCATACTGAAAGGGGAGATCCAACAAGCCTTCAAGCGAAAGGAATGCAGACAGTGGAACAATCCAGTTTTTCTCTATTCGATCGGTAGGTTTCCGTTCGCCCAAACGTGACCTTATATCAGCTTCAGCCTTCTTCATGGCTTCAGAGAAGTTTGCCTTGAATTGTTCACGGAGACTAAGTATTTGCAGTGTGATGTGGGTGACACCCATCTGACGACAATGCAACAGGTCCGTGAAGCGCTCGCGTTCCTCCTGTGAGTGGTGCTGTTTTTCGCAAGTCAGAAATATCAGTCGGGTAAAAAGTGCAACATCTATGGTAGGCATCTCCTGACCGGTGAGAATGATGCCGCAGTCCACTCTGGCTTGCTCGCGCTTTTTGTCCTTGTCCATATTCATCTTGCATCGTCCGTAGCCGCCCCAACAGTCTTTCAGCATCTCAATCTTCTTGATGTCGATGCCGTTCTTGAATTCATCAATATGGACGTTGGAGTTGCTGACGCTGGCTACGGCATCGGACAGGGCAGGGATGGTAGCAGTCTCAATGTTCAGCGGTTCGTTGTCAGAAGTAAAGAATGACATGATGGTCTCTGCCAGTTCCGTCTTGCCAGAACCTTTCGGGCCAAAGACATTCAATAGGGGAAAGAAGCAGACTTGTGGCTTGATGACATCCCTGAATAGTGTGGCCAAATAGAAACAGAGTGAGATGATGGCATTATCACCGAACACGTTAATGACCTTGGCAAAAAAGTCGTGCAGGGATATGTCCGAGCGGCTGTTGTGACAAAACTTCCGCTCATTGACATATAGCTCCCGCGAATCTTTGTAAATCCGGGACATGGCGGGAAGATAATAGTTGCCCGTCTTCAGCCGTACGATTCCCATTGAATCCACTGGATGCCAGACATTATCCTCGAATGCACCATTACAAAAGCAATAGAACCCCTGTAGTTGCCAGCCAAGCTGTTTGATTTCCACTGCCGTCTCCGTAACCTTAGCCAGATAGCACTGTAACTGTATCAACGACTCCTCACCAACCAGCCATGTATAATTACCGATGCCAAGGAGTTTCTTACGTAACAACTTGGCAGAGGTAAAAACTTCCATGTCAAGCTCTATGATTTCAGTCTGCCCGTCGGTGTTGCGAATCTCGAAGAGTCGGACAGGACGGATGTCGTCCTTGATGTGGAAGAGCGGTTTCAGCGTGAAGTTCGACCACTGTACTTCATCGCCGTTTTTGTTGAAGCCGTAATAGCAACCGTGCTGAACGGTGAAGCCGAAAGAACGGAGCATGTCAATGCCACCTTCCTGGTTCTTCTCAGAGAGACGTTCCTGTTGGCGCTTCTTTGCGGAATTATAGGCCTGCCGCCAGATGGTCTTGTTGCCGTCCATCTTGGCCAGTTTCGTGACGTATCGCTCCAGAACGGCTTCGTCCTTGATGCACAGGAGCAGATTGCACGTCTCATCGATGACCTTCTGCTTTTCCTCCGCAGTCCCGTTCTTGTCGAACTTCTTCTCGAATGCCCATAGCAAGAACTCCCTTTCTTCCAACTTGTTGAGGTCGGTCTTGTCGCTGAAGAACTCATCGGGATCAATCTTCTTCGGCAGTTCTACGCTGAGGTCGTTGGGAATCTCCCTGACGCTGACGGTAAAGCCTTGCTCTATGGCAAGGGCTCCATTACGGATAACGTTACAAAACCCCGCACCGAGTTCTTCCCCGTCCTTGGGAATGTCAGAGTCTGGGATAAAGCAGAGGGTGCAATCCAGCAAGCGGTAGTCTTTCAGTTTATGGAACTGGTTATCTGACCAAGAGCCACCGAGGGAGGCAATCGCATTGGAAATGTCGAGTGACTGTAGTTTCATGACATCAGGAGCACCTTCCACCAGGAACAGTTTTCCCTGCTTCTTGGCCGAAGGTATGGCACTCTCGATGCCGAAGATGGAACGGGACTTGTGGTACAGTTCGCTATCCGAAGAGTTGAGGTACTTACAATCAGCATCTTCATCCAAAGCCCTTGCCGTGAATCCCTCGATACGGTTGTACCTGTCTCTTATGGGTATCATGATGCGATTCCTATAGACACAATACAAATTATTGGTTCTCTCACTGACTCTCAGAATGCCCATTTCCTGCAACAAGTCAAGGCTCAGTCCTGTCTTGGTTGCATAATCAACGACGGAATGCCAGTCTTTGGGCGCATAGCCAATACGTTGTTCCTGGCAATACTTCTCATTCCAGCGACTGAGCATATATGCCTTGGCCATTCTCGCATCTTCCGTATCTTTCTGAAGCTGTTCTGCAAAGAATGTGGCCAGCCTGTCGTTGATGATGCGCATGGACTCTCGTTTCTTGTGCTTTTCCTCTTCCTCGGTTGTTGACTTCATTTCCCTATCCGTGAGGTCATGGTCCAGTTTCTCTTTCAGAAGCTTTTTCACGGCCAAAGGGAAAGTAAGGCCATCCATCTCCATGGCGAAGTTGATGACATTACCACCTTTGTTGCAGCCGTAACAATACCAGAGGTTCTTGGCTGTATCGATGCAAAACGAGGCAGTGTCCTCATTGTGGAAGGGGCAACAGGCCCATGCACGATGCCCTTTAAGCTTCAGGGTGATACCATGGTCTTCAGCCACTTCCGTCAGATCTACTTTGTCGAGAACTTCATCAATGTATTTCTGTTCAATCATATTTTCAATAAAAGCATTATACAATTATATAACAAACTATAGTGTTTTAAGATCCTTGTGGTGTTCCTCAATGAAGGCCACAATCATGGCTGCAGCAAGAGCGCGAATGGGGATGTTCGTCTTGGCATTAGCACGGACGAACTCAATTCTTTTCTTAACCTCGGTCGGAATCCACACGGCCGAACCTTGTCCTTTTACGCCCGTATAGTCCTCAAGCAGTTCAGTAAATCTTTTCCATTCCCTGCCATAGCTCTTTGACGAGTTGGAACATCCCTGTTCCGTACTTGCCTGTGCTTGGCTATCATTGATCATCTCTTGGACCCTCTCTGCGAGGGTCTTTCCGCTACCATCCATAGAAAGCAACGGGTGTATTGGTTTCTTCGTATTCTTTCCCATAATGTTACTTGTTAATTTCTTCTATAATTCTGTCAAAAGCATGCTCAACGGCAGCATACTGGTATTTGTCGAGAGGATAGAGGGTGGAATATCTTTTGACGACCACGCTCTGCTTGATTCTTGGGGTGACCGTTCCGAGTTTTCCAAGAATGGAGATTGTCTCTTCCCTCATTTCGCGCTCATGAGCCTTGCCTTTTGTGGTGTTGATGCGGTTAGGCAGGAACACCAGATGGGCAGACGACTTCTGGCTGATGACGGAAACAAAGATGCCTGTTGCATCAATGGTATCTACGTCGTAGGACATGGGAATGACAATAAGGTCGGCCATCGAATAGAGAATGGAGAGGTTGTTGTCGTTGAGGTTGCCAGGACAATCGATGACAATGATACCATCTTTCTGACGCAACTTCTTCAGGTCAGATTTCAACTTGTTTGCGTCGAGCGTGTTGAGTTTAACGATTTCCCAGGGAGTCTGTTGCTCAGGATCCGCTTCGAGTTCTCGCTCGCGATGTCTCGAAAGAGAAGACTGAAGGTCGGCATCCACAGCAATAGCAGACAGTCCTTTCTCAGTTAGGTACTCAGTAAAATGGGCAGAGGTCGTGGTCTTGCCAACACCTCCCTTGATATTTGAAAATAAAATGATCTTATTCATATATTATGATATTACATTATGATTTTATATAACGGCTATGGGATTAATGCCCGTACACAAAGGCACGGGCATTGCTTCTAATGCTTGTTGTCGCAAAGTTTGTTTATGTCACTCAAGCGATAGAACACCTTACGGCCAATCTTTACGGGCATCAGATATTGTTTCTTTTCCCATGTCCAGAGCGTGGTTGAACTAACCCCAATTTTATCGATTACTTCCTGTTTGGTTAATAACACACCATTATCAGCTTCTTCTTTTGAAGAAGTGTTCTCAGCGAGGATATACTTACCAAGCTCGCGGGCAAAAGCAACAATGCTTTTATCCGATAAGACAAGATGAACCCCGTTCTTTCCCCTTAAGATGCTATTAACAAGTTGCTTAGCAAGTAGTTCCCGATCGTTTTGGGGATCAAGAAAATCATACATCACATTATTATCTTGCATAATCATATTGATACCATTAGTGTCCTTTTACCATTCTCTTAATATCAGACAAACGATACATTACTTTACGTCCAATCTTAACGGGAACAAGATAATTTTTCTTACCCCAAAGCCAGAGGGTCGTATCGCTGACGCCAAATCTTTCTTTCACGTCCTGCTTAGAGATTAGAGTATCTTCGTCGGCTTTCTCATCCTCCAACAAAGAATCATCATCCACTCCATAATGAGACTGGATCACTTTTGCAATAGCACTCACACCCTTACCTGTCAAGGTAATAGAGATATGATCTCCACACTTCTCAATTTTTGAGAGCAGCTGACGAGCCAGCAGCATCTCTTCCTGCGTTGCGTCCCATGCCTGAATGGTATTGGCAACTTCTTGAATACATTCCTTTCTTTGTAACATGTTAATAAAACTAAAATTATTCGATGAGTTAAGGCCTGGCCAGACACAAAAAACTCGCAACCAGTTCGTCTGATTGCGAGTGCAAAATTAACGTTTCCAAATGAATCCGCAAATAATTAATTGGTTTAAAATCAGCGTGTTATGAAAATTGAAAGTTTTTGAAAGTTTTTGAAAGTTTTTGAAAGTTTTTGAAAGTTTTTGAAAGTTTTTGAAACCGAAGAAAAGTCAACTATTACCTAATCAAATCGAATGTTATGCATTGTTTTCTGCTGCTTCTAGGACGTTACATATTCGATTGAGTTCTTTCAGTTCTTCCTTGTCTTCCTCATTTCTGCAATCATCATATTTTCGATCAAGTAAAAACTTAAATGCATAATATTTATTGCTACCAGATACTCTTGACACAAGCTTTATACCTACAATATAAGGACGAATACTCTCTGAAAGTGCTTCATAAAATGACAAGAAGCTCAGTTCCCGATCTATCTTTTTATTCTTTACTAGAGCCAGCATAACAAAAGCGATACGTTTACCTGAGTTTATTGACTTGATTTCATCTGCAATCGCCATTATGACAGCAGTTTTCTTTTTGTCATCATTACACTTTAACATATTTAAAAATGCGGCCTTATCTGTCTTATTGTCTACGGTTCTATCTTTTTCCCTTCCTTTTCATCATCCGTGGCTGGTACTATCAGGGGCTCCCCTTCCTTTTTATCATCATCCGTGGCTGGTACTATCGGGGGCTCCCCTTCCTTTTTATCATCATCCGTGGCTGGTACTATCAGGGGCTCCCCTTCCTTTTTATCATCGTCCGTGGCAGGTGCTATCAGGGGATCCCCTTCCTTTTTATCATCATCCGTGACTGGTACTTTCGGGGGCTCCCCTTCCTTTTTATCATCATCCGTGGCTGGTGCTATCAGGGGCTCCCCTTCCTGTCCTAATGTTTGCGGAGCAACAAAATCTTCTGATAGTACAGTCCTTTCTTTTATCTCTTTCATGTCCTTGTCATATTCATCCCAATCATCTATTGTTTTAATGCCAAGGTGTATACTCTCATTTATAAAGCGGTTTTTCAATACTTTTAGTCCTCGTTGCCTATTCTTATTATTTGGATAATCATAACATGTGATTATCTGATAAATAAGAGTCTCATAGAAGTCCCCTTGAATGAGCCACGATAAACAAAAGTACACAATATCCTCTTCGCTACTTAAGATAGAGAAAGAGGGATTTGCCCGTGATAGAAGTGTTCTAACTCCAGTAACGGAATGGATAAACTTGTGATAAGGCTTTACGTATTTTTTATAATCCTCATATTTTAGGAACAAGGATCTGTCTGGCATATTATCTACAGCCACACCATATATATGAAGAAGCCCGCCCAACTCCAAAAACGACTTTATATTATCAATAGTATTCTCGTAGAGATTCTGGTTTTTGCTAATCCAGGCTCTACAGTCATCTGTATATTTTTTGTTATAAAATGCCATTAGTCTTTTATTATTTCCCAAAAACCACCTTTATCTGGGCCAACACGGCGAATGATACCTTGGTCTTGCAGTTTTTTAATGTTTCTTGCTATATTTCTCCGATCTATACCTATAAATTCAGCCATTTTGGAGGTTGAAATATAAGGGTCTTCCTTTACCAAGTCCATGATTTTCTGTGGCGTTTTATGTGACGTTTTCTGTGACCTATCTATGACGTTTTCTATGACGTCCACTTTTTCTGGTAACTTTTCTGTCACCTTACCCCCGTTTTCATTCACTTTTTCAGTCACCTTCGGAACAGTAATCTTCAAGATGAACTCATCTGTTCTGAAAGATGGAATACTCGCGCCATTGGCTTCTTGCTCTCGGCAGATACGGTCAAAACCCTCGCCAAACTCCTTAACGAAGTGATATGCTTTCAGGAATGCCGCAATCTTGGGATTACGAGAGAAGTGGGTGTGCCTGATGTTGCTTGGTTTCACCTGTCCTGGGAGCTTGCCAGGCGATTCAAACACCAGCCGGTCATCAAACATTTTGATTTGTATCTCCGTTCCCTTGATGTTGTAGGCTCTGTGACAGCAGGCGTTGACCGTCATCTCTTGAATGACGAACTCTGGGTAGTCCCGTTTTGTCACAAATTGAGCATGTTGTCCCAGGAATGTATGTTCGCGAACCTGGGTCTCGATAA
>JAEEGL014337836.1_pt1 | contig 12659 bp, 10 predicted proteins | sample 9134231 | NCBI WGS metagenome assembly JAEEGL01 (sample SAMN16246548, study PRJNA631951) | gut metagenome | biome: gut microbiome; feature: rumen; material: fiber-attached | host: Bos | place: Iran: Karaj | collected 2018-10
GGTCTGGGCGCCGTTCTGCGGGAGGATGAAGGTGTAGTCGCCGTCGACCTTCGGCTTGATCCAGCCGCGGATGACGCAGGCCGACATGAGGTCGGTGGTGGTGTAGGTGGCGCGCTCGTTGCCGGAGCGCGCCCAGGGGGCGACCGGGATGGGCGTGTCCCGCACATACGAGACATCGGGCCGGACCCGCGCCTCGAAGAGCGCCTGCACCTCGTTGAGGTCGAGCGAGTAGAGGTTGCGGTAGATGTCGACGCGCACCTCGGCGTGCGCGGCGGACGCAAAAGCCACAACGGCAAGCGCGATGACAAGCGCCCGTCTGAAAAGCGAAATAGATTCCATGGAGAACTCCTTTAGTTTTTAACCAGCATTGACAGTATGCCAAAAAATGCGGCCGCCGTCAAGGATTGACACACGAAAGCAAAGATTGGCCCCCGTTCCCGGCTTTGTGCTATAATGGTCGCCACACTTCCATGAGCGCAACCATGAAGCAAGACACCAACGCCGACAGGAAGCACATTGCATTGCCGGGAGCATGTGATATCCGCTAGACGGCGTTGGAAGTCGTTAGAAAACGCCATGTTCCCCAAAGCCCAATTCTTTTTGTTCCTAGCCACAGTCTCGGCCCTCCTCTGCGGCGGGGCGTCGGCGTTCACCGCCCTTCAGTTCGACGCGACGGCCTCGCGGGGCATGTCGCAGACCGGGGGAGTCGTCACCGCATGGGTCTCGACTCGCGGCGGCGTTGTGGCGAATCCCTGCCACGAAGCGGGGAACGGCTGGGACGCGCCGCGATGCGGCGCCGGCGCGGGAATCGACTTTGCCGCCACCTCCGGCGTGGCCTCGCCATTGTCCTTCGGCCTCGCGGAGACGGGGCTTGTCTCCCGCGCCTTCATTGTCGCGGACTGCACGGACCCAACCGCATACGGGACGCTGCTCGACGCGCCCTGCCCCCTGCGGCTGGCGCCGTCGGACGGCGGCGGGGCGGGGCTGTTCGCCACCTCGTCCGTGCTTTCGACGATTGCGCTGTCAATCGACTTCGCCGCGTCGTCGGCGTTCTCGCCCGGGACGCACCTCTATGAGATCGAATTGTTCGACCCCTGCCCGCTCAGCGGACTCCACCTTGGCGGAAGCCCCGCCACGCCGGCGTGGCACAGGAACTGGAACGGCTCCGTCTGGGAGGTCGTCTTCACGTCGCCTTCCGCGACGGCGGAGGATGCGGACGCCATCCGCTCCTACCTTTCGAAGAAGTGGGGGATTGGTCGCCACCGTTCCGGCGTGGCCGGGGAGCTGGCCGTGCTGAAGCGCCTTGGCATTCGGACGGGCGGCGTCTACGGCTCCATGATGTTTCTGAGGTGAAGGCGTGCCCGCGAGCCTCCAGTCCGCCTCGGTCTTCCTCGTGGCCCTGCTGACGCTAGGGCCGCTCCTGGCGGTCGCCGCGCCGCGCCTTCTCCCGCCCGCCGCCCGCGACTTCTGGGGCGGACTCGGCAAGGCCGGGCGCGCCTCCGCCATTGCGATCCTTGTCGCCATCGCCGGCCTCTCCGTCTCGAAGGAGCCGCTGCGCTCCTCCCCTTCGCCCCGGCCGTCGCTGCCGGACTGGTTCACGGCGCTTGGCTACGACCCGGCGGACACCGACGGCGACGGCATCCCGGACTGCTGGGAGCGGTGGACGCGCACCGACCCGCGTGTCGCCGACGCGGAACAGGACCCGGACGGCGACGACGAGGACAACCTCGCGGAGTTCTGGAACCAGTGCGACCCGATGTGCGCCGACACGGACGGCGACGGGTATTCCGACCACGTGGAAATCGAAGGCAGGGCGGCGGGGAAGGCATGGTACGACCCTGTCGTCCCCGCCGACTACTCCTACGACGACCCCGACTTCAACACGAACGGCATTCCCGACCGCTGGGAGGGGACGGGCTACCTCTACGGCTTCGCGGACGCCAACGGCGACGGATTCCCGGACGGCCTGTCGTTCCCCGCCGCCGGCGACGGCAACTTCGACGCGGAGGTCGTCGTCACGACTTCGCGCTCCGCGCTGCTCGCGTGGGGGGCGGAAACGGGCGAGGCGCTTGTGCTGCCGCCCTGCACCGGGCTCGTGGTGAGGCTTCGCCTGTCCGGGGCCGCCGACAGGGACGTCAGGCTTTCATGCGGGACGGCGGGCGACGGCTCCGCGGGCCTCTGGCGCGCGGGCCTCGCCGCCCGCTGGTCGGAGCGTCGCGGCCAGGAGACGGAGGGGAACCGCATACGGCTCGGCGACGAAACGGTCATCGACTTCGACGAAACGGAGGCGTCCTTCAGGGGCGAGGTCGGGACGGAGCCGCGCCGGGCGCCTCGCAACGACCCGCCCGCCTCTGTTTCGCTGCCACTCCGCCGCAAGTGGATCGACCTCGACGTGACCCACGACCCCTGCTGGGAGCATGACGCGGGGGTTTTCGAGGCCGTCGCGACCTACACGAACGTCGCGCCGGCGTTCGCATGGCAAGTGGACGGCGAGGCCGTGCCGGACGTTCCGGGCGACACGCTGCTCGGCCAGGCGGCGTTCCCCCTCTGGCTGGACGAGTGGTCGGCAACCGTCCGATGCGCCGCGACGAATGGCCCGCCGCACGAGAGCATCCTCGTCGAGGCCGTGCAGGTCCTGACATGGGGGCACTGCCCGCCGTCCGCCACGAACATCGTCGGCGCGGCGTGGGGTTCTACGCACAACCCCACGAACGCGGCCGACCATCTTCCCGCAGCCGAGCCGGAGTCAATCTGGCAATACGGCCCGAACTGCCCGCCGACAACCAACCTGCTCGTCAAGGCGGGGTGGACGCATGACACGGCGATTCTCTGGATTCGGAACCTTGTGCGGATAACAACCGGCGATCCGCAGGACGACGAGACAGACCATTGCATCGGCCTCGTCTGGCGCGAAAACGGCTCCATCAGCCTCTACGACTGTCTCGGCGACTGCTGCAAGCCCTACGCCGACAAATTCGCCTACTACGTCAACGGCGAGCCATGCGACGGAACGCTGGAGTTCGGCGCGGAGCCTGGAGAGTTCCATCCGACCGTCTTCCATGTGGAACTCCTCAGCAAGGAGGGCGGGGCGACGCTGGATCGGATGTGGGTCGTGGTGAACGCGAGTGAGACCGATGACCAATTTGGCGATTGGTGTATGACCAATGCGGATACAAGTTGGACGGACGCACTGCCAAAGCCATACGCCAAGTTGCAGATTACAACAAATTGGTTTGGCGGAACAAGCGCATCGCCAGTAAATCCCACGACCCCAAACCCGTGGTACAGTCCAAGCCACTTGTCCGGCTTCCTGCATCATGATTCAAAGTGGGAAATGCGCTCGCAAAAAGTAGGAGACCATGGTAATCAAGCTTGCTACGATGGTAACGGCGACATCGTGCTTTCAGGAATAGCGGGCGGAACGGCGGACCTGTATTATGCTGGCGGTTGGACAGTCCCAGAACATGTTAGCGAAGATGTGAATCCTTATCTGAAAGCACTTCACCTTGATGGCAATCCCGGTGACACGGGGTGGCTCAACGGGATTTCACGCCCGTGCCTCTACCAAGGTGCCAATCTTGACCTTTACATCGAGTGTCGTCCCATAATTCACCCGGAAGGAGAGTAGAATGAAAACTAGACTGTCATTTACCTTGCTTGTATGCCTTGCGCATTCTCTGTTCGCTGACAATTACCAGCCCCTATCTTCAACCAACGCCATAGTGCTGAACTTCGACAGCAGAATCCAACAAGAAGCAAAAAGGCTGATGAGAGACGATTTCATGTACGGTCTAACCCTTCAGATGGAGGTGGTCAAACTGCATCACCGCGACCGCAATCCGACGAATTGCTATCGACTGGCGAACTTTGGACAACCGTACTGGTTTGCCGCGACCAGCAGACTTGGACCGAAATTCCCCACATACGGAACCATCTCCAACGGAACTTTCACCATTGACATCTCTTATGCTTTCGCCACGAACTACCAGCGCCATATAGAAAGCACTTCGGCGTTTTCCAATGAAATCGCAGCGGCATACGCTTTCATAGAGTCGCTGACGCCTACGAACCTAGCAGTCATGTCCACATATGAATTGCAGTCATTGGATTTATGGAAAGAGGTTCCGCCGGGGCGATTTCCAGCATCCGTAGGCGATGAAGCTTCAATTGCATATTGCAGAAAAAGACGAGTATATGCGCCACCCAGATTCGCATTTTTCGTCTGGGATTGCGGTCCGACAAATAACCCTCCCTATCTCTGGTGTCATGTGCCAGCGGTTGACAAAATCGGCCAAAGAACAATCGTCACATTTGACATGATGATATACTTTCAAAACAAATGGTGGTTTTCCGCATGGCCATTCCTGGAAGGTGAGCAGCAATGGTGATGCCCTGCCCTCAAACGAGCCAATCACGCCTACAGGCATCCACCCAGGTGATTTCTTCGCAACCCCTTTCAACCCACAGGAACCCAATGTCCAGCTTCCTTTGCGTCACAGACGCGCTTTTCGACGAGGCCGTTTCGGACCGGCGCCACATCCACGCCCACCCGGAGGTCGGCTTCGACCTGGAGGACACCGTCGCCTTTGTCCGCGGGCGCCTTGCCGCCTGCGGCATCGCGCCGACAAGTCGCTTCGGCCGTTGCTCGCTCGCCGCCGACATCGGCGACGTCTCCGGGCGGCTGCCCATCGTCGCCCTTCGCGCCGACATGGACGCCCTGCCCATCCAGGAGGCAAGCGGCGAGACCTTCGCCTCGACGGTCCCGGGGCGGATGCACGCCTGCGGACACGACGCCCATACCGCCATTCTGCTTGCGGTGGCAAAGTTGCTGAAGGAACGCGAGGCGGACCTCCCCTGCGGCGTCAGGCTCATCTTCCAGCCGAGCGAGGAGTGCGCCGAAAGCGGCGCCCGGATGATGGTGGAAAACGGCGTCCTCGACGGCGTGTCCGCGATTCTCGCCGCCCATTGCGAACCCACGCTTCCCGCCGGCACCGTCGGCATCCACGCCGGGCCGTACATGGCCGCCTGCATTCCACTTTCGATCACCTTCCTCGGCCGCTCGGCCCATGCGGCGACGCCGGAGTCCGGCGTTGACGCCATCGGCCTCGCCGTCCGCGCCTACGGGGAGATGAAGCGCGCGGTCGCGGAAGAGGCGGGCGGGCAACGCTTCATCTGGTCGGTCGGGGTTTTCAACGGCGGCACGGCGCACAACATCATCGCCGGCCGATGCGAACTTGAAGTGACCTTCCGCTTCTTCGACCAAGGCTTTGCCGACCGTGTGCTGGCGCGCGTCAAGTCCATCTGCGACGCGGTCGCGCGCGAAGGAGGCGGGAAGGCCGAGGTGCGCTGGGTCCTGAGCTCGCCCGCCGTGGTAAACGACGGTGCGGTCGCGGACGCCTTCCGCCAGGCGGCCCGATCTCACGGGATTCCGCTGGAGGAAGTGCCGGCACGCATGAGTTCCGAGGACTTCAGCTGGTATCTCACAAAAGTGCCCGGCGCGCTCTTCCGCTTCGGAACGCGCAACGAGGCGCTGGGATGCACCACCCTGGCGCACCATGCCGACTTTCGAATCGACGAGTCGGGCATGCGGGCAGCCATCGAGGCCTTCACGGCCTTTGTGCTCGGCTACAGCCGCTAGTTTCGAGGCGGCAACATGGGGACGGGCCCCCGTCACCGGCACATTTTGGCCGCACCCCCGCACAAAACGAGGGCCGCCGCGAGAAGGAGAACCGCCCTGACCGCAAGCGACACCGCCGCCCGGCCCCGCCGTGGCAGGCCCGGCATCGGGGGCACCGCGGGAGCCAAGATGGCGATGGCGAGCAGCGCAAGGGCAAAGGCCCCTTTCGGCGTCTGGGCAGATCGCCAAAGGCGTTCCAGCGACGGGACTCTCAAAACGAACAGGGCGGCCAGCGCCGCGACGGCGGCTACGGCAAGGAGGAGCCAGCCGGCAACGACACGGGGGAGACGCTCGCCGCAGAAGGGACAGGCGGCGGCGTAGAACGGAAGCGGACGGTCGCAGGCGGGGCAAATCCGCGACGGCAGCCAACGGAGGATGGCGGGAGTGGGCTTCGCCCCTTCCACGCTACACCTCCTTCCCCGCCGCGTTGAAGACAACGGGAGCGTCCTTGTCGGCCTTCCGGTCGCCGGTCGCGTCGCGCGGGATGTTCCCGACAATCGTGCCCAGCATCGCATCAATCGTGACGATGCCGCAGAGCCGGCCCGACTTGTCGCGGACGATTCCCAGCCGCTGGCCATTGCGACGCAGAAGCGGCAGGATGTCGTCGGCGCGGGCCGAGGACCGGATGTAGAAGGGCTTGCGCGCAAACTCCAGCGCGGCGTCGTCGGGGTTCCCGGAAATCCGCGCCAGGACGTCCTGGACGTGGAGGACGCCAAAGCACTTGCCGGTTGCCCGGTCGATGACCGGGAACTTGCCGTGGCCTGTCTTCGCGACAAGCGCCGAGACATCGGCAAGGCGGCTGTCGGGCGCAAGCGTCACGACGGCTTCCATCGGCGTCATGACGGCAAGGGCCGTCTTCGCCTGCAGGGCGAGCGCGCGGTTGATCATCAGCCCCTCCAGCGGTGAGATGTGGCCGCCGGCCTCGCTGTTGCGGGCGAGCCACTGCAGGTGTTCGCGCGTCACAAGGCGTCCGGTGGCGGCGCCCGCCTCCGAGACCGGGACGAAGAGCCCCGCCACGAAGACGAAGAACTTCGAGGCCGGAAGAAGGGCCAGCTCCGCCGCGCGGAGGAGACGGGCGAGGGGCAGGCACCGCGCAAGGGGACGGCTGCCGAACCAAGCCTTCGGCAGGAACTCGCCGAAGACGAGGATCGTCGCCGTCGAGACGGCGCTCGAGAGGCCGAGGCCCTTCGCGCCCCACAAAGACCAGGCGATGCCGGCGGCGAGCGTCGAGATCGCCACGCTGGCGAGATTGCCGCCCACGAGGAGCGCGCCCAGGAAGCGGTCGGGCTCGCGGGTGTACTGCGCGAGGAGCCGGGCGCGCGGGTCGCCCTCGCGCGCAAGGTGGAGCAGACGCATCCGGTTGATCGAAACGACGCCGGTCTCCATGCCGGCGAAGAAGGCGCAGCAGCCATGGCAGAGAAGCAGGAGAGCAACGCGGAGCCACATCATGGCGCGCCCCCTTCCTGGCCGACCCCGGAGTCGTCTGCGTCGGCGGGGAGAATCTGCAGCTCGACCGTGACGATGCGGAGCTTGCGGTGCTTGAGGACCTTGACCCGACAGCCCTGCGCCTCGACGCTCTCGCCCGTGCGGAGGAAGCGTCCGGCCTGCGCGATGACCCAGCCTGAGATCCGGTCGGCGCCCTCCTCCTCCAGTTCGAGGCCAAGGGCATGGTTGACCTCCTCGATGCTGGTGTCGCCGTCGATGACCCACCGGCCCTCGCCGGCCTCCTCGATCTGGCGCTCGGGCTTCTCCTCGAGGTCGCGTGCCATCACGCCGGTGAGCACCTCGAGGATGTCGCCGCGCGTGACGAGGCCGGCGGTGCCGCCGTATTCGTCCATTACGCAGACGACATGGCGACGGCTCCGCTGCATTGTGATGAGGATGTCGTCGAGGGTGGCGGTCTCCGGCACGAAGACCGGCTTGCGCATGGCCCGCTCGAAGTCGTGGTCCGAGTCAAGCAAATAGGCGCGCACATCGAGGAAGCCTTCGATTTCGTCGGGGGAGTTCGTGTAGACGGGAAGGAAGCGGAACTCCGACGACCGCACCAGCGCGAGGTACGACTCCTCGGGCTCGTCGAGGTCGATGCCCGTGAAGTCGACGCGCGGCGTCATGACGTCGGCGGCCGTCATCGAAGAGAGTCGCATGATGCCGTCGACCATCTGCCTCTCGTCGGAGTCGAGGGCGCCTTCCTCGGCCGAGACCTCGACCGCCGTGAGGAGCTCCTCGTCGGTAAGCGACTTTCGCTCGGGGCGCAGGTGGCGCCCGGCCCACCGCGAAGTCAGCTCCAGGGCGGCGCGAAAGGGCGCGAAGAGGACGAAGCAGACGGCGACCGGCGCGGCGGCGAAGGCCGCGAAGCGCGCGGGGGCGCGGACGGCCGCCCGCTTGGGCGCGATCTCGCCGAAGACAAGGAGAATGGCGGTCATGGCCACGACCGAGACGAGCGTCGCGTGCGGACGCAGCGCGGGAATCGCGTTGACAATCGAGTAGCCGATGCCGGCGATGACGACGTTGACGAGGGTGTTGCCGATGAGGAGCGTCGAAAGAACCCGCGACGGCTTGGCCATCAGCGCGACAACGCGCGCACGGAAGCCGCCGGCGTCGCGCAGCGACTGCATTTGAAGGGCGTTCAGCGAGAAAAGCGCCGTCTCGGATCCGGAGAAGAAGGCCGACGCCGCGATGAGCGCGACAAGGGCGACGACTTTGGAGACAAGGAGGGCGGTCGCGCTCACGGGGTCTCCAGGTCGTCCACATGGAGCTTTGTCTGGAGGCCCGTCCCGGGGCGCTTGATCTCCATGTTCTTGATCATCCAGCGGTCGTTGATCTTGCCGACCGAAGAGACCCACATCCACCGCACGCGGCGGCCGTCGGCGTCGATTTGCTCCGCCTGGCGCATGAAGCCGCGCTTGCGGTCAATCCAGAGCCGGACGCAGGCGCAGCCCGCAAGGGGCGACGGCGGCCGCACCTCGACGACGTCGCAAAGGGTGCCCTTGAAGGTCTGCGGCTCGAGGAGCCGGCCGTCCTCCCACCAGAGGTAGGCCAGCGTGATATCGAGCCAGGTGATGTCCGTGCCCGCGATCTGCGCCGTGAGGGACGGCGGCGGGAGGTCCTTCCCCTCCCCGTCGCGGTAGGCCATCGTGACGGCGCCGCCGGCGGCGCGCGAGACGGCCATTGTGTTGAGAACGCGGCCGAAGGCGTCGAAGATCGTGTAGTCGGCCGTCGCGGGGGCGGCGCCCCAGCGCAATGTCATCGTGAAGGGGATCTCGCGCACCAGCACACCGGCTTGCTTGCGCACGATGAGGGAGCCGGAGAGCGAGACGGGCTCAACGGGAAAGCGCGCGAGGGTGCCGCCCAGCACCTGCGCGACGGAGGTCGGCGCTGGTCGTTCGGGCACCTCCCCGTCGTCGTCGGCGGCCTCCTGGGCCGTGGCGACGAGCGTCAGCGCGAGCGCGAAAGCGACCGCAAGTCTGGCGGAAACCGTCTTCATTTCGTGAACGCCTCGTACTTCCGGTACTCGACGATGGCCTCCTCGATCGTCGTCATGCTGCCGGTGGCAGAGGCCGAACGCAGGGAGACCTGCGCGGAGGCGTTGCCGTAGACCAGGGCCTCCGCCAGCGAGACCTCGCGATGGGCGGCCAGCAGGATGCCCGCGCAGAAGGCGTCGCCCGCGCCGACGGACCCGACCTTGTAGCCCTCGGGCAGCCGCTTGCTCGGCTCGAAGACGAACTGGCCGTTGCGGCTGAGACCCCAGGCCCCCTCGGGGGCGTGGATGATCGCCCAGTTGCCGACGCCCATCTCGAAAAGCTTCCGCAGGACATCATAGATCTTCCCCTCGGCGAGGGAGCCGTCGGCCTTGCGGAGCTCAATGCCCGTCGTCTTGCCGGCCTCGATCTCGTTGAAGGCGAGATAGTCCACGTATTTCAGCGCCGGACCCACGATCCGCGCGAAGCGGTCGCTGTTTTCGCTGACGACGTCAATCGACGTCTTCACGCCGCACGCCTGCACTCGGCAGAGCAGCCGCGCCATGCGGGTGCCGTATTCCGGATCCTCCTGGTCGAGCCGGTCGAGCAGAAGCAGGTAGCCGATGTGGAAGATCTTGCAGGAGAGTCCCGCAAAATTGATGTCGTTGACGTCGAAGGTGTCGCAGGCGCCGCCATATTGGAAGAAGGTGCGGCAGCCGTTGGACGACTCGGCGTAGACGTCTGTGAAGGATGTCGTCCCGCGCCGCAGCACGCGCGACGTGTCGAAGCGGTTGACCCGCAGCGCCTCAAGGACGATGTCGCCATCGGCGTCGTTGCCGACGACGCCCAGGGCGGAGACGGGAATCGTGTGGTCGAGAATGGCGAGGTCCATGCCGGTGTTGCAGACGCAACCGCCGGTGCTGTTTCCGACTGCCCTGATTTTGGCAAGCTCGCTCCTGCCGGGAAGCGTGTCGATCTGCCTGAGGTGGTCGACGATGAGGCTTCCGGCGAATGCAACTCCGTTCATTTGGCTGTTCTCCATTTCCATAGACAGGGTACTAGTCTAGCAAATTTCCGCGCCGCCGTCTCGCGGGAATGCCGCCGGCCCGCCCCTTCGCAGTTTCAAAAGCCGCCTGTTTGATAGAATTATTAGTGGCCTGACGCGCGCATTGGGAGCCGCGGCAGGCCGGGAGAAAAACAACATGCGTCAAAACTATGCACACGGGCGGTCCGGCATCGCGGCTGCCGCCTTTTTCGCGGGACTCCTCCTCGCCGGCCTTCCGGCTTCGGCCGCTGGCGGCGCGAAATACGCGCTCTGCGTGGGCGTCAACAAATACTCATTGGAGGACGCCAACCCCCTTAACGGCTGCGCCAACGACGCGACTTTCTTCCGCGACAGCCTCGTCAGCCGAGGCGGCTGGCCCGAGGCCAACGCCGTCCTCCTGAAGAACGCCGCCGCCACCAAGGACGCGATCCGCCGCAAGATCACGGACAACGCGGCACGGGCCGTTCCCGGCGACGTCTTCATCTTCTTCCAGTCGTCGCACGGCTCCAACGAGGGGTTCCCGGAGCCCACGAAGGATGTCTCGCTGTGCGCCTACGACGAGGAATACCATGACTACGAGCTGGCCAAGGACCTCGGGAAGTTCGCCTCCGGCGTCAAGGTCGTCATCATCGTCGACGCCTGCCACTCCGGCGGTCTCTTCAAGGGCCTCCGCCGGCCCGGCTACGGCATCGCCGAGCGCGTCTCCGCCCTCATCGACGACAACGCCGCCCGCGCGAAGGCGGCCGGCCTCGACAAGGCGCTCCGAAAGGGCATCGCCTCCTCCGAGATCGGCTGGGTCACCGCCGCCAAGTATTCGCAGACCTCGACCGACTTCGGCGTCTACAACACCGACGGCTGGCAGACGGACATAAGCGTCATCGAGGACGAATTCAACGGCTACACGGGCGTCTGGTCCGATTCGAGCGTCTGCGGCAGCACCTTCTCGTCGGCCCTCCTCTGGGGGTGGTGGACCGGGAAGGCCGACACGGCCGGCGTCGGCGACGGCGACGGGCGTTGCGACGCCTACGAGGGCTGGAAATGCGGCTATGACCTCTGCACGCGGCTCAACACGCTGGTGGATGAAACGGGCATGTCCTTCACCCCGCAGTTCCTCAACAAGGACGTGCTCCGGAGCGTGGAGCTCGGCGTCGTCGGCGTCGACGGCGCCGCCGCCGGCGCACCGCCGGAGGGGTTCAGCCCGACGACCTACACCGTGGTCTTCCATCCAAACGGCGGAAGCGGGGGCAACAAGACGCAGGGCTTCCTCGCGGGAAATCGGGCGAAGCTCATCAAGAAGCCCGTCAAGCGCAGCGGCTACGTCCTTTCCGGCTGGGCGAAGACGCCCGGCGGCGCCATCGTCTACAAGGCCGGCGCGAAGGTCTCCGGCATCGCCCCCGCCGGCTCCACGGTCGACCTCTACGCCAAGTGGACGAAGATCAAGAAGACCTACAAGGTCAAGTTCTGCGCCAACGGCGGAAAGGGCAGCATGGCCGTCCAGAAATTCACCTACGGCAAGGCGAAGAAACTTCGGGCCAACAAGTTCAGAAGAAAGGGCTACGAGTTCGTCGGCTGGGCCAAGTCGAAGAAGGGCGCGGCCCTCTACAAGGACGGGAAAAAGGTCAAGAACCTCAACGCCCTCGGCAAGACCGTGAAGCTGTACGCCGTATGGAGAAAGGCGAACGAGTTTCACTGGGGCTACATCACGGAGAACTCCTCGCTGAAGTTCACGACCGGGGGCGACGCCCCGTGGCGGCCCGCCAGCGCAAGCGAAGACGACTTCTACTCGGCCCGCAGCGGTAAAATCGGCGACGGGCAGACCACCTGGCTCAAGACAACGGTCAAGGGACCCGGACGGCTGATCTTCAACTGGAAGGCCTCATGCGATTGGAGCGACAAGCTCGCCTTCTACGTCGACGGGCGGCGCAAGAAATCCATCATGGGGACCTTCACCGACGAATGGGTGGATGTGGACCTGAACCTCAAGGCCGGCAAGCACGTGCTGATGTGGGCGTTCGAGAAAAACGGGTCGAAGAAGGCCGGATCCGACTGCGGCTGGGTGGACGCCATCTACTGGGAGCGCAAGTAACCGCCTTGACGCCGCCGCTGATCTTTGCTAGTCTATTTTCGCTTCGCTTGTGAAGCAAACAACGGAGGTTCTTGCAAGAACCTCGGGCGGAAGGGGAAGTGGAAGAGGAAGTGGACGGGGCGGCCGCCGGCCAGCGCGGTTGCGATATTCAAGGCCTTTGTCTTCAAGGCAGTGTTCAACTTCCCCACCACGTCGGCCCTGGTGGCGTCAATCCGCTCCGCCCCGCGGCACCGCCGCCTCTGCGGATGGGAGGCGCTGGGCGAAGTCCCGTCCGAGTCCTCGTTCTCCCGGTACTTCGACGGCTTTGCGGAGGACGGGACGGCCCTGCTGGCATTCAACGCCTTCGTGGCCAAGGTCTCGGAGGGGCGCGTGGCCATGAACGCGAGCTTCGAC
>JAEEGL014510067.1_pt1 | contig 12659 bp, 11 predicted proteins | sample 9134231 | NCBI WGS metagenome assembly JAEEGL01 (sample SAMN16246548, study PRJNA631951) | gut metagenome | biome: gut microbiome; feature: rumen; material: fiber-attached | host: Bos | place: Iran: Karaj | collected 2018-10
ATCCATGTATACTCCGTGGATGAGGTCTTCATAGACGCCACCAGTTATCTGAAGCTCTACGATATGGAGCCCAGGGATTTCACTATGAAGCTCATAAGGGCGGTCCTTTCGGAAACTGGCATCACTGCCACTGCCGGCATTGGTACCAATATGTACCTCTGCAAGATAGCCATGGACATAGTCGCCAAGCGCATGCCTGCAGACGATGACGGTGTCCGCATAGCAGAGCTGGACGAGATGAGTTACCGCCATATTCTCTGGGATCATGTTCCGCTCACAGATTTCTGGCGAGTGGGGAAGGGCTATGCAAGAAGGCTCGCAAAGGCCGGGATATACACCATGGGGGATATCGCCCGCTGCTCGGTCTACAACGAGGATCTTCTCTACAAGATGTTCGGGGTCAACGCGGAGCTTCTCATAGACCATGCCTGGGGCTGGGAGCCCTGTACTATCAGGGAGATCAGATCCTACCGGCCTCAGAGCAGCAGCATAAGCTCGGGGCAGGTCCTCAGCTATGCCTACACGGTAAAAGACGCAAGGCTGATAGTCCGCGAGATGTCGGATATACTTACAATGGATCTTGTGGATAAGCATCTGCTGACGGACCAGATAGTCCTCACGGTTTGCTACGATACAGAAAGCCTCACTGATCCGGAAATAAGCAAAAAATACAAAGGAGAGGTCCAGCTGGACTATTACGGCAGGCCTGTACCCAAAAACGCCCACGGTTCAATTAATATTCCCGGTGGCTTTACTTCTTCCGGGGCGAGGATCATGGAGGCTGTGTCGCAGCTTTATGACAGCATCACCGATCCGGATCTTCTGGTAAGGCGCATGTATGTCGTTGCCAACCACACGGTCAGAGAGGGGTCTGAGAAAAGCCTTCAGACCGCGGAAGAGCAGCTGGACATCTTTTCGGCGCTCAAACCTGCCGAAGATGCGCCTGCTTTGGAAAAGGATACCTCGCAAGTGGAAGATCCCGAGGCTGAAAAAGCAAGGCAGCAGGCCATCATTGCCATCAGGAAGAAATACGGAAAAAATGCCATCTTCAGAGGAATGGATCTTCAGGAAGCCGCCACTTTGATAGAACGCAATGCACAGGTCGGCGGTCACAGAGCCTGACAGAACAGCTTATTATCAATGTCTGTAGAGGAAAAATACAAAGATATAATAGACCTGCCGCACCACGTTTCGGCAAAAAGACCGCACATGTCTGCGGAAGACAGGGCAGCACAGTTTGCGCCTTTTGCCGCGCTGACAGGTTTTGACGCAGGCATCAGGGAAGCCGCAAGGCCTACAGGATCCAGAATAGAACTGGATGAGGACCAGAAAGAGATCATAAGCCAGCAGCTCGGCATAATTGCCGAAGACATAGCATCTTCCTCAAACAGGATCAGCCATCCTGTTTCGGTAACATACTTTGTGAAAGACAGCCGCAAGAGCGGAGGGGAGTACCTTACTGCAGACTGCAGCGTAAAGAAGATAGACAGCCAGCAAAGGCTTCTTATAATGGCAGACGGGACTCAGATCCCGATCGCCGATATTTACGAAATACAGCGTTAGAGAGGTCAAAATGAACAAACCAGAAGACAAAGTCACGGAACGCTTCCTTAAATACGTTTCGTTTGCAACATCATCAGATGAGGACAGCCTGACTGTTCCCAGCACCCCGGCCCAGCTTGAACTGGGAAGATATCTTGCAGAAGAGCTCAAAGCTATAGGGATGAGCGGCGCTCATATGGACGAAAACGGCTATGTCTATGCATATCTGCCCGCAAATACGCCGGAGGAGCTTCCCTGCATAGGATTCATTTCCCACATGGATACTTCACCGGACGCGCCGGGAGAGAACATTAAGCCGCAGTTCATCGACTACCGCGGCGGAGACATAGTCCAGGCAAACGGCGAGAAGATAAGCGTTTCGGATTTCCCGTTCCTTGCGGAATATGAAGGCCAGCAGCTTATCATCACAGACGGAAACACGCTTCTGGGCGCAGATGATAAAGCAGGTGTCGCTGAGATAGTCACAGCCATGGAGTATCTCATCAGCCATCCGGAGATAAAGCATGGCAGGATCGCAGTGGGCTTTACTCCGGACGAAGAGATAGGCTGCGGCGCGGATCATTTTGATGTTAAGGGATTCGGCGCGGAGTTTGCCTACACAGTCGATGGCGGAGCTCTCGGAGAACTGGAATACGAGAACTTCAATGCAGCGGCTGCAGTTGTAGAGTTCAAAGGTCTCAACATCCATCCGGGCAGTGCAAAGAACAAGATGAAGAACGCAGTACTTATCGCTGCCGAGTATGTTTCTCTGCTTCCTGCAGCCGAGACCCCGGCTCATACGGAAGGCTACGAAGGTTTCTATCATGTCCAGGAGATCAAGGGTGACGAAACCTATGCCAAAGTCAAGATGATCATCAGAGATCACGACATGGAGATCTTCAAAAAGCGCAAGGATACAGTAAAAAAGCTTGCTGAACTGATAGATTTCAAGTATGGAGCGGGCACGACTGTCTGCACTGTAAAGGACAGCTACTACAACATGAAAGAGAAGATACTTCCCGTAATGTATGTAGTCGAGCGTGCCGAAAAGGCCATGAGAGATGCCGGCGCAGTACCGAAGACTGTTCCCATCAGGGGCGGTACAGACGGCGCGAGGCTGTCATTTGAAGGCTTGCCATGTCCGAATCTGTCCACAGGCGGCGAGAACTTCCACTCGGTCAGGGAATTCGTATCGGTCCCTGCCATGAAGAACATGGTAAAAGTCATAGTAAACATAGCGTCAGTATGATCCCGTATACTGTCATCAGAAGCAATAGAAAGACTCTTGGCATGCAGGTCACGGAAAACGGAATAGTGGTCCGTGTCCCGTATCTTACTGCGTCTTACCAGATAGAGCGTTTTGTCAGAGAGCACGAGGACTGGGCAAGAGCACAGCTCTCAAAGATCGAAGCCAGAAAGAACAAGGTGTCGTCGGTCAAAGTGATGACAAAAGCTCAGATGAACAAGCTCAGAAAGCTTGCCAAAGCGTACATCCCGGAGCGGGTGGATCATTATGCAAGGCTTCTTGGAGTGTCGTCCAGGGTCAGCAGCGTTTCCATACGGTGCCAGAAGACCAGATGGGGCAGCTGCACCTCTCAGGGCAGCATCAGTATAAATTGCCTTCTGATGCTGGCGCCGAAAGAAGTCCTGGATGCTGTGGTAGTCCACGAGCTCTGCCACCTTTTCGAAATGAATCACTCTCCGCGCTTCTATTCTTACGTCCTGAGCGTTTATCCGGACTACAAAAAGTGGTATAAATGGCTCAGGGACAACGGCGCTGTGCTGCAGGCCACTGTGCCGGGAAGGCAGTAAGATGCAGCAGGAAAACAGCGTTAAAGTATCGCTGACCGGAAGACAAGGCCGTTTGTGTTTTTGGAGCATATGTATTATAATCAGACTATGAAGACTATTACCTTGAAAAACAGAATAACTGTCGCCCTTCTTGCTGCCGTAATGATGGTTTCCGTGCTTGCCGGCTGCCAGACAAAGGCATCCGTTGTAAAGCGTCCGGAAGGCAGCAGCAGAGGAACGGTCCTGCACGCCGAATTCCAGTAAGGTCTATAAGGAGGATACCATGAAGATCTGTTACTACGGGCATTCATGCTTTACTTTGAGTTGCCGCGATTATACTATCGCACTTGATCCGTACGATGCATCTGTTCCGGGCTATCCGGCTCTGGACATCAGTGCTGATGCGGTCTATTGCTCTCACTCCCACTTTGATCACAACTACACAGCAGCCGTCAGGCTTTCCGGGACAGATAAAGAGGACCCCTTCAGCGTTTCCGAATACCAGATCCCTCACGACAAAGAGGGCGGAAGCAAGCGCGGAATGAATACTATCAGAGTATTCGAGGTAGACGGAAAAAAAGTCATCCACATGGGAGATACCGGATGCATGCCGGGGCAGGATATACTTGATGCTATGAAAGGAGCAGATGCGCTGCTTATCCCTGTAGGCGGGTTCTTTACTATAGATGCAGCCGAGGCCAAGCAGGTCGCGGAGGCAGTAAAGCCCGCGCTGGTCATTCCAATGCATTACAGGAACGGATCATCCGGACTTCCGATGATAGCCACGCTTTCGGAGTTCCTGGATATCTGCAGCGGATCAGACCTTAAGATCTGCCCGCTGGAATACGGTCAGGCGATAGAGATCTGATCGCGCAGGATCCATGCCGCAAGCATCAAAACCGATCTTTACAGCGCTCCTGTGTGGGCGCTGTAGTATTTTGCGAGGCCCCCTTCGGAGGTCTCTCTGTATTTGCAGCCAAGATCCTTTCCTGTTTCGAACATTGTCTTGACTATCGTATCGAATGATATCTTTCTTGTATTCGTCAGGAAGCTTGCCAGCGACACCGCATTTATAGATCTCATGGCAGCTACTGCATTTCTTTCTATGCAGGGTATCTGCACCAGTCCTCCCACGGGATCGCATGTAAGTCCAAGCATATGCTCCATGGATATTTCAGCCGCATATTCTATCTGATCCAGCTCCATTCCGAGTATCTCGGCGAGCCCGGCTGAGGCCATGCAGCACGCAGTCCCGACCTCCGCCTGGCAGCCGCATTCGGCTCCGGAGATAGAGGCATTGGTCTTTACGATATTGCCTATGATCCCTGCAGTTGCAAGGGCATGCAGTATCTGCTCATCCGGAAGTCCCATCCTCTGCTGGTGGTAGTAGAGCACTGCAGGAACTATCCCGCAGGATCCGCAGGTGGGAGCCGTCACGACCGTTCCTGCGTCTGCATTTTCCTCGCAGACTGCAAAGGCGTAGGAGCAAACGATGCGGTTCTCTCTGGTCTCGGGAGTCTCGGAAGGCGCGTACTGGCGGAACAGGTATCCGGCTTTTCTCTGCACTTCAAGGCCGCCGGGAAGCGTTCCGCTGGCCGCAAGGCCGCGCCCTACAGCGCTCTTCATTGCTGTCCACACATCCTTCAGATGGGTCCACAGCGCTTCACCCTCCATCATCTCCGCGTATTGCCAGAGCCTTATACCGTGCTGCCTGCAATACTGGGTTATTTCGTCAAAGCTGTTGTGGGGGTAGACCTCGGGAGCCTCAACGAAATCCACTCTGGCAAGTCTTATAGCTCCGCCTCCTATGCTGTAGATGCGTTCGCAGGCCAGGGCTTTTCCGTTCTTGAGAGGCTCTATGTCCATAGCGCAGGGGTGCTCAAGGTCCTGCCTGTCGGAGAGGTCGAAAACTATCTCAACGGGCAGGGGAGAGAATCCTTCTTCAAGGACCTTGTCTGTCATGTGGCCTTTTCCTGTTTTGGCCAGAGAACCGTAAAGTGTAACTTTAAAACTGTCCGCCGAAGGGTATATCTCCTTCATCAGGCGGGCAGCTCTTTCAGGGCCCATCGAATGCGAACTCGACGGGCCTCTTCCTATTCTGTAGAGGTGAGTAAGACTTTTCATTTGTTGATGTGGACCGCTGCCGGTCCGGTAACACTACCAGTTATATACTATGCCGAATTCTTCGCGCAGCACTCTTGAAAGCGCTGCGGTGCCTTTTTCTGTACTCTCGCTTATGACCCTGGATCCATCCTTGACATTCACTGTAAAGGACGGGGCATCATCAGTAAGCCTTCCGGGAGAAGACTCAAAGCAGGCCAGCGTCTTTCGGTAGCCTTCGGGAGTCATTATAACAGTCGTCAGTCTGGTTCTGAACGTAGACTGGGGATCTATGGAGCATACCATGTTGGGGTTGAGGAAGTCTACCGCAGGGATGGGTCTGTCGGGGAAGCACATCACTTTCTGTTCTGTGCCGTCCTCCTTTATCTCTGTGAGCGTACAGAGCCCGTCTTCACAGTCGACCTTGTAGCCGGACTTGTTATATCCGGCGTTGTATTCTGCGTATTCCGGGAAGAACTTGAATCCAAGGCCCACATCGCAGAACAGTTTCTTTCCGTCCAGAACGCAAACCACCCCACGGTGGCGGAAGGGCGGAAGGAAGTCTCTGCCGCGGATTATCCTTATTTCTACGCCGTAGCATTCATATCCCAGCGTGCGCATAGCAGCTTCTAAAAGTCCGTTCATCTCGTAGCAGTAACCACCGCGTCTGTCAGTGATGATCTTTTTAAAAAGATCGGGAACGTTAAGGCTGGGCTGTTCTGCCTTGTCCCAGACATTCAGGTTGTCGAAGGGAACGTAGCGGTGATGGTTTTTCAGAAGCTGGTTCAGATGCTCCCTGTCAGGCCTGAAATCTTCAGGATCCATGTGCAGCCTTTTAAGATATGCTCCTGTGTCTTCGATGTTGTAGTAGAATTCTTCGTACATTACTGCTCCTTTGAATCATATACTTCATATGCCAGCAGCAGGCGGAACCTTGTGCCGCTGTCGTTTAGATCCATTCCTGTCATGTCGGATATCTTGCCTATCCTGTAAATGACGTTGTTGCGGTGCATGTGCATGACCTGAGCCGCATCCGAAGCGCGCCTCTCGTTGATCAGATACTCGTACAGCAGCATCAGATTGTTTGTGCCGTGCTTCGCATCGTAATCCCGAAGGACCCTGAGCGCGTTAGCTGCGCGAGTGTTTGCTGCAATGTGCGCGTTCTGCTCGTCTGCCGCAAGCAGGTAGCGTGGGTATACTGTCTCAAAGCGCCTTATCCGTGGAAGAAGCTCGCTGCTCCTGGGTGAAAACTTCGGTTTGTTGCCTTTCTTGGCAAATTCCAGAGCTATCTGAGCCTGTTCGCCTGCGATCTTTATATCCGAGAGCGTCTCGAAGCAGTCGCTGATCCCGCAGCTGGATTCGTAGCGCTCCATTATCTGTTCGATGGTCTTGGCCAGAGGCTGCATGGATCCGCTGCCCTTAAGTGATATCAGTCCTATGAGTATGTCCTTGCTGAGGGTCACTCTTGAATTGGGTATCTTAGAGGACATTTCCTGGCACAGTCTCTGCAGCATTATGCCTGTCTTGTCATCCGTAGACACCTTCACGAGCCAGAAATTGCCCTTAACCGGAAGTCCGGCGTTCTTTGCCCTTGCATTAATGGCTTCCTGGCTCAGATTGGAGGAGGAGAGCATCTCCAGAAGCAGGCTGTCATACACGTGGGGCATCTGGTTGTTGTCTATCCATTGGCGTTCGAAGCAGACCATCAGGTGGTCTATGAGCATCTTGAACACGTCCCTAAGCCCCGGGGTGAGCTTTCTGTGATCGCAGAGCATCACAACATGCGCGAAATATGAATTGTTGTAGTGTATCACCTTGCCCAGCATGGGGTATTTGGTGATCGCGTCATGCTTCCTTTCGTAGATATCCACCGCGTCCCGCCAGTAGTCCAGCAGGTTGTTTTTGTTGAATATGTTGATGGATTCCTGATCGTGATAGCCTTTCTCGACGAGCTTTACTGTGATCGGATCGTCTGTCGTAAGCCCCTGAGTGTAGGCGACCAGGGAAAATGCGGAGTCCGAGATGGTGATATAGTTCCCGATGATCTTTTCGGAAAGCGTAAGTATTTCCTGGATCGACTTGTTTTTGATCAGGTATTCATCCATCTTCATGCACCAGTCGAAATACTTTTCGAAGACTTTCTGGACAAGAATAAAGAAGTCAACTGCGTCGATGTCAGTGTCGAAGAGTATCACGTTGCTGAGGAATGCAGAATCCCTTGGCAGTTTGGTGTCTATGACCGCAGCTATGCAGCAGTCTTTGGAGATCGGCTCTCTTGAGAGCAGCAGGGACAGTCTGCAGACTATGAGCCTGTCTGTCTGCAGGTCATCGGGGTCGGCTGTCAGAAGGGTAGCGCCCTTAAAAGACCTGTTCCTGTTCTTTAAATAGCATACCGGATTGCAGCTCTCCAGCTCATCCAGCAGCGAATTCAGCGTTAATTCCATAGTTTCCACTCCTATATATTTATAGATTATGACAAAACGGATCATTTTACAAGAGTATTTTGTAGGAATCTACAATGATTAATCCGCAGATATGAATTAATATAATATTGAACATAGCAAATGGCGGGTTTTCGGGCTGTTCATTATTTTGATAAAATGCGAAATTCTATTCTCAAACAGCTATCAAAAAAGATTTTTTATTGTAGTTTCCTACAATGATTTTGAAAGCTCTTTTCAGTATAATATTAGTGTAAAAGGAGCGGAATACGCCGCTTCGCAAACTGCTCTCCCGGGTCGTACTTAAGGCAGTGGACGAGCCCTCACGAAAGCCGGGGAGAAACACAGAAAGTTTTTTTCTAGGAAGGAGAAAAAACAATGATCGAAAGTGTAAAAGATATCGTCGTAAGAGGAAAGCTTAAGCTCATCCAGCCCACAGTTCAGGAAGCTCTTGACAACGGTGCATCCCCAGACGAAATACTCGACTCCATGATGGTTGCTATGGACGAGGTAGGTACCAAGTTCCAGAACAACGAGATCTACGTTCCCGAAATGCTCGTAGCTGCTAAGACAATGCAGCGCGGCGTTGCCACCATTAAGCCGCTGCTCGCAGGCGATGCAGTAGGCAAGTACGGAAAGTATGTCCTCGGAACAGTCGCAGGCGACCTCCACGACATAGGCAAGAACCTTGTAGGCATCATGATCGAGGCTGCAGGATTCGAAGTCATCGACCTGGGCATCGACGTTCCCGCCGAGAAGTTCGTTGAGGCTGTAAAGGCTAACCCGGACTGCAAGGTCGTAGGCGTTTCCGCTCTTCTTACCACTACCATGGAATCCATGAGAAACACCGTTAAGTGCCTGATCGACGCTGGCTGCAAGGACCAGGTCAAGATCATGGTCGGCGGCGCTCCCATCACCCAGGCATTCGCTGACGAGATCGGCGCTGATGCTTATACACCGGACGCTGCTTCTGCTGCTGCAAAGGCAAAGGAGCTTGCTTCCCTCTAAATAAGGTCCCGATAAAGTCCGGCAGGTCTGCTTAACCGATCTGCCGGACGATCAATATTATTAACCAGGAGGTCTTACATGGCAAAACTTGATCCTACCAAGTACAAGGATTGGCAGATCGCGGAAGCAGCAGAGAAAGAGCTTCCGTCAGTAGAATGGTTCAGAGAGAAGATGGGTCTTCTTCCCGACGAGATCATCCCGTACGGAAAGACACCGAAGCTGGACTTTATAAAGATCATGAACCGTCTTAAGGATAAGCCGGACGGGAAGTTCATCGAAGTCACTGCTATCACACCGACTCCGCTCGGAGAAGGAAAGTCCACCACAAGCCTCGGACTTATCGAAGGTCTGGGCGTTCTCGGAAAGAATGTCGGCGGATGCCTCAGGCAGCCCTCCGGCGGACCGACCATGAACGTTAAGGGCACAGCAGCAGGCGGCGGAAACGCTCTGCTCATCCCGATGACAGAGTTCTCCCTCGGACTCACCGGCGACATCAACGACATCATGAACGCTCACAACCTCGGCATGGTAGCTCTCAACGCACGTATGCAGCACGAGAGAAACTACGATGACGAGCGTCTTGCCCAGATCGGTCTTAAGAGACTCGACATCGACCCTGAGAGGATCGAGTGGAACTTTGTTATGGACTTCTGCTGCCAGGCACTCCGCAAGATGGAGATAGGCCTTGGCGAAGGCAAGATGGATGGTTTCAGAATGACCACCCGCACCAACATCGCAGTATCCTCCGAGCTCATGGCTATCCTTGCAGTAGCAAGAGATCTGCCCGACCTCCGCAAGAGGATAGGCGACATCGTCCTTGCTTACGATAAGAAGGGCAACCCCGTCACCGCAGAGGATCTGGAAGTTGCAGGCGCCATGACCGCATGGATGCGCAACACCATCAACCCGACTCTCTGCTACACAGTAGAGCACCAGCCCTGCCTCGTTCACGCCGGCCCGTTCGCGAACATCGCTATCGGACAGAGCTCCATCATCGGCGACAGGCTCGCGCTCAAGCTGTTCGATTATCACGTAACAGAGTCCGGATTCGCTGCAGACATCGGATTCGAGAAGTTCTGGAACGTAAAGTGCAGACTTTCCGGTCTCAAGCCGCACTGCTCCGTAGTAGTTGCTACCATCAGAGCTCTCAAGATGCACGGCGGCGGCCCGGCTGTAGTTCCCGGAAGACCTCTTCCCAAGGAATACACCGAGGAGAACCTCGAGCTGCTCGAAAAAGGCTGCGAGAACCTCTTCCACCACGTCAAGAACGTCAAGAAGAGCGGCATAGTCCCCGTAGTCTGCATCAACAAGTTCTACACTGATACCGATGCAGAAGTCGCACTGCTCAGGAAGCTCTGCGAGGAGAGAGGCGTTCGCTGCGCACTGTCCGAGCACTGGCAGTATGGCGGCGAGGGTGCAGTTGAGCTTGCAGAGCTCGTTATAGACGCCTGCAACGAGGCTGAGAACACCCCGATCAAGTACCTCTACGATCTCGACACCCCGCTCAGACAGCGTGTTGAGCTTATTGCCAAGGAAGTCTACGGCGCTGACGGCGTTGACTGGAGCCCGCTGGCTCTCGAGAAGGCAGAGCGTTTCGAGAACGATCCGAAGTACAAGGATTACTGCACAATGATGGTAAAGACCCATCTGTCCCTGTCTCACGATCCTACACTCAAGGGCGTGCCCAAGGGATGGAGACTGCCGGTAAGAGACATACTCGAGTACGGCGGCGCAAGGTTCCTCTGCCCGATGGCAGGTACCATCTCCATGATGCCCGGAACCGGAAGCAACCCGGCTTACAGGCGCATAGACGTAGATACAGAAACAGGCGCAGTAGCGGGTCTGTTCTAATAACAAAAGGAGAACTGCAATGTCAATGAACGATATGAGCGTCAGGGCATTTGCAGATGAGCTGGCAGCAAAGACCTCCGTCCCCGGCGGCGGAGGTGCTTCTGCCCTCGTCGGCGCACTTGCAGCAGCACTCGGCTCCATGGTAGGCAACTTCACTCTTGGTAAGAAGAAGTACGCCGATGTAGAGCCTGACATCATAGCCCTGATGGAAAAAGCAAAAGAGCTCCAGGACGCGCTCCTCGTCTGCATAGACAAGGACGCAGAAGGCTTCGAGCCTCTGTCCAGAGCATACGGTATCCCCAAGGACGCTCCCGGCAGAGACGAGACTCTTGAAAAGTGCCTTCACGACGCCGCTGCGGTACCCATGGAGATCGCGGAGCTTTCCGCAAAGGTAGTAGACCTTCAGGAAGAGTTCGCCGCTAAGGGAAGCAAGCTCATGGTATCCGACGCAGGATGCGGAGCTACCTTCGCAAAGGCAGCCCTTGAGGGAGCTATCCTCAATGTAAGAGTGAACACTAAGCTCATGAAGGACAGAGAATACGCTGAAAAGCTCAACGAGCGCTGCGAGTATCTTGCCGCAGAGTACGGAAAGAAAGCTGAAGCGGTCTACGGATCTGTTCTCGGAAGCTTAAAATAATAAAACCTAACACCAGAATAACAGGAGATGCAAAATGATTATTATCGCTGAAAAGATCAACGGTTCCATCCCTTCCATGAACAAGGCCATCGTAGAGCACAACGAAGAGTGGATCAGGGACGTCGCAAGGAAGCAGGACGCAGTCCTCTCCGATGACGACTTCATCGATTGCGCTGTAGGCATTGAAGACGGAGAGCTGGAGAAAATGGAATGGATGATCAACCTCATCCAGGAAGTTTCCGACAAGAAGATCGCTGTTGACAGCCCCAACCCGCAGATCTGCCTCGACGCTATGAAGTTCTGCAAGCGCCCCGGAATGATCAACTCCGTTTCCGGCGAAGGAAACAAGATCGATCTCGTATTCCCGGTCATCGCCAACACCAAGTGGGACGTCATGGCTCTTCTCTGCGACGACTCCGGTATCCCCAAGACCGCTGAAGACCGTATCAGAGTTATGGATCACATCATGGCCAAGGCTAAGGAATACGGCATCGCTCAGAGCCGCATCCATGTTGACCCGCTCATCGAGATGCTCTGCACCTCTGAGGACGGAATAGCTCTCGTACTGGAAGTTATGGACTACATCAAGGAAAAGTATCCTATGGTCCACATCTCCGGCGCTGTTTCCAACATTTCCTTCAACCTGCCTTACAGGAAGATCATCAACCAGGCCTTCACCGTTGTCTGCATCCAGCACGGTATGGACTCCGGTATCTTCGACCCCCTCAACAGAGACCTCCGCGGCTCTATCTATGCTGCTGAAGCTCTCAAGGGCGATGACTACTATTGCATGGAGTATGTCGGCGCATTCCGCGAAGGCATCTTCGGACCGCAGGACAAGAAGTGATCTTAACTAAAAAGGAACAAAGAATAAAGGCTTTAGAAGCAAGGCGCGCTCTCACTGCTGAGCAGCGCGCCGGCTTCAGCCATGTTCTCTGCAGCAGGGTAGCGGAGCTTGAGTGCTTCAAAAACGCGAAAAATCTGCTTGCCTACGCAGCTACCTGGGATGAGGTCGATCTCTCGTGCCTGTGCAGGCTTGCGGCGGAGCAGGGGAAGACGGTCGCTTATCCCGTGTCCTACAGGGGCGGGATAATGGAAGCCTACGTTCCGGATAGTCCTGACGATCTTAAGACAGGTCTTCTGGGCATCAAAGCCCCGGACGTTTCAAAATCCAGGCTCATCCTTCCGGAGGAGCTTGATCTGGTGCTCGTGCCCTGCGTTGCTTTCGACGAGGAAAAGCGCAGGCTCGGACACGGAGGAGGGTACTACGACAGGTATCTTCCCAAATG
>JAEEGL014711141.1_pt1 | contig 12659 bp, 9 predicted proteins | sample 9134231 | NCBI WGS metagenome assembly JAEEGL01 (sample SAMN16246548, study PRJNA631951) | gut metagenome | biome: gut microbiome; feature: rumen; material: fiber-attached | host: Bos | place: Iran: Karaj | collected 2018-10
AGACTGCTCCTGCAATCCAGAATCCCAATGCACTAAAAAGTCCCCCACATATCAGCCAGATAATATTAGCAAGAATTCTCATAATTTTCCCCCATTTGTATGATATATATTTAATCTTATAACACATTCGTCGTTATTAAAACGCTTAATGTATGAAATATTGATAAATTCATTCATAAGGTCTTACTTGATGAGATATTCGCAAGATTTCGTAAGAATGCCAAGATCATATGCTTTATAATAGCAGGGAACCAAAGCATAAACCGGAGGACATCATGAATCTTAAAACTGCTTATGAACCGTATTTTAAAGTCGGCGCTGCAATCTCCAGATGGAACCTGCACACCGCTGCTCACATGAAGCTTCTGACAGCGCAGTTTAACAGCTTTACTTGCGAAAATGATATGAAGCCCATGTTTTACCTTGATCAGGACGCAAACAAGTCAGATCCGGAGAAATACAATCTTTCACCGGCACTGACCTTTGAACATGCAATTCCATATCTCGAATTCGCCAAGGCACAGGGAATCGCCATGCGTGGACACACCCTTGTATGGCACAATCAGACACCAAAGTGGTTTTTCTGCGAAAAATATAATGAAATGTATCCTCTTGCAGATAGAGAGACAATACTCGCAAGACTTGAAAGCTATATCCATGGCGTCCTTGATTTTGTTCAGACCAACTATCCCGGAATCATCTATGCCTGGGACGTTGTAAATGAGATTGTTGACGAGGGCGACTTCAGAAAATCTATTTGGACCAAGACTGTTGGCAACGATTTCTTCATGAAGGCCTTTGAATTTGCAAGAAAATACGCTGATCCGGATGTTGAGCTCTTTTACAACGATTATGAGACAGCACAGCCATGGAAAAGAGACTTCATCATCAAAAATGTCTTAACTCCACTTATGGATAAAAAGCTCGTTGACGGAATGGGCATGCAATCTCACCTTCTGATGGACCACCCGGACCTTAACGATTACAAGACTGCAGTCGAGATGTACGGCGCACTTGGCCTTAAACTCAACATCACTGAGCTTGATATGCACAATGCAGATCCAAGCGAGGAATCCATGCACGCACTGGCACTTAGATATAAAGAGGTATTCAAGATCTATCTTGATGCCAAGAAATCAGGTAAAGCCAATATCACCAGCGTTACCTTCTGGAACCTCCTTGACGAGAACAGCTGGCTCTCCGGTTTTAGAAAAGAGACCAGTTACCCTCTTTGCTTCCGCGGAAAATGCGAAGCCAAGGAAGCTTATTATGCAGTCCTTGAAGCTGCTGTTCCTGAATCGGAAATTGATAAGTGGGAGCCTGACTACGCTGATGACGAGTACCTTGTAAAAGACATGCCAATGCCCGAGATCAAAAGGTTTCGCATGAATATCTGGGAAGAGGGCGAATATGATTACGCAGCTTCCTACGGATTTACTCCCAATATCAATGCTTACCTTCACAACGATGATGTTAAGCGCGACTGTATGCTCATCGTTCCAGGCGGCGGATACTGCATGTTAGCGCCTCACGAAGGCGAGCTTGCCGGAATGGAATTCTTTAACAGGGGCATGAATGTTTTCGTACTGTGCTATTCAACTGATATCACAATGTCTGTTCCACTTAAAAAGCAACCACTTGAAGACATTTCACGCGCTGTGCGCTTTATCAGAAAAAGAGCTGAAGAATACAATTTAGATGGCAAAAAACTCCTTATCTGCGGCTTTTCGGCAGGCGCCCATGTCTGCGGTAGTCTTACTGTGCATTATGATGATGTAACTGATAAAAACGCAGAGTATGACAAAGTTTCCAACAGACCTGACGGTGTCATTCTCTCCTACCCGGTTATCACAACTGGCGAGTATACACATGCAGATTCCATAAGAGCACTCCTTGGAAATGAGCCTTCAGCAGATGAGCTGGATTACTTCTCTTTGGAGAAACATGTAAATAGCAACACACCACCTTGCTTCTTGTGGCAGACTCAGGAAGATTCTCTTGTTCCTGTTGAGAACAGCTACCTCTTTGCCATGGCTCTTCGGAAAAACAAGGTTCCATTTGCCCATTACGTATTCCCTGCAGGCTTCCATGGACTTGGTGTTGCCAATGATGCATATTTTAAGGGCTGGTCCGGCGGCGATTACACTATGGAACAGACCATGCGTGCTGCATTTTCAGTAAAGAACGGAAATGGCGTAAATGTCTCAGACAAGAGAAAAGAGGAGCTGATTGAACAGTTCTTTAGCGGTAATGAATTCCAGGGCACCGGAATAGATGAAAGTCTCAAAGAAGACGTTGGACTTTGGTCTGACCTTGCATATGCCTGGATTAAAAGACTATAAAAAATTAAAGTGTAGGCCATAATGGTCTACACTTTTTACTCTCTAGGTTCCAATGCTTTTTCTTCGTTCTTAATCTCCCAATGAATCAGAAACGTAAGCGTAGCTCTAAGCGCAATGATTGCTCCAAGAATTCCAAGCTCTGCCCATTCTCTTACAACAACCGTTCTAAGAACCTCTCCTCCAAGCTTAAATTCCAGCGCCAGTGCTATTCCCTGCGCAAGTTCAAGCCTGATGGAGCCGTCTTTCTTTATCCATAGGATAAAGCTCTTCACACCGGTAAATACGAGAATGCAAATGCCAAAGAACTCCAAAAGCAAAGTTGAAAATTCCACTATATACCTAAGAATGCCCTCTGCCCCGAGATACAGGTTTTCCATCCGGTCTCCTTTCGCTTTAACGTCTCTTTATATACATTATATTCGCAAATTACAGTTTGTACCACATCATATTACCCATATCTTTCAAATATTTTGACTTTGTGTGATAGAATAATGCATGTAAAGATTCTCAAAGCAAACTTTAGATATATAACGGAGCTGATAATGTACATTTTACTTATAATAATTCTCATTTTTTTACTGATATTTTATGCCCTCGCAGCCTACGCTGTCAGAGGTAAGCGCAATACTCTTGACCAGACTGCCGCCTATGAAAGAGAACACTGCCCTGTAAGCGCAGCTCTGATAGGAACAGGAAAGCCATATACCATCGAAGGTTTCGAAGGTTATACGCTTCATGCAGAACATTTAACTCCTGAAAACGGAGATGGCAAGCACTTTGTAATCCTCACACACGGACATACTTCCACCCGCCACGGTGCATACAAATATGCGCCAATGTTCTTAAAACGCGGCTATGATTGTATCGTTTATGACCTGCGCGGACACGGTGAGAACCTGTATCAGGGCAAGTCCAAGATGCCTCTACGCATAGGCCGTAAGGAAATATGCTATTTTACAAAAAAAGAGTCTCAAGACCTCTTATGTGTGATCGACGATACCAGAAAGCGCTTTGGTAATGATATAGTTCTTGGTCTTCTTGGGGAATCACTTGGAGCCGCATCTACAATCGCAGCCCTTGCGTATAAGCCTGATGTTGCCTTTGCTATCGAAGACTGCGGATTTGCTGATATCATAAATGTCCAGAAGGTCGGACTTAAGTTCATGCATATCCCTACCTGGCTTGTTTATCCTGCATCTATCATGTCCAAAATTTTCTATGGGTATTCTTTTACTGAGATTAAACCTGTTGATGCCCTAAAAGACAACGACATTCCTTTGCTCATAATGCACGGCGAAGCTGACGATTTTATTGTCTGGGACAACGCACAAAGAATTTACGACGCCCAGAAGGGCTATAAACGAATGGAAATCTTCCCGGGTGCCGGACATGCACTTTCAATGAACACTGATCCTGAGCGCTATGAGAAAACGGTCTATGAGTTCCTGGATATGCTGAACCTGTAATTGCATATGTGAATATAGAAAAATGGCTATCACGATTATTCGTGATAGCCATTTGGGGTTCTTATAGTTACTTTATTTCATCTGTTGTTCCGTCTTTCTTTACAACTTCAAGCCTGCATCCAAGCCCGAAAGCTGCAACGGAACCGGCGATAAGTGCCCATGGAGCTGCTGCAAGTCCAAGAATACCTCCAACAATTCCTACGTTAACAGGAACGCTGAGTACGATCTGATTGTCCTTACGAATCTGGATTCTATCTACATTACCCTCTTCAACTCTCTTTTTGAGCTTACTTATAAGGGCTTTTACTTCCTCTCCAACATCTACTGTATCAGGACGAATAAGCTTTATTGCTGCATCAACATCTCCATCAGTCTTAACAAGAGCGTCTTTTGCAACCTGATACTCAACACCTGTCTGTTCCATTACTTTCTCAACTGCTTCTAATGTTACTCCCATAAATTCATTCCTCCTTTATTAGTCTTCTGGCTTGAACCCCTTAACTTCTCCTGAATCACTAGCATCTTTTGTCTCATAATGAACACTTGAATATGTGTTGTTATATTTTACATCCTCGCTGCCAGCGAAGTCAGGATTCTCTTCCATTACTATAGCGGCTACGATATATGCAACAAAACCAAAACCGGTTGAAAGTGCTACTAACGCCCAAACAAGTCTTACGATCGTTGCATCAATCTCAAAGTATTCAGCGATGCCGCCACAAACACCTGCGATCTTTTTGTTAATGCTCTTACGTAACTTCTTTTCTTTCATTTCTTTGCTCCCTTCGATTAAGAAAACCATTTATTGTTTGCGTTTCTTATGTATATGATTATAGTCTCCATATTGATACCAATAAACACATCTTTATGTGGAATATAACAATACAATTCTCTTTTTTTGCAAAACCTGGGTGATCTATTAAGTAAAAGACATTTCTTACCGATATAAGTAGTAGAAAGGAGGAAGATAAGAACATGAACAATCTTCCTAAAAAATAAGGTACCGTCACTGCGGCAGGCTCCCGGTGGCGGTACTTTTTTGGCATGAAACATATATTTATGTTATATATCATATACATGGTATATAAATAGTCTATCTGAATCCAGAATTTACAAAGTCTATAATCCTTGTGAATATAATCACTTCATGGACACTCTGGCCTTCTGCAGCTGGAAGTATCTGTCCAGTTTCTCCCTGAGCTCAGCCTTGCTGATTGTTTTAAGCAGATAATCTGCAGGCTTAAGCTTCATAGCCGTCATAACGCAGTCTCTGTTCTGCTGACCGGTAAGAAACATTACAGGCACTTCATCCGTGTCCACATCACTCTTTAGCATCTCAAAAATCTGAGGACCAGTAGTAACAGGCATCTGATAGTCCAAAAGAACAAGGTCGGCTTTATTGATAGTAAGCCATTTGATCGCCTTAATACCGGAATTGACCATTACAACCTGATAGGAATCTTTGAGCCATTCCCTTATCATCTGCATATAAGTAACATCGTCATCAACGATAAGAATAGTCTTCCTCATCTGCTGAAGCATCATCTTAACGAACTGATCCACAACGGTATCCAGGAACTTCCTCATATCAAGCGGACGCTCAAACCACGCACTTATGCAGTTCATTGGCACTGTCTTGATAACCTCTTCATAGTCCTCTTTTTTACCCACAAGAATAAGAGTTTTCTCTTTCTCCATACAGAGATCCTTGAGGAAAACCAGGAAGGCCGGATCGTCAGAGACCGTTTCATCCATGTAATACACGATAAGCTCGGAAGTTTCTGACTCCCTCTGCAACTGTTTAATGTCAAGAGGCACATAAATACTGTTAAAGCCCAGTTCGTTGAGCTTCATCTCCATACCATGTACCGAAAAGGTTTCCTGTGAGCTAATAATCAGTACGTTATTTTTCTTCATCGTCTTCGTAGTAGTCTTCATAGAAGCCTCCTATTGCTATATACCAATAATACCATGAATAGTATCCCAGTCCAGCCTGTTTAAACTCTGTTTTATTTCTGAAATTATTTTCTCCTTATCAGGTGGCAGATTGTATTTCTGAAGATATTCAACTGCGCCCTGTACCAGAGAAAAATCCTCCGCATTTACGTACTCTTTTAACGCAAGAAACGCGTCCTTGAGCTCATCGGCGCTAATATCCGTTTTGGTCTCATGTGCCATCTGTCCCTGCAAAAGATGCTGATACTTCCGATACTCAGCGATAAACTGTTCATGCTCATCCTTTATATACTGAATATCTTTTTCCACACCTGCTCTCTCTAAGGCTGCAGCCATAGTCGAAAGTATCATTGCCCCGATTATTCTGGAGGTACTCTTGAGTGCATGAGTCCTGATGGTGTAGTTTTCTATATCCTCATCCCTGAAACATCGCTCTAGTTCATCGATATTCTCATCTATATGTTCTAAAAAGACATTTATAGCAGAAAGATATCCGTCCGCTGTCTCACTGTTTGTAAGTCCCTCATGTGAATCTATAAGCGGAGCATGTAATATCCAATCGGGAAGCTTCGCTTTTTCCGCTTTATAGCCGCTTTCGCTCTCTTTTGAAGGCTCTCCTTCGGTCATTCCCTCTTTTGTGCCATTACCTGAAACATCTCCCCATAATGCCCTTTCTAGCACGATGCCGACTCTTTCGAGCAAAACATCTGCTTTTACAGGCTTCCTAATAAAGTCCGCAGCCCCCTGTCCAAGCCCCATGCTCTCGGCCTCATCAGACTCATCTGCCGACATGAAAATCACCGGAACATCTCCTCCACCGTTTTCACCAAGGAGCTTTTGCAGCTCATATCCCGACATTTCAGGCATTTTAAGGTCTGATATCACAAGGTCAGGCTTTGACTTTAGAAAGAGCTCCAGAGCTTCCTTTCCGGAGGATGCAAGAACTGTTTCATAGCGATCCTTGAGGGCTCTTGCTGCTATTTTTAGCATCATCGGTTCATCATCTACTATAAGAATTGTTTTCACTAAGTCACTCCTTGAAATAGTCACCCTGCATGAGATCACATCCCATTAGCGAAAAGGCATCTTTTGTTTCTTCATCATCAATTCCCTGCACAACGACCGACAGCGGAATGTTTTTGAGCATTTGTATCATACCGGCAAGGAGAGTTTTGCCGTTTTCATTTGTTACTTCCGTTACCATCTGAGGATCCAGGCGCACTGCACAGAAAGGAAACTCGACAATATGCTTAATGTCCGAATATCCGGTTCCATAGCCATCGAGTGCGAGCCTGTAACCCTGAAGCGCCAACTTCTTGATATTATCGTCGAAGCCCTCTCCCATGTTGTCATATCCATATTCCTTGATAGCAAAACAAATCTGCTCAGGATGTACCTTATACTGGCTTCTCAGATTCCATATCCTGTCTGTGAAGTTCTTTTGCATACCCAGTGCCTCAGAAAGATGGACAATTACGTATTCTGCGCCGTTTTGGGTGAGATTTCCTGCACCAACATAGGCAAATACCTGCTCAATTGCATAGGCATCAAGAATCGCTCCCGTTCCTCTTGCTTTAGATACTTTTTCAAGCGTTATCTGATCTATCTCGCCAAAAATATCGTCATAAACGCTGGTGACAGCTTCCGTAAAGACAACCTTGTCTTCCTTTACAGACCAGATAGGCACATAGCTTATCAGCAGCTTCTGGTTATCGATGGCTCTGTTTAATATCTCGTCAAATCTGTTCTCAATCTGATATGAGCGCTCCTCAATTATCTGATCCGCGTGATAATAGATCTTGTTATGCGCAAATCTTGTAAAATCATGTCCAAATTGAATCAGCTCTTTTACAGAACTGATATCTTCCGGAAACGTCAGATTCACTATCTTAAGGTCTATACTCGCGCCGGTTTCGGTAATATTTCCATTCTTTTCCCTGATCTTCTCCCTCACTTCAGGTATAGCCTGAACTGGATTATAATCAATATCCTCGCAGATAATATAGAAATTTCCCGGCGTTTCAAAATATAGTTCGGTTTCCAGCTTTTCTTTTTTACAGAAAACAGAAATAAGCCTCTCAATAGAGTGCATATACTCGAAATACGCCTTGTCGCCCAGATATCTGCGAAATTCGTCTGCATTGTTGATGCTCACGATTATTACCTGCACTTCCTGCCCTGTGGTCTCTATCTTGCCCATCTCTGATCTGAAAGCAAAAAAGCCCGGAAGTCCGGTATTCATATCAATCTGCCTCTCTGCCTTTTGAACGAACAAAACCACAAAGAGCAGCGTCATGCTGGTAAAATAGTTCTCCACAAGCAGCTCCGGTCTAAAATACTGAATTATTACACCGGTGCCGTTAAATACATATAAAGTAGCAAGTGATATCCATTCGGACAGCGATAAGAGCTTCCTGTGCACGATAAGATATATGATTCCAACGATCATATACACAGTCGCAAGCGCATAAATAGCAATTATGTGCTCTCCTCGCTGATATCCATTTTCAGCTGTTATATAAAAAATCGCTTTTGACCCGAAATTATCGATAAGCAGGTACACAGTAACAATGTATGGAATCAGTATGAGTATCTTTTTCCAAAAAGCCCTGATCTGGTACCATTTTCTGGTAACTGAAAACAGATAAAACGTGTATACCACGTTTATGCCGGTTCTCGCCAGAAAATACAGGTAATTCATTACTTCCAGGAATCTTACTTCCATATTGGTAAGCGGATATCGCTGGGAGAAAAGAACTGCCACAACATCGCTTATTGCTGCCAAAAAAGACACTCCCAACATCAGCATCAAAAGATTGTTGGATCTTCCCTTTGTCAGCTTTCGCGAGATTGTTGCTATCAGCAGTATTACATAAATCGGAAGTGATGCTATTTCAAAGCACAGGATATAGTCGTTCATACATTACTTCCTCGCATACAGCAAGCCAAACATTCCCGGGCCACAGTTAACAGAAACAGACGGTGATGCCTTTTGCATATATACTGTCTCAAAAGGAACCATCTTTTCTATGTCGACACGTATCTTATCAATTTCTGAATTCTTAGTACCTGCATAGATAATGAAAAGCTTCGATTTATCTATGCTCTCGGCGTTCCTAAGCATCTTTCTGATATATCTTTTTCTCGCCTTTTCAAATCCGCCCATCCACAGATCACTCACGCGAACCGACGACCTGTAGGTTTCCATCATCGGATGAAGCATGAAAGCTTCACAGAGCTTATGCATTCTGCTTGAGAGATGACCGCACTTATACAAGTACTCAGTATCGTTGATCACAAAGCTGGTCTTAATCTTTTCTTTCTTTATATCGAGATCTGCTGCAATCGCCTCAGGGTCATACTGTCCGCTTTCCGCCATCTCTTTTGCATAGAGAGCAAGAAGTCCCATGCCGCTGGAAATCTGGCCGGAATCCACAACCTTAACGTTATAAAACGAAAGAGCTGCCTCGCAGGCATTTGCGTAGCCTTCGCTGACATGCCTTCCCATGGAAATATGAATGATATGCTGTGCTATTGTCAGCTGTTCCGAGAAAAACTTCTCATACTCGGAGACAGAAGGCGCGCAGCTTTCAGCAATCACTTCCTCATCCTGCAGGCATCTCACCACAGCATCCACTCCGGTCTCTGTGGTATCGTAAAAAATACCTTCATTCAACATTACAATATACGGAATCACAGGAATATTGAGCTTTTCCCTGAGTTCCTGTGGAATATCCGCTACACTCTCAGTAGTGATGAGAATAGGAATTTTCTTTTTAATCTCCCTGACAATGCTTGCTGACTCATAAATCTCCGGAGCATCCTGTGCCTTTTTGACAAGATCAGCCGGAAGGAGCATTCTGACAGTATGTTCCAGCTCCATTGCATCCACAGGCTTAACCAGATATTCATCGAAACCTTCTCTCTTATAAAGAGCCTGAATATCGCTTCCTGCATTGGCAGTAAGTGCCACAACCGGTGTTTCCTTGCACAGTCCGCCCACCTGAGCTTTAACAGCGTGAAAACACTCTACTCCATCCATTCCGGGCATCTGATGATCCATGAGGATGATGTCATATTTATGTGTCAAAGTCATATTCAGACACTTCTCACCACTGTCTGCAGTATCAATCTGAATCTTTGTCTCTCTAAGAAGCTTTTTTACCACCAAAAGATTCGTTGAATTGTCGTCTACAACAAGAATCCTTGCATCAGGAGCCTCAAAGCTCTGATGATAACCGCTAAGGTCTTTCTCGCTGATCATCTTATAGGAATCAAATTCGCCTATTATGCTCTCATCTGCTATCTCCTGCTCTATAGAGACAATAAATGTCGATCCCTTTGTATATACACTGTTTACAGATATGGTTCCGCCCAAAAGGTCCACCAGCTGCTTAACTATCGCAAGTCCCAGACCGGTTCCTTCTATAAATCTGTTCTTTTCTTCGTCTTCACGCTTAAATGCATCAAAAAGGTGAGGAATACTCTCCTTTTTGATTCCTATTCCTGTATCCTCAACAGAATAGGTAACAAGCGCCTTTCCGGCACCCGTCTTTGTGCAGTGAACAGAAAACGAAACACGCCCTTCCTTTGTGTATTTCACTGCATTATTCAAAAGATTTATCAAAATCTGCCTGATCCTGACCTCATCGGAAAAGAGCTGTGACGGCATACTCGGATCTACCGATATATTGAATTTAAGCCCCTTTTCATTGGCTTTTACACTCATCATGCTCGCAATCTCTGAGAGCATCTTTCCAACGTCATACTGGACCCTTACAATGTCCATTTTTCCGGATTCAATCTTTGACATGTCAAGGATATCGTTTATCAGTGATAAAAGAATCTTCGATGCTGCCTGAATATTTCTGGCACTGTCTGCAACATCCTCACTGATACACTCCCTGAGTATCATCTCATTGAGGCCGATAATGGTACTGATAGGTGTTCTTATCTCGTGGCTCATGCTTGAGAAAAAGCGGTTCTGAGCCTTGTTAAGCTCCTCAATCTTTTTAGCCTGCTCTTTTGCCTTTAAACTCTCTTCAAGGTACAGCTTGTACTGCGTCTGCACCATGAAATACACGGCAAATCCCACGAGAAGAATAGAGACTCCGCTGTCCAGATACCATGCAAAGTGATCATGTGAATTAAAGAACTGCGGATAAAAATACCCTATGACATACAGCGCCACGATAAGAACCGTCAAAAGTCCCAGCATCACAACTTTGAACTTACCAACGAGTATTATTCCTATGTATAGGTAGGCAAAAACAAACCAGATGCTTCCGCCACCGGTCAAACCTCCGCCAAAGGTAAAAGCTACCGGAACTACTAAAAACACAATCCCAAATGCGATAATTGATGCACCAAGCTGTACCTTGTCTGTTTTTACTGCCAAAATGGTAATAACAGGCCCAAAAATGACTGTAACAAGCAGCGCAGCGATTTCAACTATGCTTTCTCCAAGAATAACATTTGCTATTATTGCGCAAATTAGTGAGAATGTGCCAATTATTGTGAGGAGGATAAAAATCTTTGCTCTTACGGTTTCACCATAATCGAGCATCTTCTTTAAAAGAGATCTAAACCAGCTTATCATTCTGCACCCCCTTCCGAAATCGCATTCATCAGGGCTTCATATTTAATGATAAAAGCAGGATGATGCTCGCTTATATAGCCTTCATCTTCGGTTTTAGCCGCATCTTCCAAGGCCTTTGCTTCATCCGACAGAGAAAGTGCTCCGATAAGTTTTGACGTGCTCTTGATTCCATGTACCCTCACTTCATAGTTTTTCAGGTCATGGGCGTCAAAATATCCCTTTATCTCAGCAAGTTTACCATCCCGATTATCTGCATAATCATCCAGTAGTTCCTTATAAAAGTCCTCATCCTGTCCGCAATAATCCAAGCCGTAATCGGTATCTACGCCCATTTCCTTTAAGACATCAAGGAAGCTGGCTTTTTTTGCATTTATTTCTTTATTTTCTATCCTTTCGTTATCTTCCTTAATATCCCCAATTTCCGTAGTGGCCTTAAGTTCCTTGTTTTCTACATTTTCTTTCCTGTTCTTCTTCCTTGGTTCATTCTTATAAACAATTACAGACGCAGGAAGAACACGTTTTAAGGTGCGCTCAAGGTCTGATATCTCAATAGGTTTGGGCACAAAGCCATCAAAACCTTCTAGCATAAACATCTCTCTTGCAGTACTGATCGCGTTAGCAGTAAGAGCGATGACACAAATTTCCTTATTTTCCTTGGATGCGTTCTGCTTAATGATATGCATGGCTTCTACGCCGTCCATTCCGGGCATCATATGATCCATAAAAACAAGGTCAAAATCATTCTTTTTGCACAATTCGATAGCTTCTTCACCGCCTGAAGCTGTAGTAATCTCCATCTCGTAGGCAGAAAAGATTTCCCTTGCAACTATAAGATTCATGTGCTCATCATCGACAACCAGCGCTTTTACGCCTGGGAAGGTCACTATCTCTGCCACATCTGTCTTTTCCTTACTGAAGACCTGATTAAGGAAATTAGCGACCTGCGTGCCATAGAAAGGCCTTTTTAGCACAGTAATATCGCTACCTGCTTCTATATCCAAGCCGTTCTCAGTGACAAGCGCCACATTTAAGCTCTTTGACAGTGAAATAATATAATCCCTGTTATTTTTAAATTCCTCTATTCCAACGAAAAGATGCGTAATCTCCTTGTTTTTCAGAAGTTTTTCAAGGTCTTCTTTGGACTGAACCCTGATAAAAGGAATAGATAATCCGGCAGATAAATGCGAGATCATCTGCATATAATACTCACGCACCTTTGGGTGCTTAATTGCAAGAAAACCTATAAATCCGGCAGCTACGCACTTTTCTGCATTTGCAACAGAAATAACGGGCTTA
>JAEEGL014818901.1_pt1 | contig 12659 bp, 9 predicted proteins | sample 9134231 | NCBI WGS metagenome assembly JAEEGL01 (sample SAMN16246548, study PRJNA631951) | gut metagenome | biome: gut microbiome; feature: rumen; material: fiber-attached | host: Bos | place: Iran: Karaj | collected 2018-10
GTAAGGTGGAGTCCCGAGAAAATGAAGGCGTTGTCATCGGATTATGGTCTTTAGTTCTGTAATATTCTTGTGTTTTTTCCTGCCTGTTATGATAGCAGGCTACTATATTCTTCCCCGAAAGCTTTCAAACCTGTTCCTTGTGCTTGGAAGCTTGTTTTTCTATGCCTGGGGAGGCCCGGATTACATCTTCATCATGCTTGCCTCCATTACAGGCAATTATATCTTCGGGATCATCCTGGGCCGTATCGGTGAAAAGGGGACAGGGCACGGTGAGAGCGCGGAGACGTCCTTATCGGGAAAGGCGCTTACGGGCGCCAGGGCAGTGCTTATTGTTTCAGTCCTATATAATCTCGGCATTCTCTTTTATTTCAAATATTATACCTTTGTTCTTACCACTATCAGGGATATCACAGGGAAAAGCTTTTACATTCCCGAGATAGTGCTTCCCATAGGCATTTCCTTTTATACCTTCCAGGGTATGTCCTATGTCATAGATGTATACAGGAGCTATAAGGACCGGTCGGCGGTACAGTGTCCGGTTCAGAGGAATCCCCTGAACCTTGCCCTTTACATCTCGATGTTTCCCCAGCTCATAGCGGGACCTATCGTGAGATACACGGATATCATGGACAGGCTTGACGCCTCAAAGCGGAAGACGGATGCGGAGAGCTTTGCGAAGGGCCTTGAGAGGTTCATAACAGGGCTTTCGAAGAAGGCGATCCTTGCCAATTCCATAGGAGAGGTTGCGGATAAGATCTTCGGAGCGGATGTCTCCTATCTCGGCGTACCGGTGGCATGGCTTGGGGCCATATGTTATACGCTTCAGATCTACTATGATTTTTCGGGGTATTCCGACATGGCCATAGGGCTGGGGCAGATCTTCGGCTTTAAGTTTATGGAGAACTTTAATTATCCCTATATCTCCAGGTCTGTCAGGGAATTCTGGAGACGGTGGCATATCTCTCTTTCCACCTGGTTCAGGGACTATCTTTATATCCCTCTGGGGGGCAGCAGGCGGGGCAACGTCTATGTAAATCTCCTTATCGTATTCATTGCCACGGGTATCTGGCACGGAGCCGCATGGGGCTTTGTGATCTGGGGACTGTGGCACGGGATGTTCATGATCGTTGAGAGAGTGATCAAAAAAAGAAAGCCGGAGTTTAAGCTTCCGGGGGTTGTGGGATGGCTGTATACAATGCTGGTGGTGGTTCTCGGCTGGGTGCTCTTTAAGCTTGAGGAGCTTCCTCTTGCCATTTCCTATATCGGAGCGATGTTCGGCATGGACGGAGAGAGCTTTGTGGGCTTTTCCCCGAGGTTCTATCTTGACAACAGGATGATATTCATCCTAACTGTAGCTATCCTTGCGGCAATTCCCTGGGCCCAGGTCCTTCCGAGGCGGGCGGGAAACTTCATAGCCTCGCTTTCCCTGGGAGACGGAGGCAGCATCGGGGTCATCATAAAGAGGACGGCCCTTATCTGCCTGCTGATGATATCCTTTATGTTTGTGGTGAACAGTACCTATAATCCTTTCATATATTTCAGATTCTAGGACGGATATAATGAAGAGTAAGCTTTCTAATTACATATTCATAGCCTTGTTCCTTGCGATCCTCGTGATCCCGGGCATCCTTATGAACCGTAAGCCCCTTCAGATATCGGAGATCGACAACGAGCTTCTGACAGAGTGGCCGGGGTTCGACCCTGCCCTCGGAAACGTGGAGGAGCTGGAGAATTACGTGGATGACCGCATAGGCTTCCGCGAGCAGATAGTCACAGCCTATATTTGGCTGAACGACAAGCTGTTTCACGTTATGACCCACCCCCTCTTCATGTACGGGCAGGAGGGCCATATCTACTACAAGGATCCTTCGTATATAACGGCCTATCAGCGGATGAACACGGACGAGAAATGGATCGACGGCTTTGTTTCCTTCCTTGATAAGACAGACGATTATCTTAAGAGCAAGGACATAGAGTTTCTGTATTACCTCTGTCCCGACAAGAAGACCATCTATCCCGAGTTCTTTCCGAAGAGCGTAAACGTCAATACCGCAAATAAGACGATCCCCGGGTATATTGAGGAAAGGCTTAAGGAAACCGATATCGACTATATCATTCCCATAGAGGAGCTGACTGAGGCCAAGGCTGAAGGGCCTGTCTATAATAAGCTGTACGACGCCACCCACTGGAACGAGGACGGGGCGTTCCTGGGACATGGGCTTATTGATGAGCGGGTGCAGTCAGAGTATGAGGGCGTGCCGCCCCTTTCAAAGGAGGATTTCGACCGCAGCCTTAAGCTGGAGGAGACCCTGGATATCGCAAGGTTTCCCATTCATGAGGAGGTTCCCCTCTATGTCCTTAAGAACGATACGGCCAATAATATGACCACCTATCTCCTTAATGACTTTGAGAATTATACGCCCACCTTCTATGCCCATTTTACAAACGCGGAGTGCGGAAATGACAAAAAGCTTCTGATCTTTACGGACAGCTACTTCGGCACCTATTTCAAGTTCTATCAGAACAGGTTTTCGGAGGTTTATTTCGTCCACAGGCAGAACTTTGAGTATCTGCAGTATTACGTCAATCTGATGTTCCCGGACATGGTGGTGTTTGAGACCGCGGAGCGCAGCATCAGCGGGGAGATGATGAAGCAGGCCGTCTTCGGAAACGAATATACCGGAAACCTGATCCTTCAGACCCCGGACGACATTGAATGGGAGCCTCTTTCCGACGCCAGGCTGTATGAGGAGCCCTTTGACAGCGAAAAGTGGAGCGGCTATGCCGATCCTGAGGAAGCTCCGGAGTACTTCATCAATACGGTGAAGGGAGTTACCCTTGAGGAAAAGGGGGATGACAAATGCCTTATGCTTGACGTTAACGAGGGCGAGAGCATTGTTTCCCTAAGCGGGCTTGTGAGGAAAAACGGAAGGGACTTCAATATATACGCAAGGCTCGGCGACGAGGTGGTGGTGGAGACCGATTATCTCGCGCTTGAGAATACGAACGAGGACAGCGGCATGCAGCCGTTTTCGGTGAACGTACAGAGAAGGTACCTGAGCGAGATGGATATAGAGCTGATGGCGGTGGACAGAGAGAGTAACAAGTGTTATTTATTAGATACCTTCAAGGTGAGATACGATCAGTAAAGTGTTGTTTTAGGAGGATCATCACCGGCGGGGCTCTGACCGCCGCGGCATGAGGAAACGTTTAAAATGCGTTTCCCTGATCATAAGGAGCTATGATGAACAATACCCCTGAAAAGGATTACAGGAAATATATAAAGATAAGAGGCGCCGCCGCAAATAACCTGAAGCACGTATCCCTTGATATCCCGCGAAACGAGATGGTGGTGGTGACAGGTTTAAGCGGCTCGGGAAAATCCTCACTTGCCTTTGATACGATCTACGCGGAAGGACAGAGGCGGTATATGGAATCCCTCTCCTCATACGCAAGGCAGTTCCTCGGTCAGATGGATAAGCCTGAGGTGGACAGCATAGAGGGCCTACCGCCCGCGATTTCCATCGACCAGAAATCCACCAACAGAAACCCCCGTTCCACCGTGGGCACAGTCACCGAGATCTACGATCACATGAGGCTTCTGTACGCAAGGATAGGGATCCCCCATTGTCCCAAGTGCGGCAAGGAGATAAAGAAACAGACGGTGGACCAGATGGTGGACCAGATCATGAAACTTCCGGCAGGGACAAAGCTTTCGGTCCTTGCTCCCGTCGTAAGGGGAAGGAAGGGGCGCCACGAAAAGGTTCTGGAAAGCGCTTTAAAGAGCGGCTATCTGAGGGTCAGGATAGACGGGGAGATGTATGAGCTCACCGACGAGATATCCCTTGAAAAGAATAACAAGCATAATATAGAGATCGTCATAGACAGGCTTGTGGTGAAGGAGGGGCTGGAAAAGAGGCTTGCGGATTCGCTGGAGCAGGCCCTGAGCCTTTCCGACGGGCTGGTATACGTGGATGTGATCGGTGGACGGCTTATGACCTTTTCCGAGCATTTCTCATGCCCTGACTGCAACGAAAGCATCGATGAGATCGAGCCCAGGAGCTTTTCCTTCAACAATCCCTTCGGCGCCTGCCCGGTCTGCGCGGGACTTGGCTACAAGATGAAGTTTGATATCGATCTTATGATACCGGACACGAGCCTGAGCATTTCCCAGGGCGCGATAAAGGTGATAGGCTGGCAGAGCTGTACCGACAGAAACAGCTTTACCTATGCCACCCTGAAGGCGTTGACGGATGAATACCATTTTGATCTGGATACGCCCTTTGAGGACTATCCCGAAGGGATAAAGGATGTCCTGATAAACGGAACGGGCGGCAGGGAGATAAAGGTCCACTATAAGGGCCAGAGAGGTGTCGGCGTCTACGATGTTGCCTTTGAGGGGATAGTAAGGAATGTGGAGAGGCGGTACAGGGAAACCGCTTCAGATACGATGAAGGCCGAATATGAGTCCTTCATGCGCATAACTCCCTGCAGCGAATGCGGAGGGATGAGGCTTAAAAAGGGCGCGCTTTCTGTGACCGTAGGCGGAAAGAACATCTATGAGCTTACCATTATGCCGGTCAATGCCCTCAAGGATTTTATGGACGCGCTGAAGCTTACGGATCAGGAGATGCTGATCGGAAGGCAGATCTTTAAGGAGATCAGCGCAAGGCTTGGGTTTTTGGTGGAGGTGGGACTGGATTATCTCACCCTTGCAAGGGCAGCGGCCTCGCTTTCGGGAGGAGAGGCTCAGAGGATAAGGCTGGCTACCCAGATAGGCTCGGGACTGGTGGGAGTCGCCTATATCCTTGATGAGCCCAGCATAGGCCTGCATCAGAGGGATAATGACAAGCTGCTGGGGGCGCTTAAGAACCTCCGGGATATGGGAAACTCGCTTATTGTTGTGGAGCATGACGAGGACACCATGAGGGCGGCGGACTGTCTTATAGACATAGGTCCGGGAGCCGGAGAGGGCGGCGGAAGGATAATCGCCCAGGGAACCGTTCAGGACATCATCGATAATCCCGAATCCATCACCGGGAAATATCTTTCCGGGGAGCTTTCGATACCGGTTCCCGGGGAGAGAAGAAAGCCCAGGGGGTTTTTAAAGGTCAGAGGCGCGGCCCAGAATAACCTGAAAAACCTGGACGTTGATATCCCTCTCGGAGTATTTACCTGCGTTACGGGGGTTTCCGGCTCGGGAAAGAGCTCTCTGATAAACGAGATAGTATATAAGTTCCTTGCCAAAAAGCTCAACCGCGCGGGCACCGTTGCCGGGAAGTTTAAATCCATTACAGGGTATGAGAGCCTGGATAAGATAATAGATATAGACCAGTCGCCCATAGGAAGGACGCCCCGCTCCAATCCCGCTACCTACACGGGGATATTCGACGAGATCAGGGATCTGTTTGCAACGACCACCGAGGCAAGGGCCAGAGGCTACAGCAAGGGACGGTTTTCCTTTAATGTAAAGGGCGGAAGGTGTGAGGCCTGTTCGGGAGACGGGATAATAAAGATCGAGATGCATTTCCTGCCGGACGTGTACGTGCCCTGCGAGGTCTGCCACGGAAAAAGATATAACCGTGAGACCCTGGAGATAAGGTATAAGGATAAGAACATTGCCGATGTCCTCAACATGACCGTGGAGGAGGCCCTTACCTATTTTGAGAATATCCCGAGGATAAGGGATAAGATAAGGACCCTCAATGACGTGGGCCTTTCCTACATAAGGCTCGGCCAGCCTTCCACGACCCTCTCGGGAGGAGAGGCACAGAGGATAAAGCTTGCCACCGAGCTCTGCAAAAGGAGCACCGGCAGGACCATATATATCCTTGATGAGCCAACGACGGGGCTGCATTTTGCGGATATCCACAAGCTTATAGAGATCCTTCAGAGGCTTACGGAGGGCGGAAATACAGTGGTGGTCATAGAGCATAACCTGGATGTCATAAAGACCGCGGATCATATCATAGATCTTGGGCCCGAGGGAGGCGGAGGCGGGGGAACGCTTGTTGCCGAAGGGACGCCTGAGGAGGTTGCGAAGAACAAAAAATCCTATACAGGGCATTATATAGATCTTATGTTGAAAAAGCAGGGTTAATTTTTTTGCAATGATGTCGATATCATTAATAGTTAAAGCATCGGAAAGCTTTAAAAAACAATGATATTTTTAATATGCCTCTTTGCAAAGGTTATCACTTGCATTATAATGTTTTTTGGAATGTTATGTAAATCAGAAAAGCCGTCTCAGGACGGTTCTCTGGTTGTCAGGATATAGGGACACGGGAAACGAACGGTTACCGTGCCCGGGAACAAAGGGGGAAGTTTCAGATGCTTTATACTGATATAGGGATAGATCTCGGAACGGCGAGCATTCTTGTCTATATAAGGGGCAAGGGAGTAGTATTGAAGGAGCCGAGCGTTGTCGCTTTTGACAGGGATACTAACAAGATCAAGGCGATAGGAGAGGAAGCAAGGCTCATGCTCGGAAGAACGCCGGGCAATATAGTGGCGGTAAGGCCCTTAAGACAGGGAGTCATCTCGGATTATACCGTTACGGAGAAGATGCTTAAGTACTTCATGCAGAAGGCCATGGGTAAGAAGACCTTCAGAAAGCCCAGGATCAGTGTCTGCGTTCCCAGCGGCGTTACCGAGGTTGAAAAGAAGGCGGTTGAGGATGCTACCTATCAGGCAGGGGCCAGAGAGGTGGCCATCATAGAGGAGCCTATCGCGGCGGCCATAGGAGCGGGGATAGATATAGGAAAGCCCTGCGGGAACATGATCGTGGACATAGGCGGCGGAACATCGGATATCGCGGTCATCTCCCTTGGTGGAACCGTTGTGAGCACCTCCATAAAGGTGGCGGGGGATGATTTTGACGAAGCCATCGTCCGTTACATGAGAAAGAAGCATAATCTTCTGATCGGTGAGAGGACTGCCGAGGAGATAAAGATGAAGATAGGGACTGCCTATAAGCTTCCCGAGGTGGATTATCTCGAGGTCAAGGGCAGGAACCTGGTGACCGGGCTTCCGAGGACGGTGAAGGTTTCGTCGGAGGATACGGAGGAGGCGCTTAAGGAGACTGCCTCACAGATAGTGGAGGCTATCCACAGCGTTCTGGAGAGGACTCCGCCGGAGCTTGCGGCCGACATCGCGGACAGGGGCATTGTCCTTACCGGAGGCGGGGCGCTGCTTCGGGGGCTTGAGGATCTGATAGCCTACAAGACAGGAATAAACACGGTGACCGCGGAGGATCCCATGACGGCGGTTGCCATAGGAACGGGAAAATTCGTGGAATTCCTCGCTGAATACAACGGCGAGATCGAATGATATGAAATAGGCTTAAGAGGGAAAAATATGCTTAAAGGTCTGTATATCGCAAGTACGGGAATGCTTAACGAGCAGCGGAGAGTGGATACGATGTCTAACAATCTGGCCAACTCCACTACCTCGGGCTTTAAGAAGGAGGGCACCACTGCGGAGGCCTTCCATGACGTGCTGGCCCTTAAGATAAAGGATACCTCGGAGCCGGGGATAGCAAGGCGTCTCGGGAAGATGAACATGGGCGTAAAGATCGGCGAGAATTATACCGACTACAGCCAGGGCCCCTTCCATGAGACCATGAACAAATTCGACCTGGCAATTTCGGGAGACGGCTTTTTTGCGGTGGAGTTTACCAACAAGGCCGGAGAGACCTCGGTAAAATATACCAGGGACGGGGCTTTTACCCTGAACGTAAAGGGAGAGCTGGTAAACAAGAACGGAGATTATCTCCTTGATAAAAACGGACAGCACATAGTTCTGAATCCTACCCAGGACTATACCATAGACAGGCTCGGAAATATCCGGGCAGCAGGCGCGGATGCGAATCTCGCCACCATAAATCTAGTGAATTTTGCGGATTATAACTATCTGGAAAAGTACGGGGAAACCTATTTCCAACCTGTGGACGGTGCGACCATGGTTCCCACGGACGCTCAGATCTATTCGGGCTACATAGAGACCTCGAACGTACAGACAGTACATGAAATGGTGGATCTCATAGCCTTTCAGAGGGCCTATGAGTCAAACCAGAAGATAATCCAGACCTATGACGAAAGTCTCGGCATTGCCGTTGAGCAGCTTGGGCGGCTTCAGGGATAGCCGGCAGTTAATGGAAAGTTGAGGAGAGGCTTATGGTAAGAACACTCTGGACGGCGGCAACGGGTATGATAGGACAGCAGACCAACGTTGATACTATCGCCAACAACCTCGCAAATGTAAATACGGTGGGCTATAAGACCGAGACAAACGAGTTCAAATCGCTCTTATATCAGACCATCCAGACAAAGACGACCTCGGTCAACGGGGATCAGAAGCCGGTGGGGGCCCAGGTGGGTCTCGGAGTCAGGAACGCGGCCATTGTTTCCCAGTTTACCCAGGGAGCTTATCTTGAAAGTGAAAGCCCTACGGCCTTTGCCATAGGCGGGAAGGGGCTCTTTGGAGTCCGCGGCAATGACGGGCAGACCTATTATACCAGAAACGGAGATCTGAGGTTTGCGGTAGGCGCCAACAATACCATGGTGCTGACCACCTCCGACGGTCTTCCGGTGTTGAATACGGCCGGGGCCGATATAAGGATACCCAATACCTACATAACCACCAGGATAGAGGTGGATGCGGACGGCTACCTCATGTATCCCGATGCGAACAACAATATGCAGCGGATACCGGGAATGCAGATCGGGCTCTGGCAGTTCCAGAACCCCTCCGGTCTCGATAAGGCGGGGGATTCCCTCTATAAGGTCACCGCGGCCTCGGGAGCAGCGCTTAATGAGGCAACTACCCAGGGCCTTGAAAAGAGTGAGATAAGACAGGGCTATCTGGAGGGGAGCAACGTCCAGGTGGCCGATGAGATGGTAAACCTTATCGTCGCACAGAGGGCCTATGAGCTCAACTCAAAGGCTATCCAGACCGCGGATACCATGATGCAGGAAGCAAACGAGCTTAAGAGGTGATCATAGCGGCGCCGTTAACAGACAGGCCTTAGATGGGCTGGACCGTGCGGCGTGAACGGGGGTAATGCCCGGAAGGATATATGTATGGATATAAACGGTATTAACAACAGTTATCTTAACAGCGTGCTGAATAATGCCGAAAGCACCTCAAGGACGTCAGGGCTTGAGGAGAAGCTCAACAGCTTTAAGGATATCCTCGATTCAAAAACCTCCGAAAATAACAGGACCGGTGAGGTCTCTGAAGAAGGGGCTGCCGGAAAGGATTCCGAAAAGGTTAAGGACGAGGAGCTGATGAATGCCTGCAAGCAGTTTGAGGCTTATTTCATCGAGCAGGTCTTTAAGGAGATGAAGAGCTCCGTTAACCTGACCCAGTCGGAGGACCCTGCCACGAAGCAGCTTATGAGCTATTATGAGGACAATCTTACCGGCGAATATGCAAAAATGGCCGCGGATCAGCAGGAGAACGGCCTTGCTCAGATGTTGTTTGAGCAGATGAAACGAAATCTGTCATAAATGGAAAGCATTTCAGGCTATATCAGCCATATTATTTTCAGAAATGAGGAAAACGGATATACTGTTTTTGAGGTGAACCGTGAAGCACAGGGCGGGGAGGGATCGAAAGAGGACCCCGCAAAGGCTTCGGGTGAGCCTCTTGTCTGCGTTGGTTTTTTACGGGATATTAACGAGGGAGAAGCAGTTGACCTTACTGGTGAGTACACCGAGCATCAGGTGTACGGACAGCAGTTTACGGTAAAGGAATATGAGTCAAGGATTCCCGGGGACGGGGAGGCCATGATAAGATACTTAGGTTCCGGCGCCGTAAAGGGGGTTGGCCCTGCCCTTGCGAGGCGGATCGTTGAGAGGTTTAAGGAAGATACCTTCCGCGTAATAGAAGATGAGCCGGAAAGGCTTGCCGAGGTTAAGGGGATCAGCGCCAGGAAGGCAAGGGATATAGCCGTAAGGATCATAGAAAAGAAGGAGCTCAGGAGCGCCATGCTCTTCCTGCAGAAATACGGCATCGGCGGAGCCCTTTCCCTGAAGGTCTATAAGAAATACGGAGAAGGTCTTTACCGGATCCTCTCGGAAAATCCCTACAGGCTCGCGGAGGATATCGACGGGGTCGGCTTTAAGACCGCCGACGGGATCGCCGAAAAAATGGGGATAAGCCCCGATTCCGACCACAGGGTCAGGAGCGGAACCCTCTTTATCCTGAGAGAGGCGCTTACAGAGGGGCATTGCTATCTCCCGGCAGATGAGCTGACCGCCAGAAGCGCGGAGCTTTTGAAGGTGGACCGGGAGACGGTATGGATACAGATAAAGAACCTGGCCATGGACAAAAGGGTCATGATAAAGGAGCAGGGGGGTGAGGTGTGCGTCTACGACAGCGCATTTTATTACCTTGAGCTTATCTGCGCCAGGAGGCTTCACGACCTTAACATGGTATGTGAAGAAGACGAGGCCATGGTGGAGAAGAGGCTTCTTAAGCTTGAAAAGAGCCTTGGGTTTTCCCTTGACGATATCCAGAGGGACGCGGTAAAAAAAGCGGTGACCAACGGTGTTACCATAATAACCGGGGGCCCCGGCACCGGAAAGACCACCATAATAAACATGATACTTAAGTATTTTGAGGATACCGAAAGCGATATCTGCCTCTGCGCGCCCACGGGACGGGCCGCAAAACGGATGAGCGAGGCCACGGGGTACGAGGCCAGTACGATTCAGAGACTGCTTCATCTTACTCCGGGCACGGAGGGAGAAAACGGCGGTACGGCGGGCTATCATTACGCAAAGAACGAGGATGAGCCTTTAGAGACCGATCTGGTAATAGTTGATGAGATGTCGATGGTGGATATCTCCCTGTTTGCCTCTCTGTTAAAGGCGATCCTGCCCGGCACCAGGCTTGTGATGGTGGGGGATACCGATCAGCTTCCGAGCGTAGGTCCGGGGGCGGTGCTTAAGGACATCATATGCTCCGGATGCTTTGTCTCCTCGACGGTCATCCTCAAAAAGATATTCAGACAGGCCGGGGAGAGCGACATCATAATAAATGCCCACAAGATAAACCGGGGAGAGCATATCGATCTTAGCAATAAGGGCAGGGATTTCTTCTTCCTTGAGAGAAACGAAATAAAGCAGATATTAAATAACATAGTTATTCTTACCCGGGATAAGCTTCCGGGCTACGTAAATGCCGATCCCTTCGATATCCAGGTGCTCACCCCCATGAAGAAGGGAGTCCTGGGAGTGGAATCCCTCAATCCCCTGCTTCAGAAGTATTTAAATCCCCCTTCTCCCGAAAAGCATGAGAAGGAGACGGGAGGGGTGATATTCCGCGAGGGTGACAAGGTGATGCAGATTAAGAACGATTATCAGCTTGTCTGGAAGATAAAGAGCAGGTACGGGATCGAGGTGGAGACCGGAGAGGGAGTTTTTAACGGAGATATGGGGATCATCCGTCAGATCAGCGATTTTTCGGAGACCGTCACCGTGGAATATGACGGAGCCCGGCTTGTGGAATATCCCTTTGACAGCCTGGACGAGCTGTCCTTGGCCTACGCCGTGACCATCCACAAATCGCAGGGAAGCGAATACCCCGCCGTGATAATTCCCATATTAAACGGCCCGAAGCCCCTGCTTTACAGGAATCTTCTCTATACCGGCGTTACGAGGGCGGTCAGGTGTGTCGTGCTGATGGGTAAGCGGGAGCAGATAGAATATATGATAGACAATGCCGACGAGCACAGGCGCTACACCGGCTTTGCCTTAAGGCTTAAGGAAATTTCGGATATATGAAGGAAATAAAACGGATAGGAGGAGCCGTCATCGACGCCCTGTTTCCCAGGAGATGCCCGGTATGCGGAGATATCGTAACGCCGGGAGGGGGAAGGATATGCAGGGACTGCGAAGGGGTGCTTGAATACGTGGAGGAGCCCTACTGTCTTAAATGCGGCGGGCCCTTGAAGGATACCGGCGAGGTCTGCTGCGTTGACTGCAGTCAGCGTGAGCATAAATTTGACCGGGGCAGGGCGGTCTTTGTATACAATGATATAATGAGCCTCAGCATATACGGCTTTAAGTACAATAAAAGGCAGGAATATGCCGGGTTCTATGCTGACGAGATCGCAAAGAGGCTGGGAAGGTTCATACGCTCCGTGGAGCCCGATGCTCTTGTGCCCATTCCCTTAAGCAGAAAGCGTTATATCAAGAGGGGCTATAATCAGGCCGAGCTCATTTCGAACGAGCTTTCAAAGCGGATCGGGGTTCCGGTGGACGCCGGTCTCCTTGTCAGGACTAAAAATACGAAGCCCCAGAAGAATTTAAGCGGGGAAGAAAGGGAAAATAATCTGAAAAGGGCTTTCAAAATAGGAAGAAATGATGTATCATTAAAAACAGTCGTGTTGATCGATGATATCTATACAACAGGCAGTACTATCGACTCCGCTGCCGGATGTCTGAAAGAGAATGGAGTCAAAGGGGTTTATTTCGTCGTACTGAGTACGTCGAGCATGTTGTAATCGTGGCTGCTGCTCACGGTCTGATCGCGCCTCTTATGCGTGATCACGGGCCGGAAATCATGGCCTGGGCCGATCGTGGGAGACCGCGGGGGTATCATACCGCGGAGTAAGATCAAATGTATGGGGTGCTCCGGTTCTTTGCCGGAAA
>JAEEGL017156422.1_pt1 | contig 12659 bp, 12 predicted proteins | sample 9134231 | NCBI WGS metagenome assembly JAEEGL01 (sample SAMN16246548, study PRJNA631951) | gut metagenome | biome: gut microbiome; feature: rumen; material: fiber-attached | host: Bos | place: Iran: Karaj | collected 2018-10
AATTTCACGCACGAAGTGCGTTGTGGTTATCAATTATGACTGCGTGTTTTTCTTTCTTCTTTTTGGGGTTCGCTTTTTCTTCTTTCTTTTGCCTTGCAAGTAAAAGAAAGAAGAAAAAAGGAACAAAAAGAAAGTTGGATTAATGCATCAAAATATATATTTTGATGTATTAAACACTTTTTTTAGGCATAACTCCCCAATGTAAAGAACTTCTTAAAACGGGATAAAATTGACGTTCATTTAAAAACGCCAGGACAGCTTTCTTTTCAGCAGCTGTTATAGTGATTTTATCAATACATTTTATTGTATCGTATCCGTCAATAGCGACTGACAAAAGCATATCACTTGTTTTAACGGCGATTTGTTCTTTAGAAGGAACCACGAGTGGTCTTGCATTAAGTGTATGAGGGCATATCGGAACTATTACAATTGAATCCAAAGCCGGATGCAAAACAGGGCCGCCTGCTGATAATCCGTATGCGGTTGAACCGGTGGGAGTTGAAATAATTATACCGTCTGCGATATAGTTACAAACAACATTGTCGTTAATTTCCAGATAAAACTTTGACGAACGTGATTGGTTACACCCTTTTATAACGAAATCATTAAGAGCCAGGAAAGAACCCGAAGAAAGCATTAAACGTTCTTCGGTATAATAATTTCCGTTCAAAACTTCCTCTATAATATGTTCAATATCATCAGAATGCGAAAGGAAACCCAGTCTGCCTAAATTTATCCCGAGAACAGGAATCTTTGTATCGGAATAATACCTTGCCGTACGCAAAATTGTTCCGTCTCCACCCAGAGCTATTGTAAAATCTCCGAAATCACCAAGCTCAGCTATATCAAAAGATTTATATTCAGCCTTTCTTTTTTCCAGCTCAGCCTCGACTTTTTTCAAAGTTTCCAAATATTCGGGTATTTTTTCATTATATGCAATATTTATTTTCATACAAATGATTATATCATGCCTTTTTTCTTTTTGTTAAATTTTGTAAAAATGCCAATATTTTAAAGCAATTTTAAAATATTTAACTACTTTATATAAATATACAAGGATTTTTTAAAAGGGGAAAATAATGGTAAAACTTTCACCGGAAGCAGTTAAAAGATTCGGACAGCTATTTAGAGACTTCAAAGCAGCACCAACACAACAACTTAAAGAGGAAATGATAAGCATATTCGCTCCGCAAATAGAGCGTAAGGCGGCTAAAATTGCCGCAGAATCAGGCGGGAAAATAAGTGCCGTTGACTACGCACAGGACTTGTATCTTGAATTTTTGGAAAAACTTGAAACTTTCGGTCAAGAAGAAAAAAGAGTATTCAAAAAATTTTCAACAATGGTATCAACAAATAAACCGTCAAAAAATGCTCGTACCACACTTGAATTTAACTATATTGAAGAACTATCTCCCATGGAAGAATTAAATAAACTTTCATGTAGAGTTGATGAGCAAACTACACTTCAAAAAGCGAAAGAAATAGTTGAACGATATAAAAACACTCCTAATATAAATGACAAAAGAAAAGATATTTTATCTATGATTATTGAAGGTAAAAGTTTTAATGAGATTGGTGAAAAACTTGACATATCAGAAGAACGTGTAAGACAAATATACACAAATTACATTTTGCCGGATTTAAAACAACCGAATCGAAAAGAAGTTATTAAAAGTATTGTTTTTGATGATGTTTGCGAATATAAAGGTTTAATTCCTGCTGACAAACCTTTATTTACGCACAAAGAAATAGAAAATCTTCATCATAAAATATTAACACCGAATGCAGTCAGGGAAATTGTACAGAAAGATATTCAAAAAATGACCGCCGGTGATATATTGGAAACACTTGCTACGGAACAACTGGGAAAAGTTAGAGGGCATGATATATTCCATAATGAAACAAGGATAGCTAATTTAGCGAAAAATAAAAAATTGTTTTTAATAAAATTGCCTGAAAAATATAATTGTCCTGAATTTTTTGAAGAAGCTGAAAGATTCTCAATAGAAAAATACGGCAGAAACATTTTTATGTTTATGTAATTACCTGCTGCAAGAGACATAGCGTATTACTACAGATTAGTTCTTTTACATGGAAAGCTGTTTTGTGCTAAAATATTAATATATTAAACATAAAAAAGGAAAAGCCGATATGATTGAAATGAAAGTTATGGGTATTGCACTTGATGTCAGGACAAATTCGCCGATTGTTGTTCTGCACGATTTGGAAAACAGGAAAGCTCTTCCCATTTGGATAGGCTCGGCAGAAGCAAGTGCGATTATAAGATGTATAGAAGGTTTGGTTGTTGCAAGACCTATGACTCACGATTTGATTACAAATATAGTTGAAAAAACAGGATATAAAATAGAAAAAGTTGAGATTAATGATGTTGAAAAAGATACTTATTATGCAACGATTTTTATGAGTAAAGGAAAAGAAACCCTCGAAATAGATTCACGACCTTCGGATGCAATTGCAATAGCAATGAGAGCCGGTGCACCGATATATGTAACGGCTAATGTTCTTATGAACGGCTCAGTTTCGACAAATACCGCAAAAGATGAAGAAGAAGCACAGGAATTTAAAGATTTTATACAGAATATTAAACCGTCTGATTTTGAAAAAATGATGAATGATAAACATAAGGAATCAGATCAATAAAAATTTTTTAAAAACATCAATATTTGGGAGTATTATTAAATTTCTTGTTTGAGAAGTAAAATAGTATTATTTAATTCTTCAAGTAAATATTGAAGTTGTTGATTAATATTTTCCGGATTATAAATTGAACCGGAAGACTGGTACGCCAGATATCTTTGATATGTAATTGCTTCTCTGCGTAAAAGTGCAATTGATTTCACATAACGATTTAGTTCAAGCATTTTCTTAAAAGATTCATAATAACTTTCCGGCTGTCCGTCATATTTACTCATTAAGTGGTCGATATTCATTGATACAACATTTGCTCTTGTGACAAAAAGCTGAACATTGTTTTGGTTTTCTTCTATGCTGTCAACAAGTTTTTCGAGTATCGGAATCATTTCTTTCACATCAATTACATATTCCGATGTTCTGTCTTTTTTTGAAATGATATCAATAAATGCCGGATTGTCTTGCGGAACCGGTTTTAACTCTTTAGGTTCATCAAAACTCTTTTGTGACTCGAAAATAGGTTTTGCAACTTTTTCCTGTTTCTTTTGATTTTTAGATTCCAAGTTAGGCAAAGTTCCTGCATAACCTTTTCCTTGCATCTCAGCTTCCAGAGCTTTGTTTTTTCTGTTCCAAAAAGCTGCATTCGCAGGTAAAGTAAAACATATTATTATAAAAAACGCTAATATTTTTTTCATAATAATATTATAGTAACTTTTCATTAAAAGGCAAAGTTTAATTATAAAATCATAAATATTTCTAATTTTTAATAAGTTTTATTAAAAATTAAATAATTTATGGATTAAAAAACATATTTGTGATAGTATTTTAAATGTATATACAATTGGAGTGAATAATTGTCAGATTTGACTAATATATATAAAAAGTTAATATTATTTACCTTGTTGCTGATTTCTGTCGGAGTTATTGCGCCATCTTATGCTATAGAAGAGATGTCGGAGTTGGAAGTCATGGAATCCGAAATTGAAAGTCAGGCTCCGGAAATTAAAAACTCCTATATTAATGATATTGAAATTTTGGGTGCAAACATAATAAAACCGGACTTTATATTGTCAAAACTTCAGTTGCAGCGCGGTGATTTGTATGACAAAGAAAAGATGCAACAAGATTTAAAAACAATATATAAACTCGGATATTTTACCGAAAGGATGAAAGCTGTTCCGATTAAAAATGAAAACGGCACAATATCTTTGAAGATTATTTTGGAAGAGAATATACCTGTTACAGACTTTACTATTGAGGGAAATACGGTTATTTCTACCGAAGAGCTTATGAAATACCTTATTCCGCTTAAAGGAAAACCGCAAAATATATCTGACATTAATGCAGCAATGGAAAAAATCAACGAATGCTACATGTCTAAAGGTTATATTTTGTCAAAAGTGGATTCTGTTTATGACGATCCTGACGGTATTCTTAATTTAAGTATTGCTGAAGGGCGAATTAATAAAATTTCAATCTGCGGAAATGAAAAAACAAAAGATTTTATTGTAGAACGTAACGTTATGACTGAACCCGGCATGGTATACAACGAAAACGTTGTTAAGCAGGATTTGGTAAGATTATATTCGACACAAGCGTTTAAAGATGTAAACAGAACCATTGAGGTTTCAGAAGAAGATCCTGATAAATATGATTTAACAATAGAGCTAAAAGAACAAAGAACTGCTTCAGTATCTATCGGCGGTGGTATTGATTCCGCAACCGGCGCATTCGGTTCAATGGGAATCTCTGATAACAATTTCAGAGGCAGGAATCAGCGTGTTTCACTTTCAGGCATGGTTGGTTCCGGTATCCTGATGAGCGATGCTTCTATCATGAATCGTATGAATTATCAGGGAGAATTAAGTTTCTTTGAACCGCATTTCTTAAATTCCGACAATTCTTTATTGAGTAAAATATATTACAGAGATTTAGGCAGTTACCAAATTCCGCTTGCTTTGGAACGCAGAATGGGAATTGAAGCAACTATAGCTCACAGATTAAAAAGCAACCCCAGAATGTCGACAACATTTACAACAGGTGTTGAACATATTCATCTTTCCGAAGGAGACGGTGTTGCTATAAATAATTTATATAACAAGTACGGTCTTAATATTGCTGAAAGAGCAAAAGAACTTGAGGGCGGGTTGTTCTTAAGATTTGCTCCGGGATTCTCTTATGATTCTCGTGATACAGCAATAAATCCACGCCACGGCGCATTGGCTTCTATGAGATATGAAGAAGCTTTCGGACTCGACCAATTTAATAAAACAAACGGCAGAATTATAGGTATGGCAAAAAGATATATTCCTGTAAGGAAAGCATCTTCTTTAACTTTCACGGGAAGGGGCGGAATGAAAGTTCATGGTTCAGAAATGCCTGAAATTATGGCATTCAGACTTGGTGGCCCTTATACTGTAAGAGGATACAAAGTTAACGGTGTAGGTACGGGTACTTCTTTTATTATGGGTTCTGTTGAACTTGCAACTCCGATACCGTTCTCCGATAGGTTAAAAGTTAATTTTCTGCAAAACTTAAGACTTACTTTCTGGGTTGATGCCGGTGAAGTATTTAAGCCTACTGTCGCAAGTATATTGTACGACAGACCGTTGCATGCAATTACTGCAGGTGTAGGATTAAAGGTGACAATTCCGGGTGTAGGTCCATTATCTATAGATTACGGCTTCCCGCTCACAAATCCGGGTTCTTACGGCTCAAAGAACGGTTATTTCACGTTTGGTGCCGGCGATATGATGTATTAATATATTGTTAGTAATAGTTATAATAAATAATTAAGGAGGAATAATTATGAAAAACTTAAAGGCAGGATTGGTTATACTTTCAATTTTAGCAATGACAGGAGTTGCTAATGCCGGAGGTGTCGGCTACATTGACTATATAAAAGTAATTGACAATTACGAATTTGCTCAAAGAGCTACAAAAGAAGTTGATGCAAAAGGTTTGGAAATGCAGCAATATCTTGTTGATAAAGAAAAAGAATATAAATCATTGGATACACCTTTGAAAAAACAAGCTTTTGAACAGAGAACCGCTCAAGAATTTAAAGCAAGAGAAGAAGCTTATGTGACACTTAAAAATAAAAGAGAACAAGAAGTTTATAACAAAATAAGAGAGGCTGCTAAGGCTGTAATGGTTGAGCAAAAACTCGATGCTATTATGGATCAAAGAGGGGTTTTTGTTGGTGGAATTGATGTCACTGACAGTGTTATAAACAAACTTAGAGCTGTAAGGTAGTATTTAATGCGAATAGTTGACCTTATTGATAAGAAAAAACGGGGTGAAACTCATACACGAGAAGAAATAAAATTCATTATTGATTCTCTTATGGATGGTTCTGCGCCTGATTATCAGATATCAGCATGGCTTATGGCTATATATTTTAAAGGCATGTCCGAAGAAGAAACTGCTATGCTGACAGAAGAAATGATAAAATCGGGAGAAACTATTGATTTTGGACCGTTAACTGAGTCTATTGTCGATAAACATTCGACAGGCGGAGTCGGTGATAAGGTTACTATTACTCTGATACCGTTGCTGGCAGCTGCAGGTGTTCCGGTTGCGAAATTGTCGGGAAAAGGCTTGGGACATACAGGCGGAACCATTGATAAATTGGAATCTATACCCGGATTTAATACAAAATTATCAATAGATGAGCTTATTTCACAAGTTAACAGGATTAATGTTGCTATAGCTTCTCAAACGCAAAATCTTACTCCTGCAGACGGAAAGTTGTATGCCTTAAGAGATGTAACGGCGACAGTAGACAGCATGCCTTTAATAGCGTCTTCTGTTGTGTCTAAAAAGATTGCGTCCGGAGCTAAAAATATTATTCTTGATGTGAAATACGGTTCAGGCGCATTTATGAAAACGCCGGAGCAGGCTGTCGAATTGTCGAGATTGATGGTAAATATAGGAAAATTGCTCAATCGTTCAATCATTGCGGTAATTACTTCAATGGAAGAACCATTGGGTAGAGCAGTCGGAAACTCATTGGAAATTATTGAATCAATAGAGTTTTTAAAGGGAAAAATTACAACCGGTGATATTGCGGATTTAACATATTCTTTTGCAGCGATTGCTCTTGTTCAACTTGGAATATATGAAAATGAGAGTGATGCTAAAGAATTTTTACATGAAATTGTTGAAAGCGGAAAAGCTCTTGAAAAGCTGAGAGAGTTAATTGAAGCTCAAGGCGGTGATTCTAAAGTAATTGATGATTATGACAGATTTGAATTACCTGAATACAAAGTTGAATGTGAATCTAAGAAGACCGGATATGTTCAAAATATTGATGCTTACAAAATCGCTTATGCCTGCAAAATTCTTGGTGCGGGCAGAGAAAAGAAAACTGACCCGATTGACTACAGTGTAGGTATATTCTTGAATAAAAAGAGCGGTGAGGGCGTAAATAAAGGTGATGTTCTTTATACAATATATTCCAACAACCCGGATAAGACAAAATTGGCACAAATATATTGTGATGAAGCTTTTTCAATTAATGAAAATAAACCATCTCATAACAACATGATATATAAAATTATAAGAGCGGAAGAGGATTAGATATGTACAACAAGAAGATGCAATATGTAATAAAATCAGTACCGACAGATGACAAACAGGCTCTTGAAGATTTGCTTAATGATATGTCTGTAGCCGGTTGGGATTTGTATACGCTTCATGAAATAGAAACAGAAAATTCGGTTGATTTCAATTGTATATTTATGAGAGAAAGACAGGAAGATGATACAACCGATTTGGATGATATTGTAAATGTTACAAGTTTTAAATATCGTATGGAAAAAATGCTTGCCGCTCCGACAAGTCCTTATGAGTCTTGTAAAGAAATTCAATTGAAAATTGCAAACCAAAAAGACAGAATTAAAAAGATAAAGTCACAATTAGAGAGTGACAGTTTATCAGGAGAAGATAAGAATCGCCTGAATAATCAAATGTCTGATGAATTGAAAAACCTTGATACTCTCAAACAGGCACTTGTTAATGAAATTTCTCCGGATACGATGTATTCAAACATTAAAGAAGAAAAGTTTACCGTTAATCTTTCTGAAGAGATACTGGATTTGGTTGCGATGGAAAATTCGGATAACCTGTTGGCTCAAACTGTAAAAGTTCGTCAGGATTTGACCGACAGACTCGGATATGTTATTCCGCATATTCATTTTCATAACAGTGATGACTTAAATCAAAACGAATTCAGTATAAAAATTCATGATATTGAAGTTTTTAGAGCTTTAGTTATGCCGGGATATAGAGCATATTATAAAGACGAGCTTCAGGGATATAAACCCGAAGGAGATGATTTTGTTGTTGAAGATGAAATTACGGGGCGTAAATTAGTTTGGATAAAAGAAGAAAAGGTTAAAGATTTCTGGATTAAAGGATTGTCTGCTATTGAGTATATAGGAAAAGCTATCGAATATATTTCAGTAAAAGAAGTTTCCGACATTATGGATTACAGTGATATAAACAAATTTGTTGAGATAGTTATGGAAAATAACTCTTTCCTTGTTGATAATATTATTCCTGATTTCATAACAGCATCTGATTTGAAGTATCTTTTGACTTGTCTTATAAGAGAAAAGGTTTCTGTTAAGAATATTGTTTACTTGTTTGAAAAAATAAACGATTATGCAAATGAACCTACTAAAGAAGATTTGCTTGATAAAGTCAGATTGGCTTTTTCAAAGCAAATTATGAAAGATTTGGTTAAAAATGGCGAATTGAAGGTTATTGAGTTTACGGATGAAACTTTGGAAACAGTTGAAAGTTTCTTCAATCAAGGTGAAGGCGAAAATGATTCCGTAATAAGAATTGATGCGAATGATGTTCAGGATATTGCGGTAAAAATTAACAAAATTGCAAAATCGAAAAAACTGGAATTCCCAATTCTTACCGTTCCTATGGACCTTCGTCACATGGTATTTGTTATATTGTCGGAATTTGTTCCTAATATTACCGTTCTGGCATGTGAAGAAATGGTTGGCGATTACGATATTAAGTACGTCGGTAAAATATAATTCGTACTATTGCGGAGTAAAAAAAATTGTGCTATATTAGCCATATAAGGAGAATTTACCTGATGCAATTTTTTATTGCGTAAATCAAAAATTGACTTTATTAAAATTTATAATAAAAATATAATACGAACAGTTTAAAGGTTTTAAATGAAATTATTAAACAGATTAAAAAGTTTTGAACAAAAATACGTTTTTTTAAGATGGGCAACAGGGGCAGAGTACGGTAAAATCGTATATGTCGGCGATGACTATATAGAATTTAATGTTGTTGATGTTGATACAATGGAGTACCGTGAAACCACTATGATAAATTCACATCTTATTCTTGAAATAATTTTCGGAGGTGCCGATATTTCAAGAATAGTTGCAGAAATCTCCGCTATGCAATCTGAGGGATAAAGAGGGAAATAACTTACTTGCTATAAATTTGAAGCGGTAAATATTAGTTTTTTTATAACCGAGACATAGCAATTAGATACTCGTTCCGTTCTCTGTTAATTTTAAAAATGCGTTTTTAGCGCCCTCTAAGTCCTTACAAAGCTTAAATACAAATTCAATTGCATCTTTGTCCTGTTTTATTGCATCTTTTAGCTTATAAATATCCGCAAGCGGAAGTTTATTAATCTCTTCATCTGTTGCATTAAAGAGATATTTGTTAAGCATAAAAACAGAATCTGAATCTACACCGGAAATCCCGTGTTTATAAGCATACCAGTTATAAAGATGATAAATAAAATAAAATTTATTTATATTTCCTTTACTCAAAATAAACATCTCGTCAGTTTTGAGTACAAAATTCCGACCTGTTAAAAGTGACAAATAAGCTGCTTTTAATCCGTCCTGAGGATAAATGAAACCCTCATTTTCGCCAACGGAATACAGAGCTTTCGGATTTTTAATATAATATACACCGGTTCCTTTTAGTTTAATATATTCCAAAAGCTTTTCCGGCTCATAATCCGCTTGTTTAAGGATAAGAGATAATTCTCCTTCCATCTTGTTTTTTTCTTCATCAGCAACGGATTCAAGACTCAATAAGCATCCGTCCTGAAAATATTTTTTACGTTTGGAGTTATTTTTTGCATTGATTGTATTTTTCAATCTTGCACGCAAAATTTTTTCCTGCAAATTCAGAATAAAATATATAATATTTTTTACAAAATCCATAAAAATATTATCCCATTAATTCAGGTTATACACAATCATTTTTTTTCTTTTCATCTTCAATTTGCTGTTCAAGGTTTTCTGCAATATAAATATTTTGTGCGTGTACTTCACTCTTTTCGCTCGTACTCATTACTTCTGTCGCCACCATTGCACCTGAAGTATTATTTATTCGTTCAAATGTTAATAATTTCAGGCTTTTGCCCATATTTTCAAAACTATTTAAAGCCATATTTACAGCTAACATATCCCTGAGATTCACTTTGTTGTTAAAAATTTCTTTGACAAAAGACAAGTTTCCGACTTTTTGTCTGTATTTTGTGAGTAATGATGCTTTTTTATCTCCTCCTGTTTGAATGATATTTTGGGCACTTTCATTCTTTACGAGCTGAGGGGTTGTGTTTGTTGCGGTTGATTGAGCTATGGATTTTCTTAATTCTGCAAGACTGTTTTGTGAATTATATATTACGGATTGCGATTGAGTGTAAAATAAACCGGTTTCAGGGTTTTGTGCTGATGGTGCTTGGTAGGAACCATTGCCGCCTGATGCCCCCGGAGGGTTTAATCCGCCTTTTTCGCCGCTTTGAATTAACGAATAGTTTCCGTTGCTTATTCTGTCTAATAATTCTTTAAATTCTTTCGGGGATAAGTTTAATGAATCCTGGTGCGACTCAATGTATTCTGCAATATCTTCCATTACTCCGCAATAGAAATCTTCACCGTGATTATAGTTATCCTCGTTCATTTGTCTTAAAAGTTCATCAATTTCATCTTCGCCAAGACCTTTATTGCTTGCCGTACCTGTCATTTCGCCGGCAGCTATAGCTCGTTTCATGTTCAGTTCATTTAATAATTCTTGTTCTTCATCAGTTAAAGGCTCATCATTTTCTATTTTCTTTTGTATCGTATCTAAAGCTTCTTTATTTGCTTCGATAAAATCACTTATTTCTTTATCAAAAAATTCATGGGTGCTTTTTATTGACTCTTTGCTTTTATATTTAGTCAACATATCCATTACACTTTGCATATCTTTTTCGGAAATTCTGTTTCCATATTTGTCTTTGGATTGTGAGATTTCTTTCAAATCCTCATTTGTAAAACTCTCTGCAAAGGTTTGTCTGTCTTTATCACATTCAAGGGATTCAAGAACTTCTTTGATACCGGGTTCTATATTTTCTGAAAGTAATTGTTTTACTACTTCTTTGAAAGCAACTTTTTCTTCTTCTGATGAGTTAATTAAAATTCTGCCAAAAGTTTGCAATTGTTTTCTTACAACGACATCATGGCTTTCTTTCTTTTCCATATCTTGAAAGAACGTATTGAAGAATGCCATTATTGCTCGTTTTTGTTCTGCTTCGGAAACATTTGCAAAGCCTTTTTCTCTGATTTCTTTGCTAAAACCGCCAAGTCTTTCACCCAGACCTCCTTTGCCGTATTTTTTTTGTTGTTCGCTAAACCCATTCAGTGTCCAACCTGTTTTAAATGCGACCTTGGCATCTTTTACGATTTTAGCTATAATTGCATCTATTTCGCCGGTGTCTTTTGATAACAAATCATTTATATTACTGATATCCGTGAAAGCCCGCAATACTTTTTCTAAATTTTTATCGTCATCGAGGTTAAGATTTAATACATCAGTGCTTATATTATTTTCTTTTATTACAGTTTTAAGAGAGTCTATTAATATCTTTTTGACATCTTCTTTTGTATATTTTTTAACAACGTCCGTACTATTGCAGCTTTCTTGTACTTCCGTAAAGACACTGCCTACCGTGCCGGTCTCGGCTGGTTTGCTCTGTATCGGCTGGTAGTTGTTATCGTATGAATTTAATGCTACATTTGGAGTTGTCATCTTACACCTCTATATATATTAAGTATATATATTATGTGCAATTTCACATGAATTTATAATCTTAACATTTTGTAACATTTATTCTCCGGTGTACAAAATTAGGGCAATAATGATTAATAATAAAAAAGAAAGTGACTTTTAATCACCTTCTTTTTTATTAAATATATTATTTTTTGTAATATTTTATTTAGTTAACAAAACATAATGTTATGCAACAAAATTCTTAGACCTGTTAACATTAAATGATGGTTCAAAGTGTTTTTCTCCATACCAGAAATCATCATGAATTAAGTAATGAGGGTTTAAAATAGTTTCAAGCAATCTTAAAAAAGAATCGCTGGTGCCAATACACGTTGACAAGTCATTAGAATTTTTTTGGTAATCAATTTTTGCTATATGTTCCCTAATCTTAACTCCTGTGCTTTCATTTTTTGCTTCAAGAAAGCTGTCTTCAGGAGAATTAGCTTTAATATATCTGATTGTAATGTTAGTGTCCGGTGATATCTTTTTAACTTGATTGAGGAGCTTTTTTGTTCGAGTGGAATATATTGTTTCTGCATACTTGGGATTTGCAAATTTTATATTCGCTCCAAAATTCATGGAATTTGAATTGTTGTTAACGGATTGAATCTTCATTATAAACTTCCTTTCTGATAATACTCACACCACTTATATTAAAAAACAAAAAAGTTTTTTTTGTTATTATTTGTTACAAAAATTTACCAAAATAAAATGCGGAAAAAGTCAAAAAGTGTGTAAATGAGTTACTTTGCAACTTCCGCTCACACAAGACAATTTTTCAAATCTTTTTTACAAATCAAAAAAAATTAAACAAAAAAGACTCCAAAAATATTTTTGGAGTCTTTTTTAAGAAAAAATGTCAAACTACTTGATTTCAACAGTAGCACCTGCATCTTCAAGTTGTTTCTTGATAG
>JAEEGL011157303.1_pt1 | contig 12658 bp, 7 predicted proteins | sample 9134231 | NCBI WGS metagenome assembly JAEEGL01 (sample SAMN16246548, study PRJNA631951) | gut metagenome | biome: gut microbiome; feature: rumen; material: fiber-attached | host: Bos | place: Iran: Karaj | collected 2018-10
CTCGCGGCCGTCATGCGCTCGGGCGCGGCGGGCGCCGCTCCGTCCCGCCCGGTCCGGCTGCGCTTCATCCGCGGGATGTACCGCATCGTGGGCAAGGGGGTGGACCACGAGGGTCTCCCGAACACGTCCATGATATCGGTGATCGCGCGGCACGAGGGAGACGCGGCCGCGGTCGCGGCCGGGTTCCCGAAGGACAGCGCCATGCTCGCGCTGGACCTTTCGCCGCGCCAGCGCACGTACGCGGTGAGGCCTGAGTTCGAGGACGAGGCGATGCGCGCGTTCGCGGGCGCGGGGCTGCGCACGGTCAAGACGGCGCTGGACCGGCCCTTCAACACGCCCTGGTGCGCGAAGATAGTACCGGCCATCAAGAAGTTCACCTCGTCCTGGATGAAGCACGAGCCGTGCTGCGAAGTGTATTCCTGCGGAATCGCGGGGCGGCTCTCCCCGAAGCCGCGCCACGCGAGGAACGACACGGCCGAGCGCTGGGCGAACACGGTGCGCTTCACCGAGACCATCCGCGCCATGCATTCCGACGGCTACCGCGTCTTCCTGGAGGTCGGCCCGAGGGGGCTCATGACGTCCGCCATAGGCGACATCCTGGGCGACGCCGAGCACGCCGCGATAGCGACGAACTCCATCCACCGGCGCGGACGGCTCCAGGTGCAGCACGCTGTCGCGCAGCTCGTCGCGCTAGGGGCCGAGATGTCGGTCTCGACGTTCTTCGAGCGCCGCGGGGCGAAGCGGCTGGACTTCGACTCTGCCATCTCGATGGAGGTGCGCGAGGCGTCCGAGATGCAGCTTTCGCGCCTCTTTCCGCGTCTCACGCTCCTGGGCGAGAGGGACAAGATGCCGGGCGCGGAGTTCCTAGCCGAGCCGAAGGGGCGCGCGAAGGTCGCGCAGCGCGCGGCCGCCATGGCGGAGAAGAAGCGCCGCCAGCAGCAGTTCGACTTCGGCGCCGCATTCCCGCTCATATCCGACGCGGACGAGCTGGAGTCCAGTCCGGGCGTCTCGTACGAGATCACCAAGACCTTCACGCTCGACGCCGCGCCGTTCCTGGGCGATGCGGCGTACGGCGCGAACCAGCTTTCCTACTCCGACCCCAACCTCAGAGGGCTCGTCCTCCTTTCCATCCCCGTCGCGGCCGAGATAATGGCGGAGACGGCGATGCGCGTCATGCCGAACCGCACGCTCGTGGCGATAGAGGACTTCTCCTGCCGCCGACACGTGCAGTTCACGAAGGGACGCCTCAAGCTTTTCGTGCGCGCCGAGCGCGTCGCCTCCGCGGACGCCTCGACGGCGGCCGTGAAGGTGCAGATACGCGAGGACTCGCTGAACTCCCAGTACACATGGCCGGTGATGGAGGCCACGTTCCTCCTCGCGCGAGAGGCGCCCGGGCCCGTGCCGGCGCAGGTGGACGACATCTCGAAGCCTCGCTCCGTCCACTGGTCCGGCCGTGACATATATCCTTCGAAGCTCGGCTTCGGCAAGAGGCTGCGCGGCGTCGTCTTCGCGGAGACGTGGGGCGAAGACGGGCTCGACTACGAGATCGAGGTGCCCCAGCTCTCGGGCAGCGTCGCGTTCACGCGCTTCCCGATCTGGATCGTGAACCCGCTCCTCCTCCAGGTCGTCGTGAGCGGCTTCATGCTGTGGCGCAGCCCTGAGAAGTTCCGCGGCGCGTTCTCCTTCCCGTTCAGGATGCGAAGGCTCGAGCTCAGGGGGCCGATTCCGAAGGAGGGAACCCACCTGAACTGCTACCTGCGCCTCACCGGCGTCACGCCGAAGTCCCAGCTCTGCGACATAACGGTGACCGGCGGCGACGGCAACGTCGTGATGGAGGTGGACGGCTGGGAGGAGGTCACCGAGCGCGTCGCCCAGTCCCTCTGCGAGATGGTCCTCCAGCCCGCGACGACGTTCGTGACCGAGAGCATATCGCCCGAGGCCCTCGGCGACCCGGCGACGGACGTGGCGTCGGCGTACATAACGGACGTACCGTACAGGCTGTTTGAGCGCAACGAGGAGCTGTGGCTGAGGATCGTGAGCCACGTCGTGCTCAACTCCCCCGAGCGCAAGGAGTTCCTCGAGATGAACGGCTCCGCTTCGCGGCGGACGGAATGGCTCTACGGGCGCATCGCCGCGAAGGAGGCGGTGAGGCGGTACCTCAAGGACTTCTACCAGGCCCGCTGGAGCTACGCGGACGTGCAGATCTGGCGCAACGAGAACGGCAAGCCGATCGCGATAGGCGAATGGGGCAAGTTCCTGGCGACGAAGCTCGACGTCGCAATCGCCCACACGGCCCAGTTCGTCGTGGCGGTCGCGGCCGCGAATGCGCGCGTCGGCGTGGACGTCGAATCCGTCACGCGCGACCTCTCCGCCGAGTTCACGCGCGGCGTGTTCACGGACGACGAGCTTGAGCTTGCCGCGGCGACGCCCAATCCCGCGCAGGCGGTGATCCGGTTCTGGTGCGCCAAGGAGGCCGTCTCGAAGGCCCTCGGCACTGGCATCCGCTATTCCCCGCGCGAAATGGTCGTCGTCGGCTACCAGGCCGACACCGGCGCGATAGCAGTCCGCCTCGAGGGCGCGTGGGTGGCGGCGTTCAAGGGCTTCAAGGGGCGCGACATCACCGTAGCGTCCCGCGTGATGCGCGACCATGCGCTCGCGTCCTGTTTCATACCCGCATCGCTTTTCTCCGATGAAGACCTCGAAAGTTCCTGATTTCCCCGTCAAGGTCTGCGAATACTCGCGGCGCCTCGCCGCCGTCTCGCCCCGCTTCGCCGCGCAGGTGTTCGACCCGCCCGGCTTCGTGCAGCGTCCGTCGAGCCGCTTCGGGGCGGACCCGTTCGGCGAGCTGACGCATGCGTCGAAGTGCTACGGACTCAAGCAGCGTTTCCCCGACCGCGTCCTCGTCATGACGTCCGGCGACTGCTTCATGAACTGCCGCCACTGCACGAGGAGGGGTCTGCTCGGCAAGGCGCAGGTCGTCCGGACCGACGCGGAGCTGGAGGCCTGCGTGGACTACGTCCGCTCCAGGCCCGAGGTGAGGGACGTCCTGCTCTCCGGCGGCGACCCGCTGACTCTCACAGACGGGGAGGTGATGCGGTTCGTGGACGCGTTCGCCGCGCTGGACCAGGTGGAGGTCGTGCGCGTATGCACGCGCGCCCCCTGCACGAACCCCGCCCGCGTCACGAAGCGCCTCGCGAAGGCGCTGGGCAAGTCCCGCAAGGTCTGGGTCAACACGCAGTTCAACTGCGCGGACGAGGTGACGCCCGAGGCGCGCCGGGCGGCGGCCAACCTCGTCGAGGCGGGGATTCCGGTGTCGTGCCAGACGGTCCTCCTTCGCGGGGTGAACGACACGGCGGAGGAGCTCCTGAGCCTCTTCAGGGCGCTTACAGCCGCGCGGATACGCCCGTACTACGTCTTCACCTGCGATCCCGTCGCGGGAATCGACCGCTTCCGCGTGTCGCGGGCAAGGGCCCGCGAGCTGGAGCGCGTCTGCGCCGAGTCCGTCGGCGGACTCTCCCTGCCGCGCTTCGTGAGCGACATGCCCGGCGCACGCCGCAAGGTTCCCGTCTCCGAACGCGCATAGCCGCCATCGCTTATCGCCGGCCCGCGGAATAAAAAAAATCAATAGTGTCAATAGGGCCGGACAGGCCCGGTTTTTGGTATAATATCATGCATAAGAGCAAATTAGGGTCCAGTTGGACCAATGGCAGCAGAAAGGCAGATACAATGAGCATCAGAGTCAAATGCGCGGCTGTGGCCGCGGTTGCGCTGGCCTCGGCGGCACTTTCGTCGAAGGCGGAAACCTGGGCGTTCAACATCCCCAAGACGTTCCCCTACGACGTGAAGCCGTCCGCGATCGTCCCCGCCTGGGACGCGACGAACCCCGGCGAATGGACCTTCAACTACGAGGGGGCCATGGCGAAGGCCAAGGCGGAAGGCAAGTACACGCTTCTCTTGTTTACGGGCATGTGGTGGTGCCCCCACTGCCAGGCGATGGAGGAAAACGCGCTGGTGAAGGACGGCTTCAAGCAGTATGTCGCCGAGAACGGCTACTACCTGGCGGCTCTCGACTTCCCGTACCGCGACGGCCACTCCAACTGGTGCTGGCTGTGGGATCCCGAATACAGGAACGAGAACGGAATCGGCGGCTGGACGAAGGAGCAGGTCGCGGACGAAATCGCCAAGCGCTTCGAGTTCCAGGAGCTGCTGCACACCGAAGGCGGCGCGGTAACGACGAACAACAACGTGTGCGTCGAGATTACCGGCTCCACGACGAACCTCGTGACCTACGACGCGAACCCCACGACGGTCTACCGCCGCGTCGGGTATCCCACGATCATCGTCATTGATCCAGAAGGGAACGACATCGGCCGCTTCGGATACAGCTTCAGGACGATTGATCCCGCCCAGGCGCTCGACTACGTCATAAACAACATCGAGATCATCAAGGCCAAGAAGGGCAGCGGACGCAACGAGCTGTTCGCGGATGCGGGCGCAGGCGCGGTTGACGGCGCGGCGGCGCAGGTCTACGACGCGGTGCTTACGGACGCCTTTGGCGTTCCAGTCGGGACGGCCACGATCAAGACGGCCAAGAAGGCCAAGGACGGGTCAATCAAAGTTTCCGCGACCGTCAAGGCCGGGGGCGGCAAGAGCATCGCGCTGAAGGGCTCTCTCTCGGGCGCGGAAGGAGAATCGGCCGTCTTGGCAAAGTCCGGCACGGCCTACGAGGCGAGCGTCCAGTTCGGCGCCGAGGGAGTTGCCGGCGTCTACACGGACGGCACGTCCAACTACCTGGTGCAGGGGGCACGCAACCCCTTCAAGGGCAAGGACGCCGCGGCCAAGGCTCGCGCGGCAACTCTTCCGAAGGGCTTCTGGACTTTTGCGCTTGAAAACAAGTCCGGCTCGTCGGAGGCCCTCGGCCGCGGGTACTCGGCGTTCTCCGTTTCGTCGGGCTCGAAGGGCAAGTTCAAGGTGGCGGGAGTGCTTGGCGACGGCAGCGGCGTCACGCTCACCACGCAGGCGCTTCTCGGCGAGGGCGGCAAGCTCCTCGTGCCCGTCCTCGGCAAGAAGGGCGAGTACGCGGCCATGATGGTCGTCGAAGGCGGGAATCTCTCCGAGGTCAGGGGCGTATCCGGATGGGAGTCCAAGAAGGCCTCCGGCGAATGGTCTGCGAAGGCGATCTCCGCGGCGGGCCAGGGAGCTGGCGCAGTGCCCGAGATCATGTATCTGCAGCTCGGCGACTTCAAGGCCGAGGACGGTGTTGCGGGCCTGCCGGTCGCAATCACGCCCGTTGACGACGCGATCCTGGTCAGCGGAAACAAGTGGACCGGAACGAAGGGGATAACGGACCTCAAGGTCACGTTTAAGCCGAAGAACGGCACCTTCAGCGGGTCCTTCAACATCTACGTCCAGAAGGAAGGTTCCTCCAGGCCCACGAAGAAGAGCGTGAAGGTCTCCGGCGTTGTCGTGGACGGCGTGCCGTACGGCGCGGCGGTCTCCGGCAAGGCGGCTTCGTGGTCGTTCAAGCTCGCCGGCGCGTGCGGCGGCGGCTGCTGAGCGCCTTCTCGTGGCGGCAACCGGTCTTGCTAAAGCTTGGCAAAAAACAAAAGGAAGGAACAAGTCATGGCAGTTAAGAATCTTGCCGCCGCGGCGTTTGCCGCATTTGCGGCCGTTGCAGTGTGCTGGGCGGGCGGGCTTGCCCCCACGTCCGGAGGGTACGTCGCCAGCTCGGGCGAAAGCTCGTCAAGCTCCGGCAGCTCTGTGTCGCTTGGCGGCGAGGAGGACGTCGTCTCGTTTTCGTTCGAGGACGAGATGCCGGACGAAATCGGCGGCTACGAGGTCCTTTCCGAGTTTTTGCCGGACGGCGTTGCGCTCGAGTGGACCGGGAAGAAGCTGAAGGCACCAAAGTCCGGGAAGATCAAGTACAACAAGAAGGAAGAGGCTTTCGTCGACACGAAGGACTCCGACAATCCAGCCGGTCTGAGCGTCAAGTACAACAAGAAGAGCTCGACCGTCAGCGGTTCGTTCAAGGTCTACGTGGCGAAGAGCGAGAAGAAGCTGAAGTCCTACAAGGCCAAGTTCTCCGGCAAGCTCGGCAAGAGCATGGGCGTCTTCGTCAAGGGCAAGCGCGTCGCGACCGCCGTCATCGAATAGCAGGTCCGCTGGGCAGATCCCGGCAGGAGACGCTCCATAATGAGCAAAAAGATGTTGATATGCCTCGTCGGCGTCGTCGCCGCGGGGCTTGCGGCGTGGCTCGCGTTCGAACGCGCCGGCTCGGTTGATCAGGGCGGAGGGGAAGAGCCCGCCGTCGCTGCAAGTCGGGCCGGTCGCGAAGTCCGCGGCACTTCTGCCGCGAAATCCCCGTCATCCAGGGCTGCCTCCGGGAGGACGTCGAAGTCGGCGTCCGCAAGGCGGGAAAAGAAGGCCACGGACGGCGCGCAGAAGGCGAATACCCGCGAGAAGCCCATCCTCTCCCAGTCCGAGGAGGACGGCGAGGAAGACGCCCGCACGCCCGAGCAGCGCGCCCTGGAGGCGCGCATAGAGAAGGCGCTCGAGGACGAGAGCCTTGAGGCGGCCTGCGCATGCGCGCCCGAGGCCCTCAAGTGCCCTGTCGCCGAGATACGCCAGAACATGGTGGACACGCTTGGCTGGTTCGGAGGGAAGGCGCTTCCGGAACTCACGCCCTTCCTTGCGGACCCCGACGACGACGTCCGCGAAAGCGCCCTTGGCGAGTGGACGTCCGCCCTGGCGGACATGGAGGACGACGGCGAGAGGATAGCGGCGGCGGAGAGGGCGATGGGGGTGCTGGACGACGAGGACATGTTGGAGGACATTTCCAGCGAGTACATCGGGGTGGACGAGAAGCTGGCCGTCGAATCGCTTGTGCGCATCATCGAAGGCGGCGGCTCCAAGGCCGGCGTGGACAAGGCCAAGGAGACGTACGAGTTCGTGACTGGCGACGAGTGGACGGACGCGGCGGGGGCCGCGAAGTGGATTGCCGAGGAATACGAACCGCCGGAGGAGCCCTGAGCCTGCTAGAGGAACGGGTTGCCGCGCCTTTCGGCGCCAATGGTGGTCTCCTGGCCGTGTCCCGGCACGACGAGCGTCGCGTCCGGAAGGGTTGTGAGACTCTTCAGGGACTCCATCAGCGAGGACATGCTGCCGCCCGGGAAGTCGGTGCGGCCGACGGACCCCGCGAAGAGCGTGTCGCCGGAGAGGAGAAGCGAATCCTTCGGAAAGTAGTAGCAGACCCCGCCAGGCGTGTGGCCTGGCGTCCGGATCACCTCCATGCCGGGAACGCTGGCCTCGGAGGGGTCGCGCAGGGACGCGGGACGCGGAACGGACGGGTAGTCCGGCGGCATCTGGTTGAACGGGTGTCCGAACATGGGCGCGTCTTCCACGCCGACGAAGACGTCGATTCCGGGGAAGGCCTCGGCGAGCTCCGGAATCGCGCCTATGTGGTCGAAGTGCGCGTGCGTGAGGAGTATGCCCGCCGGTTCGAGTCCGCGCTCGGAGACGAGGTCCGCTATCCTGCGAGCCTCCTGCCCCGGGTCGACAATCCACGCCTTGCCGCCCTCGGAGAGGACCGAGCAGTTGACCTCGTAGGCGCCGACCTGTATTGTAAGTCTTTCCATGGGGAAAATTATACCAAAAACCTCGGGATGTTTCACGCGTCGCCGATATCTGGTATAATAAGAGGCGAAATGGACGCTGTGCGGAACGCGCCGCGCCCTTGAAGAAGAAATGAAGAACAGTTCCGTTACAATCCTGATACCCGCCTACAACCCCGACGAGAAGCTCTCGAGGCTCCTTGACGAGCTACAGCCCCTTTTCGGCGACGTGGTCGTCGTTAACGACGGCTCGACCGCCGGGCTCGCCGTCTTCGACGACGTGCGCGCGCGGGGACTGCCCGTCCTTGTCCACGACGTGAACTGCGGCAAGGGGGCCGCGCTCAAGACGGGTTTCGCGTGGATCATGGCGAACAGACCGGACTGCGCCGTCGTCGTGACTGCGGACGCGGACGGGCAGCACCGTCCGGCGGACATCGCGCGTGTCGCGGAGGCGTCGGTCGCGCACCCCAGGGGGCTCACGCTCGGCGTCAGGGCGTTCACCGGGAAGGTGCCGCTTCGCTCTCGCTTCGGCAACTGGTGGACGAGGCAGGTCTTCTTCGTCATGACTCGCCTGCGCGTGGCGGACACGCAGACCGGGCTGCGCGGCATTCCCGCCGCGCTTCTCCCGCGCATGCTCGAGCTGGAGGGCGACAGGTACGAGTACGAGATGCGGATGCTGGCGGACGCGAAACGCCACGACGAGCCGCCGGTGCAGGTCCCGATAGAGACGGTCTACATCGCGGAGAACGCCTCGTCCCACTTCAATCCGCTCAGGGACTCTGTGCTCATCTACGGCGCGCTCCTAAAGTTCTGCATCTCGTCGGTCGGCTGCTTCCTCCTGGACAACGCGCTCTTCACTGCCGCGCTCTGGATGGCCGCGGCGCTCACGGACTGGAAGCGCGCGACGAACGTGCTGGCGGCGCTTGTCGCCGCGAGAGCCGTCTCCGCCACGGCGAACTACGTCTTCAACCGCAAGCTCGTCTTCCGGTCGAAGGTTTCCAAGCGCAAGTCGTTCGCGAAGTACTGGCTGCTTGTCCTCGCGATAATGTCCGCCGGATACCTCTGCACGGCCGCCATCGCGCGGGTGCTCGACCTTGCGGCGAGGGGCTTTGCCATCACAGCCGTCAAGATCGCCGTGGAGACGGTTCTCTTCTTCGTCTCCTACGGTGCCCAGAAGCGCTGGATATTCAAGTCTTGACGTGCAGTTCCAACGCACCGGCAACCCATGCCATGTTGTTGAACTATTGGTGAAACTTTGTCGGTTTGCCTAGGGGGGAGACTGGCTGCTGAGACTACTGGGACGACTGAGGCCACTGGGAAGCCCAGCGGAAGGAAATCAATCTGCCCACCTGAAAGGGGGGGGCGTCAGGGTACGTGTGTAGATGCAAGCCACTGGTTTTTTTGATATAATATGAGTCATGGTAGAGGTTATATACATGGAGGCCGATAGATGAAAGTCCGCAAGGCAGTGGTTCTTGCGGCCGGGCTGGGCACGAGGCTCAGGCCGTTCACGTGCGCTACGCCGAAGCCGCTGATGCCGGTTTGGGGAGTCCCGATGATAGCGCGCATCGTGGACACATTGCGCGGATGGGGCGTGGAGGAAATTGTCGTGAACTGCCACCACCTGCACGGGCAGGTCGAGGCCTGGTGCGCCGCGAACGGGTGCCGGGCGGTCCGCGAGCCGGAGATCCTCGGCACGGGCGGTGTCCTCAATCCGCTTAGGGACTGGATCGGAGGGGAGGAATTCTATCTCGTCAACGGCGACATAGTGCTCGAAGGCGTTGACGCGCTTCCATTTGGAAAGGGCGAGCTGCCCGAGGGCGTCATAGGCGAATGCCTCGTGTCGGAGGAGGGCCCGCGCACGATCGAGGTCGAGCCGGATTCGGGCTTTGTCACATGCTGGAAGAGTCCGGACCCCGGCTGGAGCGGAACGTTCACCTACTGCGGAGCTGCGCGGCTTTCGGCGGCGATACTTGACTACGTCGAGCCGACGGGGTTCTCCTCAATCGTTCAGGCCTACGAGCGCGCGGCGATGGTCGGCCGCTTCGTCCGGGCCGTGGAGCCTGCGGACCTCTGCTGGGCCGATGCCGGCACGGTCGAAAGCTACATAGACCTCAACCGCGACGGCGATGAGAACGCGTTCGCGGCGTTCCCGCAGCTTGAGGCGCTTGGCTTCGCGGACGAGGTGGAGTTCCTCGGCGCGCGTGGGAGCGACAGGGCGTTTTTCAGGTCCGGCAACGCCATCGCGGTCCTCTACGACGACGAGAGGCGTCCCGAGAACGCCCGCTACGCGGGGCACGCGAAGTGGCTCGCCGGGCATGGCGTGCCGGTGCCGGCGGTGCTGGCGGACAGGCCGGACGTCAAGGCGACGTCGTTCGAGTTCGCCGGGGCGACGGACTTGCGCACAAGGGTCGAGAAGGCGGGTCCGAGGACGATAGAGAGCTACGTGCCGGTCGTAGAGGCACTAGCCGCCTTCAACGCGCTGGACGCGTCCGCGCTCGCCATGGAGCCTCCGTTCGACGCGGCGCTCTGGAAGTGGGAGCGCGACCTCTTCGCCGAGCACTGCCTTGGGGCGCGCTACGCGATGGAGATGCCGAAGGCGGTCGAAGGGGAGCTTGAGGGCGTTGCGGCACTTCTGGAGAAGGAGCCCAAGGCGCTGGTCCACCGAGACTTCCAGTCCACGAACGTCCTCTGGAAGAACGGCGAGTTCAAGATAATCGACTTCCAGGGCATGCGGCCGGGGCCGGCGGCATACGACCTCGCGAGCCTCCTCTACGACCCGTACGTCAGGCTGACGGAAGGGGAGCGGCGCGCGCTTGCGGCGCTTTACGGCAAGAAGTCCGGCAGGCCCGAGATCGCGAAGGTTCTGCCGTCCGCGGCGGTTCAGCGCCTCGTGCAGTGCCTCGGCGCGTACGGGCGTCTCGCGTCCGTCGGCCAGCCCCAGTTCGGCAAGTGGGTCCTGCCTGCGCTGGAGAACCTCCTCGCTGCGGCGGACGAGGCGGGGCTGGACGCAGTCGGCGCGCTTGCCGAGGACCTAATCGCGCTCGAGCAGGAGCGCTCCGGCGGGCACGGCCAGCAGCACGACGGCGACTGCAAGTGCGGCGGCCATCATCACCATCACCACGACGGCTGCAAGTGCGGCTGCCACGACCACGGGGAAGCGAAATGAACGCCATACGCTCCCTTGTCGCACGCACGGTCAAGACGGGTGCAAAGCGCCCTGGTCTTGTAAAGACCGTTGCGATGGGCAGGGAGCGTCAGTTCGAGGCGTGGGATGTCGGCGACGACACGTACATCTTCGAGGTCGGGATCCGGGGCAGCCTGGGCGGGCGGCCGAGCGTACTGCTGGTCGAGAAACGCAGCCTAAGGCGCAGCGCGAAGGGGCGCGTGATGACGATAACGACTGGCAACCACTCCGTCGCCGCGTTCCCGCTGCTTGACGGACGGTTCTGGAAGCTTTCGTCCGTTCCGTCGGCGAGGAGGGGCGAGGTGCTGATGCACGAGATCCTCTGCGCGAACGTAGTCAACGGGACGATCGAGGTATCGCAGCGCGACGTTCCGGCGAAGCGGCTCTTCGCGGCGGACGAATGGCTTCTCGGCGCTGCGGGGCTGTCCATGACGGACGTCGTGATGGGAGAGCGAAGCGACGCGGCGCTGGACCACTACCGAAGCCTCGGGCAGGAGTGGCGCGTGAAGCCGCTGGCGTGGACGGAGAGCGAGATGAAGGTCGCGCTTGCAGCGTCAAGGAAGCGCATCTCGTCGAAGATATCCTACTACCACTCGATGAAGGGCGTGCATTTGCTCACGTTCCCCGAGTTCAGGCGCTTTGCGGCGCTGGCGCAGTCCGAGCCGGACGAGTTCGTGAAGGGACTGAAGGAGATGGTGAGCGTGTACGAGGGCAACCAGTTCTCGTTCACGCGCATGCCGAAGCATCGCGGCCACCACGAGATAGAGCTCTTCGGGCTGAGGCGGGGCGTTGCGCTGGAGCGGCTGGTGCCTGCGCTGGAGCGGCTCATGGAGGCTATCGTCCTCGGGAGGATTGGACAGCTCGGCGTCATACAGAAGGCCGAGGAGATAGTCCAGTCCTACGAGTCGCTCCTGACGAGTCCGGCCCTCGCGGACGAGACGTCCAAGCCGTTCACGGAGACGCTCTACATGCACATCACGGGCGAGATATACTCCGTCTCCGGAGAGGGCTCGACGCCGGCGTTCGACGACCGGCGCACTGCGCTGCCTGGCGCGACGTTCGTGGACGGGCGTCCGATCTTCCACCCTGGCGCGGACGACAGGACCGAGGTGCTGCTTTCCAACATCAGGGGGTTCATGAGCAAGGACGAGGTCGTGGAGTACGCGAACGTGTACGAGCTCCGCGACGAGGAGAGCGTCCCGATCGGGAAGGGCCGCACGCGCGAAATCGTGTACAAGACGAACAGGTGCCCTGTCGAGCAGAGCAAGGTCGTCAAGCGCCTCGCGCAGGCGACGAAGGGCTACTCCAGCTACGTGCTCTCGCGCATAGAGGCGTTCAAGGCTCTTGGAATCGGGCTGAGCGACTACAAGGTGCTCCGCCGCAGGGCGAAGACGGGCAGAAGGCCGGTGGACTACTTCATAAGGGGGCGGCTCGAGGGCGAGCCGATGGACTCGATCCCCGCGAGCTACTTCTGCAGCGTGGACGACTCGTCCGTCGAGGAGAAGGAGGTCGTGCTCGTGCTCGCGACTCTCATGGGCGACGCGGCGGCGCAGAACATGGCGATGAAGAAGTACGACCCCGAGACCCAGTCCCCCAGCTACGGGATCGGCAAGGAGATCTACGAGTTCGAGTACGACATTGCGGCGGGGCGCGTCATGCCGAAGAAGGTCGCAACGTGCTCGGTGAGGGGCAGCTTCGGCTGGCCGAACCTGGACTACACGGACGAGAACCTGCACGACATAGCGTCCTTCTACCTCACGTGCTACGCGCACGCGCTGAAGATATACCAGAAGCGGCACGCTGTCTCGATGAAGGAAGTGGCGGAGCGGTTCATCGACGGGTTCGAATTCCGCACGCACGC
>JAEEGL011276653.1_pt1 | contig 12658 bp, 10 predicted proteins | sample 9134231 | NCBI WGS metagenome assembly JAEEGL01 (sample SAMN16246548, study PRJNA631951) | gut metagenome | biome: gut microbiome; feature: rumen; material: fiber-attached | host: Bos | place: Iran: Karaj | collected 2018-10
CGAGGTGGGAGGTACAGAGCACGCTACTGGTCACTTGATTTATTCGCGGGTCTGGAACAAGTTCCTTTTAGGTTCGGGTTACTCTTGCGAGGGCGAGCCATTCAAGAAGCGCGTTAATCGTGGTGTTATTCAGGTTCGCTCTAACTTCGGTTGTCGGATCGAAGAGGAAGTGGCCGAGAATTGTATGTATTTGAGCTTTGTGCTGAAGGACAAGTACATGACGACACCTATTCATGTCGATGTGAATATCGTCTCTGCAGACATACTCGACATTGATGCCTTCAAAACCTGGCGTCCTGAATACGAGCATGCTGAGTTTATTCTGGAGAATGGCAAATACGTTTGTGGATGGGCTATCGAGAAGATGTCGAAGTCGATGTTCAATGTAGTCAATCCGGACATGATTGTCGAGAAGTACGGTGCCGATACGCTACGTCTGTATGAGATGTTCCTGGGTCCTGTAGAGCAGTCGAAACCTTGGGACACCAACGGTATCGATGGTTGTCACCGCTTCCTGAAAAAGTTCTGGGCACTGTTCTATGGCAACAGCCGCGAGAATCCTGAGGGCAAACTGCTGGTAGACGATAGCGAACCTACAAAAGAATCGCTGAAGAGCGTCCATAAGCTCATTAAGAAGGTCACTCAGGACATTGAAGTATTCTCTTACAACACTTCCATCTCAGCCTTCATGATTTGCGTCAACGAGTTGGGACAACAGAAGTGCAAGAGTCGTGAGGCCCTGAAGACACTAATCGTCCTTATCGCTCCTTTTGCTCCTCATATTGCTGAAGAACTGTGGGAAGCCTTAGGCGAGCAGGGTAGTGTGTGCGACTCGAAATGGCCAAAGTGGAACGAAGAATACCTGATTGAGAACAGCGTGAAACTGGGCGTAGCATTCAATGGTAAAACCCGTTTCGATATGGAGTTCCCTACTGATGCTGACAACCAGACTATCCAAGATACTGTGCTGGCTGACGAGCGCACCACGAAGTATATTGACGGCAAACCCATCATGAAGGTTATCATCGTACCTAAGCGTATGGTGAATGTTGTGCTGGGCAAGTAAGAAGTATTTAGAAATACCAAGCTTTCATCTTTATACTTTACTGAGATGACTGTCAATCATAAGACAATAATGAACGAGGTCAGGGACTATTGCTCAATAGCCCTTGGCCTTGCTATTTACACCGTAGCCTTTACGGTTTTCCTGATGCCCTACCAGATAGTTGCTGGTGGTGTGACTGGTTTATCGGCTATCATCTACTATGCTACAGGTTTCCACTTGGAGAACACTTATATCATTATCAATGGTATACTGCTGGTTGTAGCACTGAAGATATTGGGCGTGAAATTTCTCATGAAGACCATCTTTGCCATCTTTACGCTATACTTCATGCTGATGTTTGCGCAAGAAATCATTCCAAAACAGGACAATGGACTACCCTTCAAACTGATGGGTGAAGGTCAGGATTTCATGTCAATGATTATAGGTTGTGTGCTTACAGGTATCGCCTTAGCCACTGTGTTTCTCAATAATGGTTCGACAGGCGGAACGGATGTCATTGCAGCCTCTATCAATAAATATCATCCCAATGTATCATTGGGCAATGTGCTGATTGCTGCTGACTTCTGCATCATCGGCTCCTGTATGTTCTTCCCACAGTTCGGATCGTATTTGGAACGTGCTCACAAGGTCATGTTCGGCTTTTGTGTAATGGCTATGGAAAACTATACGCTCGACTATTTGATGAACGCCCGTCGACAGTCGGTACAGTTTATGATATTCAGTCAAAAATGGCAGGAGATAGCCAATGCCATCGGTACGGAAATGAATCACGGTGTAACCATTCTTGACGGACACGGCTGGTACACAGGTCAGAAGAGCAAGGTGCTCTGTATTCTTGCCAAGAAAAGGGAAAGCATCTACATGTTCCGTCTTATCAAGATGATTGATCCCCAGGCCTTTGTTTCACAGTCAAGTGTCATTGGAGTCTATGGTGAAGGATTTGAAGAAATGAGGGTGAAGATAAAAGAAAAGAAGAATGAAGAAAAAAATAGTATTCGCCACTAACAACCAACATAAGCTAGACGAGATACGTGCCATATTAGGCTCGTCGTTTGAGGTTGTTTCGCTGTCGGACATAGGTTGTCATGAAGATATTCCTGAAACAGGCGACACGTTGGAAGACAATGCGCTGCAAAAGGCCCAATACATCTTTGATAAATATCATCTTGATGTATTTGCTGACGACACAGGTCTAGAGGTTGATGCGCTAAATGGTGCTCCTGGTGTCTATTCAGCCCGCTATGCCGGTGACGGTCACGATTCTGAAGCCAATATGCAGAAATTGTTGGCAGAATTAGGAGATAACGATCAACGCAAAGCCCGGTTCCGTACCGTCATTGCCTTAATAGAGAATAGAGACGTTTGTCCGTGTGGTTGTACCAGCATTAAGCAAATACACCGCTTTGAGGGTATTGTCGATGGTGAGATAATCCGCGAGAAGAGAGGAGGGGAGGGCTTTGGCTACGACCCTATATTCCAACCTGAAGGCTACTCACAGACCTTTGCAGAGTTAGGTCTTGACATCAAAAACCATATCAGCCATCGTGCACGAGCCACCCAGAAGCTGGCAGAATATTTATTGAAATAAACAAATCATGAAGAAAATCATCATTTCCCTGTTTCTGTCTATTGTCTATTGTCAACTGTCAATTGCCCAAGTGGGTACTTGGCACAACTACCTATCTTATTATGACATCCAGCAAATACAGGCTGCAGGGAATGATCTCTTCGTACTAGCCTCTAATGGTCTCTATCAGTATAACATGAACGACCAGTCTATCACAACCTATGACAAGGTCAACGGACTAAGTGATACTGACATTAAACTGATTGCATGGAACAAGCAGGCTAAACGTCTAATAGCCGTCTATAACAACTCTAATATCGACTTGGTAGAAACCAACGGAAATGTCATCAATATTTCTTCCTTGTACAGCAAAGCCATTACTGGTGACAAGACTGTCAGCAGCATCCGCATTGATGATGTCTATGCCTATTTGATATGTGGTTTCGGTATCGTCAAAGTTAACATGCAGCGTGCTGAGATAGCCGACACCTACAAGCCTGGTCATCCTGATTATCCTACCTCACTGCCAGATGAGGACAACAGCGACTATGACAAGTACATAGACCTTGTAAAAACCCTCAATCCAGACGGACCAAAACACAACAATTTTGGGTTCATGCGTTTTCTCAACGATAAACTTTACACATGTGGAGGAAGCTATTATTCTCCTGGTTCTGTACAAGTTTGGAATGGTACCAGCTGGCAGATCTATCAAGATTCCGTTAAAGATGGTTCTACAACATCATCCGTTCAAGGTCCTCTTTGCCTAGACGTCCAGAAGACGGCAGAAGGTGACCACTTGTTTGTAGGAGCACGTAATGGAATGTTTGAATATATGAATGGTAACATTCTTAAACGCTATGACCATACTAATAGTCCTATAGAATGTTTTGACGGAAAAACAGAAGACTACCAAATAGTAACAGGTGTCAAGTTTGACAGCGACAACAATCTATGGTTACTCAACAGTCAAGCGCCTACAGCATCATTAATGTCCTTTTCAAATGGTAAGTTCACTAAATTCAATCATAGTGAACTGATGAAACTGAATGATGGCGGATTTACCAATAAGAGTAATGGTAAATTATGCAATATCATCATTGACAGCCGGCAATTGATGTGGTTTGTCAATGATCATTGGATGCTACCTGCCTACTATCGTTATGAAAGAAATAATGACCATATTTCTGCCTATGAGACCTTTGTCAATCAGGATGGTTTAAGGATAACCAATCTCTATGGAGTAAAATGTATTGTCGAAGATTTGGAAAATAACCTATGGATAGGAACTGACCAAGGTCCGTTTATGATAGAAAAGTCCAGTATATTGAATAATGAAGCTGCACTCATACAGGTTAAAGTACCTCGTAATGATGGTACTGACTACGCTGACTATCTGTTGGCTGGTGTTTGCATCACTTCTATTGCCATTGACGGTGGAGGACGCAAATGGTTTGCCAGCAACGGAAATGGTGTCTATCTGATCAGCGCTGACAATATGACCCAAATACAACACTTTACCACTGATAACAGTAAACTGCTTTCCAATAATGTTTTATCCGTAGCTATTAATCAAACGACAGGTGAAGTTTTCTTCGGTACTGAAAAAGGACTTTGTTCGTTCATAAGCGATGCCACCCAGACCAATACAGAGATGACGAAGGATAATGTCTGGGCTTATCCTAATCCCGTCAATCCAGAATATACAGGACCTATCACTATTACCGGCCTCACTATGAATGCTGACATCAAGATTCTTGCCTCGAATGGTGCCGTTGTCAATGAAGGACGCAGTAATGGTGGAACATACGTTTGGGACGGATGTGATAAGAAGGGTAGGAGAGTGGCTTCAGGTGTCTATATGGTTGCAACAGCTACCAATACAGGTGAGAAAGGTACTGTCTGCAAGATTGCCATTATCAACTGACGTACACTATGATAAGCAATGAAACCATAGAACGTGTTAAAGGAAACAACAGCTTTGACTTTCTAAGATATTTCTTTGCATTTTCACTGATATTGGTTCATTTCTGTACCATTACCGATACAGAACAATTCTGGTTTGTCACAGGACAAATGCGTGTAAAAGCCTTCTTTACCATTACAGGCTTCTTAGTAGTATATAGTTTTCTAAGAAGAAAGAGTCTGAAAGTATATTGCTGGAAACGTATTCTTCGAATCATACCAGCCTATTTCACTACCATTTTACTATGCTATTTGATTGGCTTTTTCTTTTCAACATCAACTTTTGAAGAATACTACTGTTCATCGCAATCCTTTAAGTACCTGATAGCCAATCTGTCGTTTATGAACTTCATAGAACCATGCTTACCTGGTCTTTTCAATGACAATCTTGTTGGTCCTTATGTCAATGGATCATTATGGTCTATGAAATTGGAAGTACTCTTTTACATCCTTGTACCTTTTATTGTGTGGCTGATGAGAAAATATAATAAAGCATATATTCTTATTGCTATCTTTACTATCAATATCATCTTTCATTCCATTTTTGACTATTTAGAGTATAAGACGGGAAACTCACTCTATCATTCTATCAATACAAGCAGTCCTACTACTATCATATACTTCTTTAGCGGTACAACTATCTTATTATATTTTGACTGGTTTTGTAAGCATATCAAATGGATTTTCCCTTTCTGTCTGGTCTATATGATTATTACATTTTTTCTCGACTATTCATTTCTTTACTATATAGAACCACTCATCTTTTCAGCTATCATTGTGGCTATAGCCTATTTTTGTAAACCTCTAAACTTCCTGCAAAAGTATGATAATATATCCTATGGTCTCTATCTATATCATTTCCCTGTTATACAAGTATTGGTGCAATATAAATTGCACCTATACAATATATACCTTACCTTTATGGTTACGCTTCTTATTACCGTTCTAATAGCTATTGCCTCATGGTATATCATAGAAAAGCCTATGCTTAAACGTAAAATAACTTAGCTTTCAAACAATATGTCACTGAAGAATAAAATAGAGTTGTTTACTGACAAGACTTTCATGAAGTTTGTTTTAGTCGGGGTGGTGAATGTCATAGTAGGAGCAACAATTATGTTCGTCTTTTATAATGTCTTTCACTTGAGTTACTGGGTATCATCATTTTCCAACTACTTCTTTGGCAGTATAGTCAGCTATTTCCTGAACAGATATTTCACCTTCAAATATCATGGTAAAGGGTGGGGGTCAGTCATTAAGTTTGTCATGAATATTGCCATTTGCTACGTGATTGCCTATAGTATTGCCAAACCTCTGATGCAATGGATCCTGTCAGATTTCAGTATCACAGTACAGGAAAATGTGTCAATGACGGTAGGTATGTGCTTATTTACGGCACTTAACTATTTAGGTCAGCGATTCTTCGCTTTTAAAGACTAAAAGAATGCTGGAGCTTAACTTAACTCCAGCATTCTTTCTATAGGTTTCACTGCGTCTTTGGCGATAGCAGGATCAACCTCAACGGAAGGCCATTCATACTTCAGACAATTGTAAACCTTCAAAAGCGTATTCATCTTCATATACTGACACTCGTTACAACTGCATTCTAAGCCGCTCTCGCTGATTTCAGGAGGAACAGGGATAAATTCCTTATCCGGACATGTACGCTGCATCTCATGCAAAATACCAGCCTCTGTAGCTACAATATATTGCTTCGCACCATTTTCCCGTGCAAAGCGAAGCATATCAGCTGTCGATCCTTTGACATCAGCCAGTGAAAGTACAGGACCTTTACACTCCAAATGCGCCATAACGACAGCATCAGGATATTGCTTTTTCAGCTCTACTATTTTAGCTACAGAGAAACGCTCATGAACATGACAACCACCATTCCAGAGTAACATCTGACGTCCTGTAACCTCGTTGATATAGTTACCTAAATTATAATCAGGACCAAAGATGAGCTTGGCATCCTGTGGCAACTGGTCAACAACCTTTTTGGCATTACCACTGGTGACAACAACATCGGTCAATGCCTTAACAGCAGCAGTAGTATTGACATATGAAATAACCTGATAACCTGGATGTTCTTCCTTGTATTTTTTCAGATCCTCTGCTTTACATGAGTCTGCCAACGAACAGCCAGCATTCAAATCAGGACACAACACTGTTTTGTCTGGTGAGAGCAACTTGCACGTCTCAGCCATAAAATGAACACCACACATGACCATCGTCTTCGCATCTGTCTCTGCAGCCTTGCGTGCCAAAGCCAATGAGTCTCCCACAAAGTCGGCAATATCCTGAATATCGCCAATGGTATAGTAATGAGCCAAGATGATAGCATCTTTCTCCTTACACATACGACGAATCTCTGATTTCAGATATTTTGTCTTGTTCGTTTCTACAGGTACATTGACAGCTTCATCAATGAAACCCTTTTCTTTCCACTCCTTTTTCAACATCATATTATTTTTATCTTTTTCTTTTTTTTCCTTTTTAAAAAATAGAATGAATAGGATGATATGGCGTTGATATGTGCAAAACTTCTTGCTATCTTTCTTGCCAGATTTATTATCTACTATTTGATGAGCGTTCTTAACATCCTTTGTGGATGCTTATTAATTGATTATAAGCTCAGTAAGCAGTTTATCCACTATTCTCAACTTTGGTGCAAAATTAATAAGTTTATATCTTTTTTAAGCAAAAAAAGGTGGAAAAGTTATAGATAAGCATTTAATTTATGCATGAAATTCACCTAAAATAGTTGTCAGTTGCTGTTATATTCTTATTTATTTCGTAACTTTGCACACGTTATCCACACACTTATCCACAATGATGAGAAAGATTAGGACGATAGAAATGAAGCGACTCACGATAGAAGAATATCATGAGGCTGAGAAGTTGCCATTGATAGTAGTTTTGGATGATGTCCGCTCGATGTATAATATAGGTAGCGTGTTCCGTACTTGTGATGCTTTCCGTGTTGAAGCAGTATATCTTTGTGGTATTTGTCAAACACCACCATCGACTGAGATTCACAAGACTGCACTGGGTGCTGAAGAAAGTGTAAGATGGCAATATTTTGATACAGCATTAGAAGCCGTTGAAGCGTTGAAAAAAGATGGCTGTGAAGTTCTTTCAGTGGAGCAGGTGGAACATAGTACCAAACTACAAACGTTTGTGCCTCAACGAGACAAGAAATATGCTGTAGTGTTCGGTAATGAAGTAAAGGGTGTACACCAAGAAGTAGTTGATGCCTGCAATGGATGTTTGGAGATACCACAATTGGGAACGAAGCACTCCATGAACGTTTCTGTCACTGCAGGCATCATCATTTACAAGTTTGCTGAAGAGTTAATACTCAAAGAATGAGTGGCAATTACATTGCTAATATTTGTTCTGCGTGCTCTTTGGTCTTAACTTGCTTTCCTACGAAGATCTGTTCAATAATACCTTCTTCATTGATAATAAAAGTGGTGCGGATGGTACCCATTGTTTTCTTGCCATACATATTTTTTTCACCCCAGGTACCCATTGTTTCCATCAGCGTTTTATCGACATCAGCAATCAAGGGAAAGGGTAGTTCGTGTTTCTCCTTGAACTTCACGTGTGATGCAGCTGAATCTTTACTTACTCCTACTACTTCATAGCCAGCAGCTTGCAGTTCTCCATAGTGGTCTCTTAAACTACAAGCCTCTGCAGTACATCCGCTAGTATTATCCTTAGGATAGAAATACAGTACCAGCTTGTGTCCTTTGTAATCACTCAGACGGATGTCCCGTCCTTCTTCGTCTTTGCCTAATACTTCAGGGGCTTTGTCTCCTATGTTCATCAATTTTATTTGTTTATATTGTTGTTAATTATTACTGTATATTTTAGTGAGCTTCAAGCCAATTTTGGCCAAATCCTGAGTCGGCAACAAGAGGTACAATAAGAGGAAATGCGGCTTGCATTTCTTCGATTACTATACGTTCTACTTTTTCTTTCTCTTCGGGATATACAGAAAAGTTTAATTCGTCGTGTACTTGCAAAATCATTTTCGATTTGATGCCTTCATTCTTAAAGCGGTTATGAATATGAATCATAGCCACTTTGATGATGTCTGCAGCAGTGCCTTGAATAGGTGCATTGATGGCATTACGTTCAGAAAAACCACGGACAGTAGCATTTTGTGAATTAATATCTGGCAGATAGCGACGACGACCGAATAGGGTAGTGACATAGCCTTGCTGACGTGCTATTTCTTTTGATTTTTCCATGTAGTTGTGTACCTGTGGAAAGGTTGAGAAATAGCCGTCTATCAACATCTTTGCTTCTTCACGAGGGATATTGAGTCGTTCTGCCAAACCGAAAACGGTAATGCCATAAATGATACCAAAATTGGCTCTTTTTGATTTAGTACGCTCATCGCGTGTCACCTCTGATATATCTTTTTTATAAATGTTGGCAGCTGTCGCAGTATGTAGGTCTTTACCCTCTCGGAACACTTTTATCATTTGTGGATCCTGTGATAGATGTGCCATTACGCGCAGTTCAATTTGACTATAGTCTGCAGAGAAAAACAAGCAGCCTGGTTCAGGGATAAAAGCTTTGCGAATTTCCTTACCGTCTTCACCTCTAATTGGGATATTCTGAAGATTAGGGTCACTACTTGATAATCGTCCTGTAGCCGTAATGGTTTGGTTAAACGAAGTATGTATATGTCCTGTATGTGGATTAATCAGTTTGGGAAGTGCTTCAATGTAGGTGCCGATGAGTTTTTTCAAACCTCTGTGTTCCAAAATATCTGCTACGATTTCATGTTTGTTACGCAGTTGTTGAAGCACTTCTTCTGATGTCACATATTGACCTGTTTTAGTTTTCTTGGCTTTATCGACAATTTTGAGTTTATCAAATAGTATTTCACCTACTTGTTTAGGAGAAGCGATATTGAAATGTTGACCAGCTAATTCGTATATTCTTGTTTCAATTTCATTCATTCGGTTAGTGAAGACGCTAGACGTTTCTTTGAGTGAATCTGTATCCAGACAGACTCCATTCATTTCCATTTCAGCAAGTACGGGCATTAGGGGCATTTCAATATTATAGAAGAGGTCTTCACATGCTAACCGTTTCAATTCGGGTTCCAGTTTGTTTTTCAGTTGTAGGGTGATGTCTGCATCTTCACAAGCATACTCATATACTTCATTAGGTGAAAGGTCACGCATGGAACGTTGACTCTTTCCTTTTGCTCCAATGAGTTCATCAATGTGAATGGTTTTGTAGTGGAGATATACTTCTGCCATGTAGTCCATATTGTGACGTAACTCAGGTTGGATGAGATAATGAGCTATCATGGTGTCCCACATTTTACCTTTTAATTCGACACCATAGTTATGTAATACTTCTAAATCGTATTTTAAGTTTTGTCCTATTTTTAGAATTTTGGTATTTTCATAGAGTGGTTTAAAGATATTAACAATTTGCAACGCTTCTTCACGATTAGCTGGAATTGGCACATAAAATGCTTCGTGTTCCATGACAGAGAAACTTAAACCTACCAATTCTGCATCAATAGCCGATGTTGTTGTTGTTTCTGTATCTAGAACGAGAAATTCTTTTGTCATGAAAAAGTCATAAAGTTTCTTTAAATCATCCTCATTTTCAACGAGTTTGTATTGATGAGGTACTGTTTTTATGCTTTCAAAACTTGAAATTTCGTTCTCTGTTGTACTGTCAGTCGTAAATTCTGCAAATAAATCTAATTGTGCATTAGCAGGTTTTATATTTGTTTCAGGTTTTTTAAGAATTTTGTTTGCTAAGGTTTTAAACTCTAATTCTTCTAAAAGTTTACGTAGTTCTTTCTCATCAGGATTCGAGACTTTCAATTCGTCCATATTGAGTTCTATGGGAACATCGGTTTTGATGGTTGCCAGAAACTTGGACATTTTAATATCTTCGACATGTGTTTCAATTTTGGTTTTCAGAGCTCCTTTGATTTCACTGATTCTATTAAGCATTTCTTCAACACTTCCGAATTCGTTGATTAACTTTACTGCCGTTTTCTCACCAACACCAGGACATCCTGGGAAGTTGTCGGCAGAGTCACCCATTAGTGCTAATAAGTCAATGACGGCATTTGTTGATGGAATGGTGTATTTTGCTTTCACCTCTTCAGTACCCATTGTTTCGTAGCCACCACCATGTCTGGGACGGTAGATGAACACATGGTTGCTGACTAGTTGTCCGTAGTCTTTGTCAGGGGTCAGCATATAGGTTTGTATTCCTTTTTGTCCGGCTTTGGTTGCTAAGGTTCCTATAACGTCATCTGCTTCGTAGCCCTCTACCTGTAGAATTGGTATATTCCAAGCTTTTAATAACTCCTTGATGATAGGTACTGATTTCTTGATATCTTCAGGTGTTGCTTCTCGTTGTGCCTTATAAGCGGGATATGCCTCACTACGAAAAGTCGGTCCATGAGGATCAAATGCCACACCAATATGCGTAGGTTGTTCCTTAGTAAGCACTTCTTGCAGGGTATTGAGAAATCCCATAATGGCCGATGTATTGAGCCCTTTTGAGTTTATTCGTGGATTTTTAATGAAGGCGTAATACGACCTGTAAATGAGCGCGTAGGCATCTAAAAGAAAGAGTTTATCCATATTAACATTTAATTTTCGCGTAAAATTACTAAAAAAATTCGTCATATCGCAATTTTTCTTTAATTTTGTATCGAAATTCTAACAATATGGATTATTTATCAATCATTAGACAACCTATTGAAAGTGATTTAAACGATTTTATCACTTTATTTAATCAAAGTCTTGACTATGATGATGGTTTACTGTCACAAGTACTATCCCATATACGTCAACAAGGTGGTAAGCGCATGCGTCCTATCTTGATGTTACTCATGGCTAAGAATTATGGTTGCGTGTCTGATGTGACTCAGCATGCTGCAGTAGGTCTTGAATTGCTTCATACTGCTTCATTGGTTCATGATGATGTAGTTGACGAGAGTTGTGAACGACGAGGTCAAGCTTCCGTTAATGCTTCTTATAATAATAAGGTAGCTGTGTTGGTTGGTGATTATATCCTTTCTACCGCTTTATTGCATGTTTCATTTACTAATAACCAGCGCATTGTTCAAAATCTTTCTGAACTTGGTAGAACTCTCGCCGCAGGTGAGATACTTCAATTGTCTAATATACAGAATCAAGTAATTTCGGAAGATGTTTATTATCAAGTGATTAAGCAAAAAACTGCTGCTCTTTTTGAATCTTGTGCTGCTATTGGTTCCCTGTCTGCTGGTGCTTCTGAAGATGAAGTAAAGTTAGCTATGGAATTTGGTCAGAACCTTGGTATTATGTTCCAAATCAGAGATGATATTTTTGACTATTTTGATTCAAAGGAAATAGGAAAACCTACTGGTAATGATATGGCAGAAGGTAAATTGACTTTACCAATTATCTATGCATTGAAAACGACCAATTATGAGTCAATGCAGACCTTGGCAAAAAAGGTGAAGGCAGGTACCATTAATACCGATGAAATTGCTGTTCTTGTTGAGTTCACAAAACAACAGGGTGGTATAGACTATGCCGAACAAAAGATGCAGGAGTTCAGTCATTTATGTCTTCAGTTTATTGATCAACATGTTAAAGATAAAGCCATCAGTGATGCACTGACGGCTTATGTTGATTACGTGGTAATGCGCAATTATTAGAAGAATTTGGTTTCGTGACCTACCACCTCGCTTAATAAAAGGTTTGCCAGACGTGATGTTCCCATACGGAACCATACGTTGGTAAGCCATTTTTCTCCTAACACCTCCTTAACGATGGTGTACATGATGATGGCATCCATTACTGTGTTGAGTCCGCCAGCAGGCTTAAAACCTATTTGTATACCTGTTTTTTCGTAGTATTCTTTAATGGCCAGACACATGACGTATGCTGCTTCTGGGGTTGCTGCTGGTTCTAACTTACCTGTTGAAGTTTTGATGTAGTCAGCTCCTGCATACATAGCTAAGATGGATGCTTTTTTGATATTTTGAGCCGTCTTCAAACAGCCAGTTTCGA
>JAEEGL011959873.1_pt1 | contig 12658 bp, 14 predicted proteins | sample 9134231 | NCBI WGS metagenome assembly JAEEGL01 (sample SAMN16246548, study PRJNA631951) | gut metagenome | biome: gut microbiome; feature: rumen; material: fiber-attached | host: Bos | place: Iran: Karaj | collected 2018-10
CTTTTTTACCGCTTTTTTCCCGTGCTATTGATTTGTGTGTATTTTCGAGTAAAATAGATATTGAAATGTGTTTTCTGGGTGTTAATCGGTTGGAAGGCGATGCCGATTATCTGATCGACGATTACGACCGCCTGTCCGCCGTTCCGATTGTAAGATTGCCGTTCGAAAGAGGTGTGAGAGCTTGAATCCTGAAGACATCGAAAGCCTGAACAAGTTTCATAAGGGCTTGGCCATACCGCTGGACCACGTGCCGGACCCGATGGACAAAAGCGTCTTGTTCTACTATACCGACGATCAAAAGCTGCTCCTGGTAGGGATGGTGGAGTCGAACTACGTTTTCTGGTTCTCGGAGACGGATCTCGAAGACGTCGAGCGGAATCGGGCGATCTTCGCGCACATCGTCCGGGCGAAGCCCACCGCCTTTACCGACTGGTTCCGGATGATCCCCCAGACCGGCTACTCGTTTGGGCGGCTGGCAAGCTTTTATCATGAGCGTGTTCGTTCCGGCGAGCAGGAGCGAAAAGCCCTGAAGGACACCCAATGGGTAACGCCCTTCGGGCATCGTTACCACGTTAGGTCAGGCCCCGAAGAAGTGGGCCGGTTCTTCACCGACAACATCCGTGAGCATTATCGGAATCTGAAGCTGCGATGCAAGTCTCGGGAGGCCGGCGGGGCTTACCTCGGCATCCTGCAGTCCTATCTGGAAGAGCTCTCCCGTTCCAGCGGCAACCCCGTCACGGATTACGAAGAAAAGAAGCCTTTGATCGATCTGATCGATTCGGAGCAGTATCTGCTCTGCTCGGACGATCCGGCACTCAGAAGCCTGTATCTGAAGCTGGTCTACCGCGGCATTGAGCTGTACAATGCGTATATGTATATCATGCGCTGAGTTTTTCCCCACCAACTGCACAAAAGCCGCGGCCTTCGGATCCTTTCCGCAGGCCGCGCTCTTTTTTCCCCCGAAATGCGGAAAAGGCGCCTTGTCTCCCGCTTTTTCATTGAAAACTCCGCTTCCATCGGATATACTGAAAATGCTTATATCCCGAACGTCAGGATTGGGGAGGAATACGGATGAAAAAGATGATTTCCCTGCTGCTTGCGGTCCTGCTGCTTGCGGCCGCGCTCACCGGCTGCGGCTCCGCCGGCAAGGTCAGGGACGGCCGCGCCCGCCCCTCGGTCTGCGGTCATCTGCAGGTCAAAGACGGCAAGCTCTGCTCCGAAAAAGGAGAGAGCGTCATGCTCCGGGGCGTCAGTTTTAACGGGCTGATCACCTCCGAGTCCTTCCTCAACGAGGAGACCTACAGGGAACTGGCGGAGGACGACGGCGTGAACCTGGTGCGTCTCGCCATGTACACCTACGGCATGGGCACCATCGGCTACTGCACCAACGGCGACAAGGAGCAGCACAAGGCGGACATCGCCCGGGGCGTGGAGCTGGCGGTACAGCACGACATGTACGTCATCATCGACTGGCACATTTTGAGCGACGGCGACCCCAACACCTACGCGGACGAGGCCATGCGCTTCTTTGCGGAGATGGCGGAGCAGTACCGGGGCTGCGACAACGTGCTCTACGAGATCTGCAACGAGCCCAACGGCGTGGACTGGCCCCGGGTGAAGGAATACGCTCTGCAGGTCATCCCGGTGATCCGGGAGAAGGATCCGGACGCTGTGATCCTGGTGGGCAACCCCGAGTGGTCCAAAGATCTGCGCTCCGTGGCGGCGGACCCCCTGGATTTTGATAACATATTGTATAGTTTCCACTTCTATTCCGCCACCCATGGTCAGGAGTATCGGGACATGACGGAGGCCGTGAGCCGGAGCGGCCTCCCCATCTTCGTGACGGAGTTCGGCGTCACCGCCGCCAGCGGCGGTCTGCCCCGGGATCTGGAGGGGGCGGACGCCTGGATCGAGCTGCTGGAGCGGGAGCGCATCTCCTACTGCATGTGGGCCTACGCCAAGGTGCCGGAAGCCTGCTCCGCCATCCGCTCCACCGTTCTGGGCTACAGCGGCTTCCAAACGGAGGATTACACCGAGACGGGACTGTGGCTGCTGGAAAACCTGAAGGCCCACAATTCCCGCTGAACGAAGGAAGACACATAACGAACGGATATAAAACACGAAAGGAGCTTCCCCATGGAAAAATTCAGAGATCTCCCCTATTCCAGACCCGATCCCGCCCAGATCAAGAAAGACTATCTCGCCGCCGTCAAGAAGTTCAGGAAGGCGGCCAGCTTTGAGGAGGCCGACGCGGCCTTCCGGGAATGGCAGCAGATACTGGACGAGGCCATGACCCAGCGGACCATCGCTCACGTGCGCAACACCATGAACATGAAGGACGAATTCTACGACGGAGAGATGCAGTTCTTCAATACCGAGATCCCCAAGCTGATGATGGTCTTCAAGAAGGGTGCCGCCGCCCTGCTGGAAAGCCCCTTCCGACCCCAGCTGGAGGAAAAGTACGGCGTTTTGATGTTCAAAGACGAAGAGACCCAGGAAAAGCTCATCAGCGCCGCCATCGTTCAGCCGTCCATCCGGGAGAACAAGCTGCGCACGGAGTACTCGAAGACCGCAGCCACCTGCTCGGTGGAGTTCATGGGCGAGAAGTGCAATTTCTACGGTCTGCTGCGGCACATGCAGTCCACCGACCGGGCCGAACGCAAGGCCGCGTTCGAGGAGTGGGCCAAGCTCTATGAGGGCATCGCCCCCAAGCTGGACGAGATCTACGGCAAGCTGATCAAGACCCGCTGCGGCATCGCCAAAAAGCTGGGCTTCGACAGCTACATCGACTACGTCTATCTGGCCAGGAGCCGCTACGATTACGATGCGGAGAAGGCCGCCGCTTTCCGTGAAGCCGTGCGCCTCTACATCACGCCTCTCTGCGATCAAATGTACAAAGAGCAGGCGGAGCGGCTGGGTCTGGAGAAGCTGAGCTGGTACGACGAAGGCCTGGTCTTTCCCGACGGGAACGCCGTCCCCATCGGCACCCCGGAGGAGCTGACCGAAAAGGCCCGTCAGATGTACGAGGCCCTCTCCCCCGAGACCGGCGAGTACTTCAACTTTATGGTGGAGCACGAGTTGTTCGACTTTGTCACCCGGGAAAACAAGCACCTGGGCGGCTACTGCACCTTCCTGTCCAAGTATAAGGCACCCTTCATCTTCTCCAATTTCAACGGCACCTCCGCCGACGTGGACGTACTGACTCACGAGGCGGGCCACGCCTTCGAAGCCTACTACGCCTCCCGCCGTCTGCCTCACTCCGGTATGACCTTCTCCACCAGCGAGATCAACGAGATCCACTCCATGTCCATGGAGCATTTCGCCTATCCCTATATGGAGAGCTTCTTCGGCGACAAGGCGGACAAGTATCGCTACGCCCATTTCTGCGACGCGCTGAAGACCATCCCCTATCTGGTCAGCGTGGACGAATTCCAGCACAGGGTGTTTGAGAATCCCTCTTCCCGCAGCGCCGACTGGCGGCGGTACTGGAAGGAGATCGAGCAGAAGTACATGCCCTGGCGCAGCTACGACGGCAATGCCTTTCTGGAGGGCGGCGGCTTCTGGATGCAGAAGCAGCACATCTTCCTCTACCCCTTCTACTACATCGACTACGCCCTGGCCCAAATGGGCGCCTTCTCCCTCTTCCGCAAGGCCGTGGAGGGGGGCGACGCCTGGGGCAGCTATCTGAAGCTCTGCGCCATGGGCGGCATGTACGGCTATTTTGAGACGCTGGAGCGGGCCGGCATCCCCAATCCCCTGGATCCGGAGACGGTGAAGGAAACCGCCGCCTTTGCGGCGCGGGAGGCCCTGGCTCTGAAGGAAAAGCTGAGCTGAGAAACGGCAGGAGGCAGCGCTATGAACGAAGAGAGCATCCATCAGCTGCGTCTGCCCTACCCGGGCCGGGAGGACAGGCTGGTGCGCGTATTTGTCCCCGCCCATGAGGAGGGCGAGACCTTTCCCGTGATCTACATGACCGACGGGCAGAATCTCTTTGACAAGGAGAGTTCCGGCTTCGGCTGCTGGTACACCCGGGAGGCCGTTCGGGATGAACAGGCGGCAAGCGGCAAAGCGGCCGTCATCGTGGGCATCCACAACGACAACCCCCTGCGGGAGTGCGAGCTGACCCCGTCCTCCATCGGCAAGCCCCGGGGCCCGGAGGACGAGGGCAGATTGATCCCCGCGGGCGAAGGTTTTCTCGACTTCGTAGTAAACACGGTCATGCCCGCGGTGGAGCGGCGCTTTCCCGTTCGCACGGGGCGTCAAAACACCGCCTTCTGCGGCAGTTCCTGCGGCGGGATGATGGCCTTCTTCGCGGTGCTCAGCCGGCCCGAGCTCTTCTGCGCCGGCGGCGTCCTCTCCCCCGCCTTCCTGATCTTCCGCCGGGAGGATATGGACCGCTGGGTCCACAGCGTCCTGGGGCCGGAAAAGCCCTTCCTCTACCTTTTCACCGGCGCAGGGGACGAGCTGGAAAAGCAGATCTGCGAGAGCGAGCGCTGGACCCGGGAGATCCTGCGGGACTGCTACCCGGACGAACGCATCAAGGAAGTCGTCCTGCCCGACCGGATCCACCATGAGGTGGCCTGGGAGCCCATTTTCCGGGACTTCCTGCACATCTTCCTGACCCGGAGAGAGGAATATTGATCCGCCATGGACTACGTCTTTTCATACGCCTCTCCGCTGGGCCCCATCACGCTGGCCAGCGATGGCGAGGCCCTGATCGGCCTCTGGTTCGACGGGCAGGCCCATGACCGGGCGACGCTCTCCCCCAGTTGGGAGGAAAAGCGCCTGCCCCTCTTCGACGAGGCCGCGCGTTGGCTGGACCTGTATTTTGCTGGGCAACTCCCGGACTTCACGCCGAAGCTTGCCCCCCGGGGCACGGCTTTTCAGCAGGCGGTTTGGGAGAATCTGCGGACGATCCCCTACGGAAAAACCACCACCTACGGAGAACTGGCCCGGGCTCTGAACTGTCCCTCGGCCCGTGCCGTAGGCGGCGCGGTGGGCCGCAATCCCCTCTCCCTGCTGATCCCCTGTCATCGGGTGCTGGGCGCAGACGGTCGGCTGACCGGCTATGCCGGCGGGCTGCAACGAAAGCAACGGCTGCTGGCCCTGGAGGGCATCGATCCATGAAGATGAACTACTGCCCCGTGTGCGGCGCGCCTCTGTCCCTGCGGCCCCACCCCACCGAGCCGCCCACTCCCTGGTGCGAGCGCTGCGGGGAGTACCGCTTTCCCCTGTACAGCACGGCTGTCAGCGTGATCCTGCTGGACGAAAGCGGGCAGAACATGCTGCTGATCCGTCAGTACGGGGAAACGGCCCCGGTGCTGGTGGCGGGCTACGTGGACAAGGGCGAGCAGGCGGAGGACGCCGTCCTGCGGGAGCTGCGGGAGGAACTGGGGATGCAGGCGCAGATCCTGGATTTCCTGGGCAGCCATTGGTACGCCCCCTCCGAGACGCTGATGCTGAATTTTCTGGCCCGCACCACCGAGGCGGAGGCCCGCCCCAACGCCGAGGTGGATGCCTGGGAATGGGTCCCGGTGTCGGAGGCAAAAGGCCGGGTCTCTCCCGGCGGTCTTGCCGAAACCCTGTTGGGCGACTATCACCCGGAACGTGGCTAAGGCCGATTGTTAACCGCCGCGTTTTCATTTGGTTGACAATGGGCGTTTGAATCTGTATAATGGGCGCATCTGAAAAAGAGGTGTTTGCCCATGAAAGAGAAGTTTTCCGTCCGGGAGCTTGCCCTGGCAGCTATGGGGGTAGCGCTGATCGCCGTTTGCTCCTGGCTCTCGGTGCCGGCGCTGCTGCCGACGATGGTCCCCTTTACCCTGCAGACCTTCGCCGTCTGCCTGCTGACGGCCCTCTTCGGGCTGCGGCTGGGGCTCTGGACCGTCGGGGCCTATCTGCTGCTGGGCGCGGTCGGCGCGCCCGTCTTTGCCGGCTTCAAGGGCGGGATCGCGGCTCTGCTGGGGACCACCGGCGGCTATCTGGTGGGCTTTCTCTTCACGGCTCTGGTCGTAGGCCTGATCGTCCGGCGCCTGGGGCGGAAGCTGCCGGTGCTGCTGGGGGCCATGGTCCTGGGCCTGGCCGTTTGCTACGCCTTCGGCACCGTCTGGTTCGTCCAGGTCTACGCCCGCGCCAGCGGCCCCATCGGCGCAGGTACGGCGCTGGCCTGGTGCGTGCTCCCTTATCTGCTGCCTGATGCCGTCAAAATCATTCTGGCCGCCCTGCTGACGCGGCGGCTGTATCCCATTGTCTGGAAAGGAAGATCCGCATGACAAAGGACGCGGTGCTGGAGGCTCTCTGGAGCCACGCGGACCGCTATTTCTCCGGCGCGGAGCTGGCGGAACTGCTGTCCGTGAGCCGCACGGCTGTCTGGAAGGCCGTGGAGCAGCTGCGCGCCGAGGGCTATCTCATCGACTCCGCCACCAACAAGGGCTACCGTCTGCTCTCCGGGAGCGACGTGCTCAGCGAGGCGGGGATCCGAAAGTATCTGAAAAGCCGGGAACTGACGCTGCGCTGCTTTGACAGCATCGACTCCACCAACACGGCGCTGAAGGCCCTGGCCGCTGAGGGCGCGCCGGAGGGTCTGGTCCTGGCTGCCGGACAGCAGACCCGGGGCCGGGGCCGCATGGGGCGGAGCTTCTACTCCCCCGAGGGCACCGGAATCTACTTGAGCCTGCTGCTGCGGCCCACGCTTCCCGCGGCCGAGGCCACCCGCATCACCGCCTGCGCGGCGGTGGCCGTTGCAGAGACCATCGAGGCGCTCACGGACAGGCCCGCACAGATCAAGTGGGTCAACGACGTGCTGCTGGACGGGAAAAAGGTCTGCGGGATCCTGACCGAGGCCTCCCTGGACTGTGAAAGCGGGCTGATGAACCACGTGATCGTGGGCATCGGCGTGAACGCCCTGGTCCCTGTGGGGGGCTTCCCGGAGGAGCTGCGGGACGTCGCCGGGGCGGTATTCCCCGAGCGAAGCCTGCCGGAACTGCGCTGCCAGCTGGCCGCCGGCATTCTGGACAGGCTTTGGCAGCTTTGCCGGGCGCTGCCGGAGCAGGATCCCTACGAGCAGTACCGCGCCCGCTCCCTGGTGCTGGGGCAGGACGTGGACCTGCTTTCGCCGGGGAAAGAGCCGGTGCCGGCCCGCGTACTGGACCTGGAGCGGGACTACGCCCTGTTGGTGGTGCTGCCCGACGGCTCCCGCCGCCGCGTCCAGACCGGCGAAGTCAGCATCCGGCCGAGAAAAGCCGAATAATCGGGGCTTGGCAAAGCCCCGGTTTTCCTGTATACTGTTCTCAATAAAAAACGATCAGGAGATGATCTTTATGAAAAAATGGCAGATCCTCGCGCCTCTGGGTCTGGCCGCTGTTGGCGCCGCCGCCCTGCTGCTCACCCGCAAGACCGGCGAGAAAGCGATTCAGACTGTTGGCGCAAAGGGCGCTCCGGCCAAGGCCCCGGTGAATCTCAAGACCGGCAGCTACAGCTTTATTTCCGGCTTCCAGAACGCCTCCACCGTGGAGCTGGCGCTGGACTATGACCCCGAGAAGTTCAGCTTCGCCGTGGTGGAAGAGGGCTTCCTCAGCTACTCCAGCGACTCTCACGTGGCTCTGATGGAGGGAGAGGACTTCAGCCTGCAGATCGAGTACGCCCCCTACCATTCCGGGGAAGAGGCTGACGCCCAGTGGGCTTTCCTGCGGGAAAAGCACCCCGACCTTGATCCCGTCCGATACGGCAGCGTGGAGGCCGTCCAATACCTGGAGGGCGATACCGTCTGCTTTTGTCTCGCCATCCCGGAGGACGGGAACAGCTACGTGCAGATCCTCCTCTTCAAGGCCAAGGGCAACGACACGCCCCTGGAGGAGCTGCCCCGGGATCCGAACCTGGCCGCTCTCCTCGCCACTATCCGCTTCACCAAGAGCTGATATGCCCCGAGCGAGAGGACGGCGCCCACAAAACAGTTGAAACGGACCGTCCCCCTGCCTGCCGCAAGGGGACGGTCTTTTGTCTTCCATGGGTTTTTTACACCTGATGTGAAACCTTTTCGGCGCGTCAAACGTTATACAGGTAAGCCGACGCCAATATGACCGTCTCCGTCACCGGCATAAACGCCTATCGATGGAACTGCCGCAGCAAAGCGGCAGCGTGGCCAAACGAAGAATGGCGGTGACAGAGAGGTGTGTTTTGAACCATGAAATTGAAAATATGTATTCTTTATTTCTTGCTGTGCATAGGCCTTTCCGTATCCGGGTGTGCAGGTGAAGATCATACGACCCAAGATCAAGATTCAAAAATCAGTATACTTGTGCCTGAATGGGTTGAACAATCCATCCAGAAAAGACAAGCGCTCCTGGATAATATTCGTGAACAGGTACAAGACGAGTATTTTTACAACATGTGGGAAAGACTGGATCCCTTTGCCGACCAATCTGCGCAGCTTTGTGTCCCCGACGCGGAGACCGCACTTGATCTGGGAAACGTGCTTTTGACTCAGTTTCAAAAACGTGGATTCTTTACCGGCGCGATCCCACAGCAGATCGCGTATCAGGAAGACCCTTCGATCTGGATCATCTCTTGCTGGAACGAATCTGCGCCGGACGGACCACGCGCGGCAGTCAGCTTCGCCATTCGAGAAAGCAACGCTCAGGTAGTAAAAATATGGCTGTGTGAGGCAGCTGCTGCGAACGCAGGAAAAGATGCGCAAGGAAGCTTTTGCCAGCTTACAGACGAGAAAAGAGAACTGATAATCAACAGTGTCCGGTTTCTCTCAGAGAGTGAAAAAAACAGTTGGGAGCAGGTTGAGGAGCGCTGCATATTCACAGAGCCCTGTGTCCCGGATGCAGAAACTGCGCTCTTATACGGGAACGCATTACTCAGGCGGTTTCAACGGGCCGGCTACTATCCTCGTTATTTGCCTCAGTTAATCTATTACCAGACTGAGCCGCTTGTTTGGGTCATTTCATACTGGGAAGATCTGGGGCCTTACACGATAAGCGCATGTGTCGACTTCGCCATCTGTGGAGCTGATGCACAAGTAATCGGTCACTGGGTCGGTGAGTGAAGGATAAAGTTTCAACAAGCGGAGTGGGACCAGGGACGGTTTCATGTCCCGGAAGGGTGCAGTTTCTACGCTCTAAAAAAGCTCCGATCCGGGTGAACTGACGCCCGGATCGGACACCAATATGAACGGAATAACGGGGTGATTGCATGAAGCGGGCAGTATTTATTTGCCTCTTCCTGATGGCATGCACTTGTTTTACTGCCTGCTCAGGAAGAATGGTCATGAAGTTCGACACTCTGAAAAAGATTGAAGAGGCATACTATGCCGATGAGGAATACTTCAATGCGGCTGCGGAAGTGATTATGAAACATGGTTCGAATTCCAGCATTTCCATTACACCAGACCAAGAACTACTCAATTCTGAAGTCTACTCTGTAACGGAAATCAACGGGTTATTCATGGTATCCTCACCCGCATTATCGGATCCAGAATACCGGGAGATATATGATGCATTATTGCCTCTGATGGAAAAATACAATTTATGTGGAGTAACCCTGCATGATTCGCAGATTGTGTTTACGTTGGAGGGGCCTGTTTATGGGAAAACGGCAATACTAGAATTTTTTGGGGAAACGGATCTTGCAGTAAAATATGAAACATTACCAAAGGATTATTTTATGATCAATCCTCACTGGTATGCAGAGTTTTATTATACTTAACCACTTGAGAACAACACGAGACGGTTCCTTGACCCGCAAATCAAACGGTACAGCCTCCTCCGTCAGTGCGATCACAGGCTACAAAGTTCTTTTGTCACGCGGCTGCGCCACCAGCTCCATCTGCGACATCCTAAGTCGGCTCTGATCCGGGCAATTTGACGCCCGGATCGGGCCCCGATTTCCACGTCAAAAGCGCCCTCAAAAAGTGCCCATTTTTCCAATTTAGGTTTTGCCGAAGTACAAGCTGCTGCATACGACCAGTATGGCGGCATAGACCACCATGATCGGCTGGATGATTTGTTCGAACAGGGGGGACAGCATGAAAACAATCGTTTACTTCCGTATTGCTCCCAACATCCCCGACATTTGCCATACGCTTCAAGCAATCGGAGTCGACGTGCATGAGGACTCGTCTTTTTTCTCTTTTCGCATAGACGAAGACAGCGAATCCTATTCTTCAGTTTTGCGCATCGTGGAAGCAGCGGTGTCAAAGGGTGGGAGTATCAGAGAAAAACGATATGAAGTTGAATATTCAGAAACCGATTGTGCGACGGCAAAGTACTTGTACGTTCGGTCATCATTTGAGGGCTTTGTGCATGATTTTTACGCTGGGTACGAGGAGTATCTTCATCGCAACGGGACAAATGTTTATTCATTCGGGCAGAAGAGAAAGCAGATAGATGTGTACGAGCACCTTGTGCAGCGTGGATTGACAAGAACGGACAAATGCCCGGTGTGGAAAACAACAAGGCAGTTTTGCAATGGGCTAACGGCAACTCGCCTTTTTTGCAGCGACTCAGCAAAAAAGATCATGGAAGAAAGCGGACTGACCGGCGCGGAATTCACACCGGTACTCTCTTGCAAAACAAACCTGCCGATGGACGATTTATGGCAATTGTGCCCAGCGGAGTGCGAGATCGCCTTCGAGCCCGGAAAGCATATCACCCGCAGACCGTGCCCTGTCTGCGGAAAAACGCGCCTTATTCCGGAGGATGCGAGAGCAGAATTGGTGATTCGTGATGGAGCGATCCCGGCGAATCTTGACTTTGTCCAGACACCTCCCTCCTATGGCGTTGATTGCGGCGTCCCCTTGATCATTATTTCCAACGAGGCCTATCGTGTGCTGAAACAAGCCAACATAGCAAGGGCGTTAGTTTTTACGCCAATAAAAGTCACAACGTGAGCACAGGAAAGGGAGGATCGCAACCGCAGATGGCGGTTCTTCTTTCTGTCGTCGAGAAATCGAATCCTGTCCTCAGCCTGGATGAATGAAGGTGGACTAAATCGTGAACAAACAGCGCACCAAAAGGAACGGCAAAAAACCGGACTTGATTATCCTTCCGGGTGTTATATTGATCCTCTTGATCCTTTTCCTCTCCTTGTTTCAACTCCCTTTTTTCTCCCCCCAAAAGATCTCTGCTGTTTCCGGGATGATCAGCAATATTTCTGTTGAACACTCTTCCTTCGGAAAATCCAAACGTCAAGTACTGTATTTTGACCTGGATCAATGCTCATACTACTTTCCGCTCACAAATGTCGTGAAGCGCGGGGATCTCGATCTCCTGCTTGCTTCTCTGCGCGATTGCGAAGGGAGCCGCACACCCGTCACAATAGAAGTGACCGCTGAAAGGGATTACCGGGATCTTCTCTTTTCAAACGGAAGGGCGCATGCGATCACCCTCCGCTGCGGCTCCCAGAATATTTCTATTGATGCATATAAAAAAGATGTAGCTTTTCTCAGAACGGTCCTGCTTCTCTTCGCGGGCCTCTTGATGCTGCCTGTGCTGTTTTTGCTTCGCCTTGACCGCATGGAACAAGCAGGCCGACGGAGAGCAAAAAAGAGACAGTTTTTCCGATAAGCAGATAACTTCTCTGAATTCCAAATAGGCAGTCGAAAGACTGCCTTTTTCTTTTCGTCCTTTTTTGACAGTCACGGAAAACTGTCTATTTAATTCCTACTAAGCTCATGGTATATTCAGCTTGATGGAAATACCCAGTGAAAAAGGGGGGATTGATTTGAACATTACCAGCAAGGGCCGCTACGCCCTGCGGGTCATGCTGGACCTGGCCCAGCATCCGGACGACGGCTTTGTCTCCCTCAAGACCGTGGCCGACCGGCAGCAGATCTCCATGAAGTATCTGGAGGCCATCGTGGGGAACCTGAAAAAGGCGGAGCTGCTGGAGAGCACCCGGGGCAAGGAGGGCGGCTACAAGCTCTGCAAGGCCCCGGCGGACTACTCCGTGGGCGAGATCCTCCGCTCCATTGAGGACAATCTGGCCCCCGTCTCCTGCATCCGGGACGGCAGCGTCAGCTGCGACAAGGCCGCCGCCTGCATGACGGTGCCCATGTGGATGGAGCTGGACGAGATCACCAACAACTACCTTGACACAGTGACGCTGGAGGACCTGCTCACCGGCGACAAATGGCGCCGCTGAACCCCGAAACCGGAATTGATACAGAAAGGAATATCGCTATGTTCGTATATGCCGACAACGCAGCCACCACCTGCGTTTCCAAGACCGCGCTGGACGCCATGATCCCCTATCTGACGGAGCAGTACGGCAACCCCTCCAGCCTCTACGCCTTCGGGCAGCGGGCCCAGGAGGCCCTGCAGGAAGCCCGGGAGACCGTGGCCGCCTGTCTTAACGCCGAGCCCCGGGAGATCTATTTCACCTCCGGCGGCTCCGAGGCCGACAATCAGGCCATCGTTTCCGCCGCCCGGCTGGGCGCCCGCAAGGGCAAAAAGCACCTGATCTCCACGAAATTCGAGCACCACGCCGTGCTGCACACCCTCCGGGCCCTGGAGAAGCAGGGCTTTGAGGTGACCTATCTGGACGTGCACGCCAGCGGCGTGGTCACGCCCGAGGAGGTTGCCGCCGCCATCCGGCCCGACACCTGCCTGGTGAGCGTCATGTTCGCCAACAATGAGATCGGCACCATCCAGCC
>JAEEGL012456529.1_pt1 | contig 12658 bp, 12 predicted proteins | sample 9134231 | NCBI WGS metagenome assembly JAEEGL01 (sample SAMN16246548, study PRJNA631951) | gut metagenome | biome: gut microbiome; feature: rumen; material: fiber-attached | host: Bos | place: Iran: Karaj | collected 2018-10
ATTCACAGCCTTTTGGGCTGTGATAGTAACGGGTTTTGCCATTAAAAATCGCCTTCGGCGATGGGCAAAACCCATCTCAAGCCATAAGTTGTGGCCCGTAATCGCGCAGCAAGTGCGCGATTCGGCTGTGAATAGTAACGCCGAAGCGCACAATTTGTGAAATTGTGCTTGACATGGAGAATAACTGCTGATAATCTAATATAGTGTATTAGATGTGATGCTTCGAGAGATCAGAAGAAATAATTTTTAAAATTTGTACAGATATAGCGAGAGTATACGGGAGGGCGCCATGGCAGATTATACTATCTATACCGATTCCTCATGTGATGTGGGGAGTAAGATACTTAACGCCTGGGGAGTGAAATACGAATGTCTCACCTTTAAATTTGATGATTCCGATAAGGAATATACCTCAGACGAGATGAGCTGTGAGGAATTTTATGACCGTATGAGAAAGGGAGGCATAGCAAAGACCTCGGCAGTCAATATGCAGACCTTTTATGATTCCTTTAAGAAGGAGCTTGATGAGGGAAAGGATGTCCTCTACATAGGAATGTCCACCGGCTTAAGCAATACCGCCAATGCCGCGAGCATCGCTGCGGATGAGCTGAAGGGCGAGTATCCGGACAGAAAGATAATAACCATAGACACCCTTACCACCACGGCGGCCCAGGCAATGCTCATCGATCATGTGTGCGGGATGAAGAAGGAAGGAAAAAGCATTGATGAGGCTGCGGACTATGTTTATTCCAATATGCAGAAGGCGTGTGTCTGGTTCATAGTCGATGATTTGATATATTTGAAAAGAGGTGGTAGAATAAGCGCAACGGCTGCCTTTGCGGGAGGCGTGCTCCAGCTTAAACCCGTTATGCGTGTTACGAACGAGGGAAAGATCGAGAATATGCAGAAGGTAAGGGGGCGCAGCCAGTCGATTAAGGCTCTGGAAAAAGTATTTGCACAGAATGCCATAGATAAGAGCACATATTTTATCTGCCACGGTTCCTGCCTTGAAGATGCGAAAGCTCTTGAGGATCTGATATATCAGGCTCACGGCTACAAGGCGAAATATATAACCGAGATGTCTCCGGTGATCGGAGCGCATGCCGGCCCGGGTGTTGTGGTGCTTTCGTTTATGGCAAACGAAAGGTAGGATAATGAGAGGACTTGTTCTTGAAGGCGGAGCGATGCGCGGGATGTTTACCTGCGGCGTTACGGATTTTCTCATGGAAAAGGGGATAAGGTTTGACGGCCTTGTCGGGGTCTCGGCAGGGGCGGCCTTCGGCTGCAACTATAAATCCCGCCAGCCCGGAAGGGCACTGAGATATAATAAGGAGTTCTGCAAGGATAAACGCTACTGCAGCATCCGTTCTTTGCTCAAAACGGGGGATATGTTCGGAGCGAAGTTCTGCTATCATACGATTCCCACCGAACTGGATCCTTTTGATGAGGAGACCTTTAAGAACGATCCCATGGAGTTCTATGCTGTTGCTACAAATGTAAAGACAGGCAAGCCGGTCTATAAGAAGATCACTGAGGCGGGCTATTCCGGGCTTGAGTGGATAAGGGCTTCCAGCTCCATGCCTCTGGCTGCGAACATAGTGATCCTTGACGGTATGAAGCTTCTGGACGGAGGGGTATCGGATTCCATCCCCTTAAAATTCTTTCAGAAGAAGGGCTATGACAAGACGGTGACAGTTCTTACGAAGCCCCGGGATTACGTCAAATCCAGGAACCGGGCCATGCCTTTGGTCAGGAAAAAATATGCCGAATATCCGGCCTTTGTGGAGGCCATGGAGAACAGGCACATAATGTATAATAACCAGATGCGCTACGTCCTCGATCAGGAGAGAATGGGAAATACCTTTGTAATAGCGCCCAAGGAGACTCTCACCATAGGACATACCACTCACAGTGCCGATAAAATAGAGGAAACCTACCGGCTGGGATATAAGGAGGCAGAAAGGGTGTTTGACGATCTGCTTGCATATCTGGATTACGGAAATAAGTCCGGACGGTAATACTATAAGGAGAAACCGATACAAGGATGAGCGACAGACGGATCATTGAGGAGCTTGCGGAGCTTTCCGCGGGCTCTTTTTATCCCATGCATGTGCCGGGACATAAAAGGAATATCTTAAGAAAAAACGGCCTTCCCTACGGCCTTGATGTGACCGAGCTTCCAACCACCGATAATCTTCATCATCCCCGCGGGATCATAAAGGAGGCCATGGACAGGGCAGCAGGGCTCTACGGCGCCGAAAGAACATTCTTTCTCGTAAACGGGAGCTCCTGCGGGATACTTGCGGCCATAGGGGCTGTGGTGAAGAGGGGCGGCAGTATCATTGCCGCAAGGAACAGCCATGTTTCGGTGTTCAACGCGATAAGGGTAAATGCTCTGAAGCCCTGTTTCATCATGCCCGAGATCTGCGAAAGCCTCGGAATATGCGCAAGCGTTATGCCACAAAGAGTGGAGGAGGCCATAAAGCATGCTCCTTATGCAGAGGCGGTCGTGATAACAAGCCCGACCTATGAAGGGGTGCTCTCGGATATACGAAGCATAGCCGGGATATGTCACGCCCACGGCATTCCCCTCATAGTTGATGAGGCTCACGGGGCTCATCTGAAGTTTTTGAAGGTCCATGGCTTTTCGGGAGAAAGCGCTCTGGATGCCGGTGCGGACCTTGTTATACAGAGCGCTCATAAAACTCTTCCCGCTCTTACCCAGAGCGCCTTTATCCATGTGGGCAGGAAAAGCAACATAGATACGGTAAGGCTTTCGGAGCAGCTGTCGATTTATGAAAGCAGCTCTCCCTCATATATACTTATGGCTTCCCTTGATGAGGCAGTGGATATCCTGCTTAAGGAAGGAGAGATGCTTTTTGGGAGGCTTTCCGGGAATATAACAAGACTGAGTGAGGAGCTTTCGCAGCTTAAAAGCCTTCGTGCCTTCATATTTAAGAAGGGTGAAGAGGGTGTATACGAAAAGGATCCCACAAGGCTGTTGATCAATTCGGGCAGTACAGGACTTGACGGAGGGGCTCTCGCAGAGCTGTTAAGAAAAAAATACAGGATAGAGACGGAAATGAGCACAGGAAGAAATGTGCTCGCGGTAGCCACCATCGGGGACAGTGGGGAGGGCTTTGAGAGGTTAGCCGAAGCCCTGTTAGAAGTAGATAAGGAAATTATTCAGTCAGCTCCGCTTACTGAATCGGAATATGCTTCAGTATTCTCCGAAGCGTTCGGCGCAGATTCTGTGGGCAGAGTGGATTTTGATTATGCGGCAGCCTGTGATTCGGATTATGAGTTTGTCGATATCCGCGCTTCGGAGGACAGGCTGTGCGGTGAGTTTATAACCTTAAGCCCGCCGGGGATCCCGATCTTTATCCCGGGGGAAAGGATAACAAAGGAAGCGGCTGATCTGCTGTGGGAGAAGGGGGACAAAGTGATCAGATCCCGGTCCGAAGGGCAGAAGGGAAGGATTGCGGTGATAAAATGATGATAAATGATCGTTCAACCGAGTACGAGCGGGTGTTTGGCTCGAAAGGAAAAGTCACCGGCAGAGACGGCAGTGTGACGTACGGGGAGGATCTTCTTGTCTGTGAGCATTTCATGAGCCTTGAGGTGAACGGCGAGCTGGCCGCAGAGCTGAGCTGTCTTGCCGATCACTTAAAAGAGCTGGTGTTTGGCCGGCTGCTTACAGAGGGGATCATAGAAGAGCCGGAGGATGTGGAGAGGCTCTTTATATGTAAAAAGGGAGAGCGGGCAGAGGTGGTTTTACGGCCCGGGTTGAGCCTTAAGCCCTTTGAGAAAAAGGAAACTATTCAGTCAGCAGAGCTGACTGAATCGGAACATACTAAAGTACGTTCCGAAGCTCACGATTCCTTCGGAATCGGCATAGGAAGGGAGAGGAGCTGCTGTACGGGAAACAGACAGTATCTGGCAGGGAACAGGAGACCCGAACGACTTCCTGAGGTTGACGTTGACAGAAATGCGATATTTGAGCTGGCGGAATTCTTTAAAAGGGACGGAGGGCTTCACGCCCGTACTTTCGGAACCCACAGCGCTTATTTACGGACTCCGGAGGGTGAGATACTTGGGTATGAGGATATAAGCAGGCATAACGCCATAGATAAGGCAGTGGGAACCATGCTTCTTTCGGGAGCCGATCCCGCAGGCTGCATTCTTTTTACCACCGGAAGGATACCGGCAGATATGGTCGAAAGGGTTATCATGTCGGGGATCCCCGTGCTTGTGAGCAAATCCGTGCCCACGGACCGGGCCCTTGCGCTTTCCTCAGAATACGGGCTTCGTCTTATCTGCAAAGCCTGGCCGGATTCATACGTTGAGTATTCTTACAATTGTGCCGATTTGCGTTAGCAAATCGTGCGCTCGGCTAATCTTAAGATTGAGCCGGTCCGGTTGTACTTTTGACATTTCAGGTGTATAATGGTCGTTGATAACGGAAAGCTGAACATATGTTTCCTGTAAGTATTTTTGATGAGACGGGAATATCAGGAGGTGATAAGGGTGAATGAAAAAAATAAAGAACGTGTTCTTGAGGATGAAACTCTTAAACAGGTGAGCGGAGGAAGCATAAAAGGGGATGTGATCAGGATCCTGGGTGATATCGGTGATAAGATAGAGGATAAGATCCAGCAGACTATAGATCAGACGATTAAGCATCAGGGGCTGTTCTGAACTGTTACGCGGATGGTAAATCCCAAAACATGACGTTTCGGTAAACCTTGACAAGAGGGTGGGCAGCGGTTATGATATATCCGTTGGGATCACCGGCCGGAATATCATTCCGTCAATAAACGAATGAGAGGTAATCATTATGAAGCATATTATTACGCTTAATTCACGTGATATCAAAAAGAGCGCTAAGGAAGGCGGCTGCGGCGAGTGCCAGACCTCCTGCCAGAGCGCATGTAAAACAAGCTGCGGTATAGCAAATCAGGCTTGTGAGCAGAAAAAGGCCTGAGACGCGGCCTTATATAAAGGATGTCAGCTGCCGGGGCCGATGAGGTTCCGGCAGTTTCTTTCGGTTTTAAGGGAGTTTCATATGATTCACCAGTATAAGCTTAACGGCTATAATATAGTTCTCGATGTGGCAAGCGCCAGTGTACATGTTATGGATGACCTGGCCTACGACTGCGTAAGGCTTGTCAATGAGCGCTCGGGCGGTAAGGCAGAGGCGCTTAAGAGTGAGGATTTTGTTTCGCGCATAAGGGAGGAGCTTTCATCACTCTATCCCGGGTCACAGGCCGGGGAGATAGATGAGGCCGTCACCGACGTAAGAGAGCTTGCAGAGGCCGAAAAGCTGTTTTCAGAGGACATTTACAGGGATCTGGCCTTTGACCTTAAGAAGAGGAGCACTGTGATAAAGGCTCTCTGCCTTCTGGTATCACACAGCTGTAATTTAAACTGCGATTACTGCTTTGCGGCTCAGGGAAAATTTAAGGGAAAGAGCGGGCTTATGAGCCTTGAGACAGGAAAGAGGGCTCTGGATTTCCTTGTGGAGAATTCCGGGCTCAGGCGAAATCTCGAGGTGGATTTCTTCGGAGGCGAGCCTCTTCTTAATTTTGAGATGATAAAGGAGCTGGTAAGCTACGCAAGGAGCATAGAAAAGGAGAAAAACAAAAACTTCAGGTTTACCCTTACCACAAACGGGATCGGCATAAACGACGAGGTCATCGAGTGGGCCAACAGGGAATGCTACAATGTGGTGCTCAGCCTTGACGGAAGAAAAGAGGTAAATGACAGGTTCAGAAAGGATATATCCGGGAATGGAAGCTATGACCGGATAGTGCCTGCCTTCAAGGATTTTGTGGAAAAAAGAGGCGGGAGGGGCTACTATATAAGAGGAACCTATACCCATCACAATACCGATTTTACAAAGGACATATTCCACATGGCGGATGATCTGGGCTTTACCGAGCTTTCAATGGAACCGGTGGTATGCCCTGCGGAGGATGAGAATGCCTTAAGGAGCGAGGATCTTCCGATCCTGAAGCAACAGTACGAGATCCTTGCGAAGGACATGATAAGAAGAAGGAGAGATAACAGGCCGATAACCTTCTACCACTATATGATAGATCTTGAGCAGGGTCCCTGTATATATAAGCGCATCTCGGGGTGCGGGGCCGGGACGGAGTACCTTGCGGTCACTGCCTGGGGCGAGCTCTATCCCTGCCATCAGTTCGTAAACGACCCCGCATATAAAATGGGTAATATATGGGACGGTATCACGAATACAGGGCTCAGGGATGAGTTCAAGCTCTGCAACGTGTATTCAAGGCCGGATTGCAGCGAATGCTTTGCAAAGCTCTACTGCGCCGGGGGGTGTGCGGCAAACGCTCTTCACGCCTCAGGGGATATACACGGCACCTACGAATACGGCTGCGAGCTGTTTAAGAAGAGGATAGAGTGTGCGCTGATGATGAAGGCGGATGAGGCCTGCGAAAAAAGCGGAGAAGAGACGTAAAGGAGAAAAAATGGCTTTCAGGCTGGAACAGGAAATAAACGGAATAGTTGATGAACTGATCACGGATTACGGCGGGGATAAGACCATAGATGAGATGAAGAGCTTTGATCAGCCCAACAGGGAAAGCCTCATCGAGATCCTTAACAAGCTGCAGAAGCTGGTGTTCCCGGGCTATTACCGAAACGATGCCTATAAGGTGTATACTGTAAGGAACAAGGCATCCATGCTGGTTGAGGATGTCATGTTCAATCTTTCCAAGCAGATAGCGATAGTCCTAAACGATGATCCGGAGGATGCCTATCCCTGCGGCAGCGCCCTTCCCAAGGCTGAGGATATGGCCATAAGGTTTCTGCACAGGCTGGTGCATATCAGAGAGCTTATAGAAACCGATGTACACGCGGCCTTCAGGGGAGATCCGGCCGCCTTTAACCTGGACGAGATAATCTATTCCTATCCCGGGCTCTACGCGGTCTTTGTATACAGAATAGCTCACGAGCTCTATGATATCGGCGTTCCGCTTATACCGAGGATAATGACAGAGTATGCCCACGGCACTACGGGGATCGACATACACCCGGGAGCGAAGATCGGAAAGAATTTCTTTATAGACCACGGCACCGGTGTGGTGATCGGAGAGACAACGGTGATAGGAGAGAACGTCAAGCTTTATCAGGGCGTTACCCTGGGAGGACTGTCAACAAGAGGAGGACAGTCTCTTAAGGGGATAAGGAGGCATCCCACAATAAAGGATAATGTGACCATATATTCAGGGGCATCGATCCTCGGCGGAGATACCGTCATAGGAAAGGACGCGGTGATCGGAGGCAACTCCTTTATCACCAGCTCGGTTCCGGACGGAGCCAGGGTGAGCATAAGGGATCAGGAGCTGAGCATACGCTACGAAGCCGGGCTTCCCGAAAAGCCGGATATCAAAACCGGTCAGATCAATGATGACTGAACAGAAAGGATTTTACAGGAGGAGATCATGGACAAGCTTGTTGAACAGATCGCTGAGATAGTAAAGGACTGCGGATTGTTTATCTTAAATGCTGACAGGAGCCGTTCCAATGTGGTGAGCAAGGAGGGACACGCTAATTTTGTTACCCGCTATGATAAAAAGGTTCAGGACATGCTTCAGAGCGAGCTTTTAAAGCTCCTTCCCGGCGCCTCCTTTGTCGGGGAGGAGGAAAAGGAGCACTCCAGGGTGGACGAGGGCTATGCCTTTATCGTCGACCCCATAGACGGGACAACCAATTTCATAAAGGATTATCACGCAAGCTGCGTTTCCGTGGGCCTTCTTAAGAATAACGAGCAGTATATAGGAGTCGTGTATAATCCCTATGCCGATGAGATGTACTGCGCAAAGGCCGGACAGGGGGCATATCTTAACGGTCAGAGGATAAGGGTATCGGATAAGCCTCTTTCGGAGGGTCTGGTGATAATAGGAACGGCGCCCTATTATGAGGAACTGACTGACAGAACCTTTGATTGGGCAAAATATTTCTTCAAAAGATCCCTTGATATAAGAAGAGGCGGGTCCGCGGCAATAGATCTGTGTAATGTCGCAGTGGGCAGGGCAGAGCTGTTCTTTGAGTTAAGGCTGCAGCCCTGGGACTTCGCTGCGGGAGCCCTTATTGTAAAGGAAGCGGGAGGATGCGTAAGAACCACGGAGGGAGAGGGGCTTCGGTTTGACAGAGCATGCGGAGTCATCGCCACAAACTACGTATGCAGGGATGAGAAGCACCCCGATTAAACATCCCGGGAGAGCTTTTAGCGAAAAATAAAACCTGCAGCTGTAAAGCTGCAGGTTTTTTGTTATCCTTCAATGGAGATGAACTTCTTCTCCTCAACCTTGGGCTTTTCCTCCTTCTTTGGGATGGATACCTTAAGAACACCGTTTTCAAACCTGGCCTTTATATCCTCCTCGGTAAGCTGTTCGCCCACATAGAAGCTTCTTCTGCAGGAACCGCGGTAACGCTCTCTGCGGATATATCTGCCTTCCTCGTCCTTATCACCGCTTTCGGAGGCGGTCTCTGCGCTCACGGTGAGATAACCGTCCTTAAGCTCTGCGTTAACGTTTTCCTTCTTATAACCGGGAAGCTCTATATCAAGCTCGAAGCCCTCTGCAGTCTCCTTAACATCGGTCTTCATCATCATTACCGGCTCCTTTGCCATGGGGCGCTCTGCATGTCTCCTTATTGCGGGATAGTCAAAAAGATCATCAAATAAGTTTTCTCCGAAAATACTGGGCATCAACATAAGTCATTCCTCCTTTACCCGGGAAAGAAGCTTTCCCTTTCTCTGAGCATATTTATACCACATCTGTTAGCACTCGTCAATAGTGAGTGCTAATAAAAAATGTGAAAAAATTGTGAACAAGGCTGTGCCCTCCGCCGGCCGGGAACAGTGAGCTGTAATCTCGCTTTTTTGAAGGGCCTGTGGTACAATAAAAAAAAGGCGCAGTTCGGGGCAAACACACTGCTGTCATTTAAAAACAGGATCACCGAGGGGATACGAATATGATCAGAAGATTAATATCAGGTAAAAGCATAATCAGGTTTCTTACGGCCATTTATGTCGTCATGGCGCTTTCTCTTCCTGTCGGGGCTACGGAAGCGGGGGATGAGCTTATTGAGAGGGATGATTACGAACAATGCGGGGATGATGCGTTTTACAGCATCTCCGACAATGTAATAACCTTCAGCGGAAGCGGAGCGCTCTGGGAGGAGAGCGCCTATCAGGCGGGATTTCCCTGGAATACCTATAAGGACACCCTGACCTCTGCCATCTTTGACAGCGGTATTACCTCCATACCTGCCTATGCCTTCTACGGCTTTGAAGCTCTGTCCGGGACTGACATGGCAGACTCCATAGAGAGGATCGGAAGCAGCGCGTTTTCGGAAACCTCACTGACGGGCAGCGTTTCTCTTCCAGATGACCTTGTGAGCATCGGAACGCGAGTATTTCCGGATACGGTCTCGGGCTTTTCCATCAGCTCTTCAAATTCCGATTTTGTCAGTGCTAACGGAGTGCTTTACGATAAGGAAAGAAGAAAGCTTTTGATCTATCCGGGAGGAAGGACCAATTCATACTACTCGATACCGGATGGAGTGACCTCCATAGCAGACTATGCCTTCGACAGCGACCGCTTAAAGGAGCTGTATATTCCGGCCTCGCTGACCGAGCTGGCTCCGAAGGCTCTTTACGATATCCCGGCCATAGAGTACTTTACCGTTTCGGGAGACAATACCGTTTTTGCCTCCGACAGCGGAAATCTCTACTCTAAGGACTTCAGCGAGCTTATAAAGGGGGCGGTGGGAAGAACCGGTTCCATAAAGCTGCATCAGAATACGATGTTCATCGACAGCTATGCCTTTTACGGTTCACGGGCAAGCTCCATAGAGTTTTCCATAGGGCTTTCGAGCATAGGCGAATATGCCTTTGTTAACTGTACCTCTCTGAAAACCCTGTATTCGGTTCCGGTTTCACTGAAGCTTATAAACGCTTATACCTTTAATACTGCTTCCGAGGTGGAAAGCGGCAGCTATAAGACCGCAGTCAACGATATCTACTATAACGGTTCACAGAAGGAATGGAGCAGGATAACGATAGGCACCTGCAATGATTCGCTGTATAATGCGGTGCTGCATTATAATTCCGGGGGCATGGTATCCGAGGTGGTCGTGGCGGTAAACGAAAGGCTCGATATGAGATCACTGCTGGGTACTATGTACAAAAGATTCAGCATATCCCCGGAAAAAAACGTTGTGGTCGACGGTACGATGTTCAAGCCCTTAAAGCCCGGCACATTCAGGATCTGCGCCTATGTAAGGAGAGGGGATCACTGGGAGGTGGAGCATGAGATCAATGTTGAAGCCGTACAGCCTAAATTTACCGTTAAAAAGGTAAAGCTGACAAAATACGGACAGCTTTTTAACGCCGCAGCTTACCTTGACACAAGACTTAAGCCTACAAGCTGGCGGACCTCCGATGTGGGGGTGGCCTCGGTAAATACTCTTTCCGGACTTGTTGTTGCTCAGAAGAACGGTACGGCAAAAATAAGCGCTGTCTTCGGAGAAGGAAGCGATGCCGCCGTCTATTCCATAAGAGTTAAGGTCGTGATCCCGAAGATAAGCCGGAAAAGGATAAGCATGCTGGTGGGAGCAAGGTTCAACCTGAAGATGAAGCATACAAAGCTGACTCCGGTATGGAGCAGCACCAACACCAGAGTGGCCACGGTGGACAGCAGGGGAAGGGTTACGGCGCTGGCTGCAGGCACGGCTGTCATAAAGGCTACGATAGATAATGTGGATTATACGTGCACTGTAACTGTCAAGAACGGGAATAAGCTCTGAGGAAAAGCTGGAGATCGGGCTTTAATGAAGAACAGAAGTATCCGGACCATTTTATCCACATATTTCATCATTCTGGCGACCGCCATCTTCCTGGGGGTCTCTGTCATCTATATGTTCCTTCAGTACAGGACCTTGCGCAGGCAGGCCGAAGAGAGCCTTGCCGCCGTCTCCGGGGGCACTGCCGTAAGCCTCAGGCAGGGCATTCGGGAAATGGATACGATCCTGCTTTATTCCATCGCGTCTGATGAAATGAAATCCGCCTTTCTGGAATACGGTGAGGACATCACGCCCTTCCGCCGCAATCAGGTGAGGGGAGAGCTTGCCTCACAGCTGATACGCTTAAAGGGCTTTAATTTTGACGTGCTGCAGCTGAATGTCTACGGGATGGACGGAAGAGGCTACGGGGTAGGAAGCTACAACGGAGACCTGAACGTTTTGATAGACTCCTGCGGCTGGTATGAGGAGGCCGTTGATAAGAAGGGCAGGTGCGTGATAACGGCGCCCGAGAAGGATGAGCTTATTTCCGAAGCCTCCGGCTTTGACCCTGATACTCTGTATATTTCCCTCTACAGGATGTTTTATAACGAATTTCATATCCCCATGGGCTTTATAGGCGTAAAGGAGCGCTATGACAGGTTTTTCTCCTCCGTCATCTCAAAGGCCGCTCCCTACGAGCCGGAGCTTGCGGTGTATGACCCGGAGGGGGACAGGCTGTATCCCGAAGGGCAGGTTTTTGATTATCTTTCAGAGAGGGAGGGGGACGAAAAAAGCGCCGAAATTGTCAATGCCCTGACCGGCAGAAAGCAGTATGTCACCTTTACCGAGGTAAAGGACTATGACCTTACCATAAGCTCTGCGGTGGATCGTTCGGAATTCATGGCTTATGTATACCGAAACCTCCTTACGGGGATCCCGGCGGTGCTTCTTGTATTCGCGGCTTCCCTTCTGATCTCTGCCTTTCTTTCGGGTAAGCTTTCCGATCCTCTGAGAAGGATGTACGATTTTTTATCTGACCGGGATAAGGGACACTTTAAGAAGCTTGAGCTTTCCGATACCGGGATAAGGGAGATCGATGCCCTGAGAGATTCTCTTAATAACAATATAAGCTATCAGGAGAGCGCTGCCCGGACCATGCTGACCCTTAAGGAGCAGGAGCTGCAGGCACAGATGCTGGCGCTTCAGGCACAGATGAACCCCCACTTTCTCTATAATTCCCTTTCCACCATAGCGGAGCTTGCAAGCGAGGGTGAGGTGGGACAGGTGTCGGAAATGTGCGGGGACATCACCTCGATCCTTCGCTATATCTCCTCCAACAGGGAGCAGAGGATGAGAGTGGAGGAAGAGATGGAACAGGTAGATATCTACTTAAACATAATGAAGAGGCGCTACGGAGAGGATCTGAATTACGTTTACGAGATCGATGACGATATCCTTGACTGCATGGTACCCAAGCTCTGCGTTCAGCTCCTGGTGGAGAATGCCGTAAAGTCGGTCACTAAAAAGCTCCCGCCCTGGGAGATAAGGGTAGAGGGGCACAGGGCAGGGGATGACTGGGCCGTAACGGTTTACGACAACGGAGGAGGGTTTGAAGAGGAGGTGGACAGGCATCTGCGCTCGTCAATGGATGATATCCTTGAGACTGGAACTCTTCCGAGCCTTAAGATAAAGGGCATGGGGATACTGAACATATTTATCCGCCTCTATCTTCTGGACGGGATCCCCTTTATCTTTGATTTCGGAAACAGAAAAGAGGGCGGGGCTTTTGTGACCGTGGGAGGGCACGTACATGAGAAGGATCGAGCATTATAACGTCCTG
>JAEEGL013063720.1_pt1 | contig 12658 bp, 3 predicted proteins | sample 9134231 | NCBI WGS metagenome assembly JAEEGL01 (sample SAMN16246548, study PRJNA631951) | gut metagenome | biome: gut microbiome; feature: rumen; material: fiber-attached | host: Bos | place: Iran: Karaj | collected 2018-10
ACCAGCCGCACTATTCAGGAAACTCCCGTGCTTATTCCTATCGAGAAGTATCAACCATACGTAAGCACCGATGTGCTGAGTGCTCGCGAGGATGTGCTTTGCATCCACTACGATTTGAACTCGTACAAGGTTGATCGTGACTATCGTGGCAATGGCGAAATGCTTGACAAGTTGGTAGATGTGATAAAGATGATTCGTCAAGACCCGATGGCAGACGTGAGAATCATTCAGATTATCGGTTTGGCATCAATCGAAGGTCCTGAGGAGAACAACCGCCGCCTGGCACTGGCTCGCGCAAAGGCTTTGAAGAAGTATCTTGTACAGGAAACCGAAGCTCCCGATTCCATCTTCGAGGTGGTTAACGGTGGTGAGGCATGGTCGGAGTTTGCTTGGCAACTCGGTCAGAACGAATTCGAAGGCAAGGATGAGTTGATGAAGATTGTTAACGACACCAACATGCTTCCGAACAAGAAAGAGGCCAAGATCAAGAAACTTCGCAACGGCAAGACCTACAAGTGGGTACGCGACAACTTGCTTGCTGACCAGCGTAATGCAGGTTACATGCGAATCTATTACGGTCTGAACGAAGATGAGGTGGCAAAGGCAATCAATGAAGCAATTGCTCTGATCAACGACCGCAAATATGAAGAAGCAATGCCGCTACTTGAGCCTTACAAAGACGAGCCTCGTGCTTGGAACGCATACGGAGTTTGCCTGTATATGACAGGAGATGAAGCAGGCGCTGAAGAATATTGGGCAAAGGCTAAGGAGTATAATCCGGAAGGCAAGGCTCCCGAGCAACATATCTCAATAGAGCAAGCGAGCCACTAAACCTCTCTCCAACTCTCCTTTCGGTGAGAGGGAGCAAGTGATTTGAAAAATTTGTATTTTTTACAAACTATAAACAACTCAATTAATTAACAAACAAAACAAACAAAACAATGAAATCAATCAAAAGATTTGCCTACGTTTTTGCAGCAGCAATCGTAGGTTTGGCAATGGCAAGTTGCAACAACAACGAACCTGATCCGACCACCGCTATCGACGGTGCTCGTGAGACTGTAAAGACTCAGTTCTCAATCGCAATGCCGAAAACCATCAAGACTGGTGCTCGTCGCATGCCGGGTACAACCGTTCAAGATGGCGGTTCTTTCCGCGGAATGAAGGAAATCAAATTGTTGCCCTACACCGTAGCAGACACAACCAAGGCAATTCCTGTACAGGGAACAGAGGCAATGGTAGGTAGCTATTTCGGACTTACCGCAATTGACGCTCTTGCTGAGACCAACAACTCGAAGGTTTACGAAGACATCCAGATTCCTGTAGGTGTTAACGCATTCCTTCTCTATGGTCAGGCAAACGATGCTCCTGCAGATGATGCCGGTTATCAGACTTTCGGTTGGCTTGAGCCTGCCGGTTTGGACGATGCAAGTGCAGTTACCCTTGCAAATGTTAACTTCACTCTGAAGCCCATCTATGCTCCTGCAGAAGGTACAACCGGTCCTGCTGAGGCTACTGCAATCGCTGATTATCTGACAGCAATTGCTCAGGCAAAGGATGCTGATAATAACGCATGGGCTACCACCACCGATGTGAAACTTGGTACTCTCTACACCACTTTCACCGGACTCACCGCTGGTTCATCTGCTTCAGTTCTTGAGACTGTAAAGAACCTCTACAAACTTGTTGCTTCTTACAAGGGAGCCAACACTGCTATTGCTGAAGCTATCAAGACCGCTATCGCAACCAAGGCTACTGTTACTGGCGAAGGCGAAAGCGCAGCTGTTACAGCATTGGATGCTACACTTCAGAACTATCCCAGCAAGTATTATCTTCCCGACGGTGCTGCTCTCGTGAATTTTGCTGATGGTGCTTTTGCTGCTGTTACCGACAAAAACGTTTTGGCAGAAGCTAACCACACCGCTCTCCAGAACTACGCTTATCCTGCTTCTCTCTATTACTTTGTAAATAGCGCATTGAGAGGATCTGATGCAAAACAATCGGATAACTTCGCAGGTAAGACATGGGCTGACATTATTGATCTGTACACCTATGGTACAGTTAAAGCAACCACCCGTTCAATTATTCTTAAGAGTACTGTTGAATATGCAGTTGCTCGTCTGGATGTAAACGTAAAGGCAAATGCTGAAAGCTTGAAAGACGCTGTTGACAGCACATTGGCTATCACCGGTATGACTGTTAACTCAGTATTGGTAGGTGTAAAGAACAGCACAGCTGACTGGAAATTCGAGCCTGTTGCAAGCACAACTCCTGTAACTGTTTATGACAAGTTCGCTTCAGACGCTACTCTTGGTATTGCTTATGCAAATGCTCCTATGAACTACACTCTGATGCTCGAAAATGCAGCTGATGAAGTTGTAACTATCGCAATCGAGTTGACCAATGGTGGTGACAAGGCATTCGTAGGTATGAACAACCAGATTATCCCTGCCGGTGGCAAGTTCTATCTCTGCGGACAACTTACTCCTGAGTCTGGCAAGAAAGTATTCGAGAAAGACCACAAGACTGTTGTCAGCATGAACATCAAAGACCTCACCAAGGCTTACAACGTAATTCCTGACCTTCAGGTTCCCGAATTGGAACTCGGTCTTTCTGTTGACCTTGTATGGCAAGAGGGTCTCTCATTCGAGATTGAACTTTAATTTAACAAACGTATTTCTGCAGGCGTGAGCTTAAGCAGAAATATATGAAATCATCATTTGATTGATTCCATTCCTCTTTTCCCTACTCGCCTTCGGGCGGGTGGGGGAAGAAAAAAACCTCTCCTCCGCCCCCTCCCACAACGGGAGGGGAGGAGAGACGGAATGAGAATCGAAGGACAAAGTAAAAAATGCCGATTTGAGACACGGCAATCATCTGTCTCTACAATGAACGAGAAACATTGAAACACATACTTTATAATATAGGTATATTGGTAGTCCTTTGCATGGTAGTGCAGGGATGCTCGCTCATTGATGACGATTTGTCAAGTTGCGGGTTTGACTACAAGATGCATTACAAGATGTGTCAACCCACCGACATCCAAGAGGTGTTGGACTACAACCTGCCCGCAGCAGCTGACAAACCGGCACGTGAGGCTATACATAAGAAAATGGCACCGATATTCTCTGATATCGCCGATGACCTGGATCTAGCATTCTATCAGAAGGAAGACGATGCATGTACTTATCATAGCAACCAGACCGTAAACAGCAATGAAGCAGATTTCACATTCTATCTGCCCGTAGTTGATTACAATCATCTCGCTACCGCAAACACCGGTGCCAACCAGATCGCCATAATGAGCGATACTGCATCAAGTGCATCAGCACGCTTGGCACTCAGTACCAGTGAAACAACAGTAGGAAACCACCAAACCGGTATTTATTCCGGTCGTCTGCCGATAGCAGTAGCAGACACTGCAGGTCAGCCGACATTGGAGGTGGATTTGTACATGGTAAATAGTGCGGTTGCGCTGGTAATAGACAGTGCCGGTCGCACAGTAAAAGACGTGAGCGTGAAGCTCTATGGTACAGCCGATGGATTTATGCTTTATGACAGCATATACACCTTCGACAAGGCTATCGTAGTAGAAGCGGAAGAGATTCCGGTTGAAGGCTCTCCTGCTACCACAGGAAACGGCATTCGCAAGCGCTCGCCTCAGAACGTGGAAGCCACAAGCGTAGTAAAGCATATATGTTACGGCATGATTTCGTTCCCGGCAGCAAAAGGTTGGGAAGTGAAAGTGTATGTAACACTGGAGGATGGTTCAGTAACAGAAACCGTTCTTTCTCCGCAATTCGCGCTGAATGCTTCCGAATTAGTAGTAATAAAAACAATAATGGACAGCGAGGGTGTTATTATTCCTGTTGCGACAACCGAAGTTGCAACAACCGTAACTCTTGACTGGAAAGAAGGTTCAGAATATGAAATTTAGATATAGACATATTATTTATTCGCTATTGCTTGTAGCTTCATCGGTATTTACCGGTTGCCGCGAGGAAGTGGAGTCAAACATGATGCAGGTGCCAGTTCGCCTGACAATTCCTGTTCGCGAAAGCAATATGGTGCGTCGTATGCCAGCAGCAATGGGAGATCCCGGCATGGCCGAGACTTTCGATTTCCCGAAGTATGCCTATATCTATCTGGTATGCGAAACTCAATCGGGTGAAGAAACTGAAACGAAGGTAAGTTATCTGGTAGGCGAGCAACTCGATCCGGAGAAATGGGTGAAAGAGGCGTATGAGGGTGCTCTGTCGGCCGAAGGTGATCCTATCTATCGCTATGACGGAACTCTGACAATAGCAATGCCCGAATACGGCAGAAAAGCAGGTCGCGTGTATGCAGCTTTGAGTCCTGTGGAACTGACATTGAGTACAGCCGCTCCTACCACGGAGGCACAAGTGCTGGATATGACATTCACGATGTCGGAAACATTGCAAACAGATCTTCAAAACTTGTATTCTTCACCTTATAATTATATGGTAGAGAGTAAGTATTACGGCACTGTGAATGACATTACTCAGGTAAAGCCTCGCGTAGATTTGCTTCTCTATCATGTGGCATCGAAGGTAGACTTGATGTGGAATGTAAAAACCGAAATGCAGTCGAAGATGAAGGTTAAAGGTCTGACTATCAACAATCTTTACAACGGCACTTGCAAGCTGTTCAAGCCGACAGAGAATGTTGCTACAGATCCTATTTCCGGCTACAGCCTTACTCTAGCTACCGACAATGCAGGTACATGGTGGAACGGAAGAGAGAGTGTTTACACCATACCTTACAAGATTGGCACAAATTTCCCGATCCAACTGGCATACGCTTTGGAGGATACTGAAAACAGTGCTAATGAAACATACAATCTTACTATCAATAAGGGTATGTCGAGTGAAGTGTTTGTTCCGTGGGTTCGCGGACAGATGACATTCACGCAAATGAAATCAGGCAGTGAGACGATAGCTGCCGAATAAATCTATACTATAAGGTTATTTAGTTTAAAGGTACAATATATATAATAAGGTAAAGTTAAAATCAAGCTTAATCCTTAAACCCAACAATAACGATGCAACGTAAATCTAACATAATTATCAGTTGTGCACTAAGCCTCATGCTTGGTACAATTGGTCTTAACGCGCAGACAATACCTGTGCGCTATGTGAAGACAACCGGAGAATATACCAATGACGGTCATTCGTGGGAGACTGCCAAGAACAATGTTCAGGAAGCAATCAACGACCTGAGCCAATATATGGCAGAGCATAATCTCTCAGAAGGTTATGTATATGTAGCAGGTGGAACAGAAGCAGATCCTGCTATCTATATCCCTACAGAATCAACCGAAGAGACCGGTGGATCTATGCTTAACACTTCGTTCAGTATACCTGCCGGTGTGAGCGTATTCGGTGGTTTCAACCCGACGAGTCCGGAGGCTTCACACAATCTCCGTATGATGGCAAACGACAAGACCTACGAAGAGAACAAGGCTCTTGTAGATGAGAAAGATACCCGTCTTTGGGACTTCAAGTATCCTTCGATTCTTACAGGTCGTCACGTTGACGTGGATGTTACCTTTACGTTCGACGAAACCCGCGGACGTTACAACACCGTGTTTACCGGCAACTCTTACCACGTAGTATGGTTCGGTACAAACGGCCAGACAGCAGACGGCAGATTCAAAGCTTTGGATAAGCCTGCTGTAGTAGACGGATTCACGATTCATGGTGGTAATGCTGCATCGAAGAATACAGCCGCATATGAGCATACCGCATTTGGTGGTGGTGTTTATATGGTAGGCAATGCAATACTTCGCAACTGCGAAGTTACACTTTGTGCCGCTTCTCGTCAGGGTGGTGGTGTTTACATGGATGGTGGTGGTCGCATGGAGCATTGCTATGTGAATCTTTGCCAAGCATCCGGTTTGGGTATCGTAGAAGGCTACGGTGGTGGTGTAAGTGCTAATGGTGGCGGTGAGGTTTGTTCATCGTATATCACCGAGTGCTCCGCACGTATTGGTGGTGGTTTGGCACTTACCGGTTCTGAAACAGAGCCTTATGAAACTTTTGCTGCAGGTGTTGTTATCAGTAACAATACCGCAACTGCAGAAGCCGGTGGTGTATATCTGAATCAAGGTGGTGCATTGAACCACTGCTCTGTAGTGAAAAACAAAAACATCGGTCCGAACGTAAGTTTCTATGGAAACCGTCACGGTCGCTCCGGTGGTATAATGGTAAATAAGAAAGGTCTTGTATTCAACTCAGTAGTTTGGGGTAACGAGTGCAAGTCGAACAACAATATACAGTTTGCTCTCTGGCGTGGAACATCGTCTGATTATGTAGAAGCATACCACTGCGCAGTAGAGAATCATGATGTAACCGACTGGTCGGGTGTAGAGAAAGAATTCGTTCTCTCTGTAGAGAAGGACAATTCGCCTGTTGGCGATGACTCGGAAGGCTATTATGCTTGCTTTACAGATCCATCCACCACAGCGGGTATTATCGCAAATGCCGACAATTGGCCAGCACTAAAAGGTTGGCAACCTACTCCTGCTTCTTCTCTTGTGGAGAAAGGTGTGCAGAGTTCTACCACCGTGCTTGGAGCTAGCGACTGGTTGCACTATACCAATATAGATAACGATATATTCAACAATCAGTTTGACCCGATTTCTACCGCCGGCGCTCTCGACTGCGAGAATTTGAGCATCCAGGTAGTATTGGTAACCAATGTTGAGACCAAGTCCGGTCAGCTTCCTACTTTGTTTGTTGACCCCGAAGTTCATCCTTCGCTTGTGGCTCACAATCCTAATAATCTTGGTAGAAGCTGGGATTATCCTCTGCCCAACTTGGGTCAAGCTATCGACTTCTTCCGCCATAATTATTTGATTACTGATCCAGAGAGTGCAAACTATGAGAAGTATGAGTTCAATGGTGTTGTATACGATGCGATTCAGATTCTTGTAAAGCGTGGTACTCTTACCACAGGCGGTCCTGGCAACTACCTTGGTATAGAGCTTCGTACAGCATCTATCCGTCCTGAGAGCAACATGCGTATGTACGGCGGTTACAAAGGAACTCTTACCGGCACAGATATATCGGTTCGCAACCCGATTGAATATCGTTCTACTATTACTGCCAATCTTACCGAAGACGGTCAGAACAAATCTGCTCACGTATTCTCGTTGGTGAATACCAACAACGTGATAGTTGACGGTTTCTGCATGAACAACGGTTCAGCTGCAAGCAGCTTGTCGTCAGTGACCATCGTGGCATTCGGTGGCGGTATCATGCTCAGTAACCAGAACGCCACTCGTCCGCGTCATGACACTAAGAACAACCTCTTCCGCAATTGCGAAATTTCCAACTGCTTGGCACCCGAGGGTAGTGCAGTCTGCGTAAACGGTTATTTCCCGAAACCTGACAACGATGGCACGGACATTACTGAGGCAGAACTTACTCTTGAAAACTGCGTTATCCGCAACAACACAGCAGGTGGTGATGGAACCACAGCAACCGATGCCGGTACAGTTATAGCGCGCGGTCGTGCAACATGCCATATCAAGCATTGTACAATCGTTAACAACACGGGTACTGCTATCAAGACTCTCACCGAGAAAGGTTATACAGGAAATATTGACATTGAGCACTCTGTTATGTATGCCAACAATGCAGTTAACCTGACCGACCGTGTTCAGATCACCAACGCTCTTGTTGAAGCAGGTGAGAATATTACTGCTACCAACTGCTTGGTTGACTATGCAACATCTTCAACTCTTGCAGGATGCTACAGAATCCTGACTTACAGCGAGTCGGATTTGCTTGCAACCAATGACATCACAGCCGCTGGAACCAAGGCTTATCCGTTCTTCAAGAACCCGAGCCGTAACGTAGGTTATTCTGTAAACGACATGCCTTTGTATGGTGGTATTTCTGACTACATGCCGATGAACATCAACCCGATGGTTAACCGTGCAGTAGCTTCGACTAGTGCAATTGCAACAGATATGTCTGCCAACACAACCCGCAACCGTGGTGGTGCAGCAGATATAGGTGCTATCGAGAATACCGACCAACCTCTGGGCGGCAAGATCAAATATGTTCGTACTCCTGCTGATGGTGGTAGCAACACCAACGACGGTAACTCATGGCAAACTGCTTACGCTACTATCGACTATGCGCTCTCACAGTGTACTGAAAACTCCGGTATGGAGATTTGGGTTGCAGCCGGTTTGTATAAGAAAGCAACAACTGATGATGCAGATTATATTGTACTCAAATCCGGTGTAAGTCTGTATGGTGGTTTCGTTCGCTACGGTAACCCCGGTAAGGCTCTCAAGGAAAATGAACGTCAGATTGGTAATAACGAACTTTATGACGGAACAGTTGCCGAGACTGCTACCAAATACCAAACCATTATCGATGGTAACGGTCATGGTCGTGTAGTAAGTATGCAGGATAACTTCCCTGAGGAAGCTATTGTTGAGGGTTTCACTATTCAAAATGGTCACAACCCCAGAAAAAACACTGATGAGCCTATCCAGCTTACGATGTGGAAATTTACGGGTGTAAGAGAATATAGTACTGATCCCGAAGCTGATGGTTGGGATAGTTATGACGGTTATGAAGATATAGTAGAAGAAGTCGCTGCCGGTCAGCCATATGATGAAGTAAGAGTAGAAGCAGGTGATTTTCGCGGTCAGGCTGGTGCTGTGAAAGGTGCAACAGAGACTTTGGCTAACCGTGCGAACTGGACAAATGCCGTACCACAAGATTCTCGCCAGAATGCAACAACTGAGGCTTCAGCATACTACAATGCTTCGACCAGATACTATTATTATGCTATTGGAGATGATACTGGTAATTTTAATAACGATTATGACTGGAGAACCGGCAACTTCTGGAACTATACATATCACCGTCATACCGCTTATTATCGTTTCCAATATACCAAGACTACATATATCAGAAAGTATCGTCGTTATTATAGAGACTTGTCAAAGTCGTATGCTCCTGATACTGAAGGCTATCCAAGAACATATTATCCGGAAACAACCAACGGAGGTTGGTCCGGATATAATACTCCGGGTTACGAACCAACCAATATAGGTTTCCCCAGACAAGGTAGAGATTATCGTGACGGCGGTGGCGTTCGTATGTATGCAAACGGTATTATCAAGAACTGCTTGATCTGGAAGAACCACTTGCGTACTGACGGTGATATCACCTTTGCTGCCGGTGCTGCAATGCTTAAGGGTTCTCGTATGGAGAGCTGTATTGTCCGCAACAACGTAGTAGAAAACGTTCTTGTTACCAATGGTAACTTTAATGGTATTACCCGTGGTGCCGGTGTCCATGCTGCAAGTTCCGTGCTTGTTAACTCTTTGGTTGTAGAAAATGTCGGTTTGAATGGTTACTCATTTGATGGTATAGGTATTTATACTTCTGAGAAATCGAATTTCTATCAGTGTACTGTAGCTTATAACTTTGGTATCATAGGTAATCCTAGTACTGCTAACCAAACCGGACGTAGTTATATGTTCATCGCTCCGGGTGTATTTGATGATACTCACCGTAATGTTGCAAATGCCAACAACATTGATGTAAATGAGGTTAGTCAGTTCCACAACTGTATAATTTGGGGTAATGCAGCTATCTCTCGTTCAGGATATAGCTATTCACCTGTACATTTCGCTTATAACTATAATGCATCAGATTGGACTACAGGTGGTCAAACCGGTGGTATAGGTCTTAAGGGAATGCTTCACGATTGCTACATTTCTGTACCAAGTCTGTTGTGGGCAAATGCTGAAGGTGATGATCAGGTGTTTAATGCCAATACCTATACTAGTACAACAATTACTCCCAATAGTACTACTGTATATGGTTATACCAATGTTCATAACTATTGGGTAGCATGCCAGAATCAAAACCTGTTCAATGAATCGCAGAGTGGTTATAAGTTTGATCCGTTTATGAATGATGGTGATTATATCGAAGGTTATAACACCACTTATTTGGATAGTGATAATGGAACTTATTATACTGCTAAAAATATTATTGCCCGTGCATCCAAGAACCCGTATATCGTAAACAAGAATGCGCTGAATAATATTGCTTACAACTGTATCAATGCAGGTAACGATGCTTCGGCAGACTACCTTGATGACAATTATGGTATCCGCATTGATATCAATGGTGCAGATCGTATTCAAGACTGCCAGGTAGACAAGGGTGCTTACGAGTACAATGGTGTAAACGATCTTCATCCTCAAGAGTCGACAGTCGACTCAACTAATACAGAAATTGACGAGACCAAACTAGCCGTTTACTATGTATCTCACAATGGTGGAGGTATAGCTGATGCTTCTTCGCCTGAAAATGCTGTATGTATTGAGAAACTGCAAATGGTGTTCGACCACGCTGGTCAGTATCTCTATGCAAACGGTTGTGGTGAAGGCAAACGTAATGTGATGGTGAAGATGATGGGTGATGAAGATGGTATCTTATATTATCCTGCAGTTCGCGATTCTAAGATTGTCGGTAATGCTGAGGAGAATATCCTTGACTACTCATTGCAGATTCCTAAGGGAATAACAGTGCTTGGTGGTTATGACCCGACATTTGCAGAAGAAAAACGCGACCCGCTTCGCTATAAGACTATTCTTTCCGGTAATATAACCAACGAGGATACAGGTGCTGAAGGTCAAGTTTATCACGTAGTTCGTTTCGTTGACGATGTGTTCGAGCTCGATCATAAGACATATAAAGAAGAGCATGGTTTGGCAGATGTCACCTGCGGTCGTACAGTGCTTGACGGTATTACTATAGAGAATGGTAATGCATTCGGAACTGAAGATGAAGATAAGCGTGGTGCAGCTGCAATCGTTCCTGATTGGGCACACATCCGCAACTGTATCATCCGCAACAATGAAGCCAACCGTCAGGGTGGTGGTCTGTACTTGGAGCCCGGTGCACTTGTCAGCGGTACTATTGTGAAAGAAAACAAGGCTGCTTACGGTGGTGGTATCTTTGTGGAGAATCCTGAGGCAACTACTACAGATCTTGCCTACATCATTTCTTCTACTGTAGTCAACAACGAGGCAACAACTCGTGGTGGTGGTATTTATATGACCGATGATGCCGAGATTTACTCGTCGCTCTTCTGGCGTAATGTCAGTCGTGACCAAGCCAATGTTTCGTTTGCACTCCGTGATGAATACTATCCGTTCTCGTACTGCGGTGTTGAAACCCGTCTGCTGGATGGCGTCGACAATATCTCAGTACCTGTTGATCAAGACAAAGGTGCTCGTTGGGATATGTTCGATCCTTACGAAGAGAACTCCGGTTCATCTGAAATAAAGTACTTCCCGATAATGATGTCGTCGGTACTTGCCCGCGCAGGTATGCCATACGTAAAATATCAAGGTTTCATGAGTCAATTCCCGTCTCTGGAAGAGAAGGATATGGCTGGTGTCCGCCGTATGAAACAAGATCCTGCAGAATCTTATCCAGGTCGTGATGCAAGTATACAGATCAAGGACTTGAACTACAAGAACAACGACTTTATCGAGATAGGTGCTCGTGCTATCAACAAAGACTTCACCATTGATCCTGATAACATTTTCCACCGTTTGTATGTACTCAATACCGAATTCCTTCCCACAATTGAGGCTTATCATTTGCAAGAAAGTTACGGCGAAAAGAGTGAGATTTACAAACAGATGGGTTCAAGCTTTGTTAACCCATTCCACCGTGTGGACGATGCATTGAAATATATAGCTACTGCACGTAGATTGAAACCGGAAACAGAGGCAGATGCCAAATTCGAAATCTTCCTCTCCGGTGGTGACTACTATTCATATAAGAACGCTTTCGGTGAACAGACCGAAGAGACTCGTGATAACACCTTCTTGATTCCTGAGCGTGTATGGGTAATTGGTGGTATCGACGATTATCTGAGTGACAATCACCGCTACTGCCAGGAAACCGCGGTTGGAACAAATATTAATATAACTTATGGAGATGGCGCTTCTATCACTTTGAATGGTGCTGAGACTGATACTATTCGTACACGTCGTGTCTTGAGTGATATTAACCAGAACAATGTGATTGAACCTTGGGAATTTGAAGCACAGACCATTCTTACCAACGAAGGTGCCGGTGGCGTTTACCATATTGTAACTTGCCACGCTGATGCTGATGTGCTTGGTACATTGCCAACCATCACGAAGAGTGGTGAAGAAGAAACTCAAGCTTCAAAAGATGCTCGTACTATCCTGCTCGATGGTCTTATCTTCAGCAACGGTCGTGCTCTTGGTAATGCTGAGACTACTTCTCTTCTTACTAAACATAATGGTATGGGTGCAGCTATCTTGGTTGATGGTAACTGGAATCATGATGCAACAGCATCCGGTATACAACCAGCTGCCGTTGGAGCTCGTGATATACCTTTGATGGTTGCCAACTGCCAGTTCGAGAATAACCAGTCTGCTCTTGGTGGTGCTATAGCATCCAACGGTTCGCTCCGCGTTTACTCATCTTCGTTCGTTCAGAATATAGCAAACACTCATACTGCTTCTTATGGCGTGAACGGTGGTGGTGCAATCTATGCTGCCGGTCCGCTTGAGACTGCCAACACTCTGTTCGCTAACAATGAGTCGGCGAAC
>JAEEGL013432405.1_pt1 | contig 12658 bp, 7 predicted proteins | sample 9134231 | NCBI WGS metagenome assembly JAEEGL01 (sample SAMN16246548, study PRJNA631951) | gut metagenome | biome: gut microbiome; feature: rumen; material: fiber-attached | host: Bos | place: Iran: Karaj | collected 2018-10
GCCGAGGTGACGCCCATCTCCGCCATCGCCGCGGCGCGGACCGCGCCGGAGGCAAAGCCGGAGCCCAGGCCGATCCCGAAACCGGCCCCGAAGCCGGGACCCAAAGCAGAGCCCGTGTCGGCCCCCGTGCCCGCCGCCCCGGCGCCGTCGGACGAGCCCGTCCCCGCCGAAGAGGAGCCGGAGCTGTTCCAGAACCTTCGGAAGTCCTCCGTCAACAGCCGCCCCGTGCCCACGGCCGAGGAGCTGCACGTCCACGGAGAGGACGCGCGCGAGAACGTCGTCGACCAGGAGGCCTTTGACGACGCCTATCGCCGCCGCCAGCACAGCATCCGGAACATGCGCCGCCAGCTCAAGGCCAACGACCGCGCCATCAAAAAACTCAAGGCCAAAAAGCTGAAGGAGCGCGGCGTCGACGCGGTGATCCCCGCGACGCTGGCCGCCGGCAGCGTTCCCATGCCCGAGGGGCTGAAAAAGAGCGCCCGCCGCAAGCCCCGGCTGGACCCGCGCCGCGCCCTGCGACGTCTGGACAAGGAGCTGCGCTCGCTCACCGTGCGCTCGATCCTGTGCTTCGTCCTCTGCCTTCCGCTGATCTACATGACCGCCTCGAACTACCTCAAGCTTCCCATGCCGTCGTTCCTGGCCTACCAGTCGAACCCCGTCACCTATATCATCGTCGAGCTGGCGCTTCTGGCCGGGACCATCCTCTGCGCTTACGACATCTACTTCGGCGGGTGCTACTCGCTGATCACGCTGAAGGCCACGGGCGACTCCCTGATCTTCGCCTCGTCGCTGGCCTCCATCGGTCACTGCATCGTCTCCATGCTGGACCACAGCAGCATGTACGGCGCGGAGAGCGCCGACCCGGTCTACGCGCCCATCTGCGTCCTGCCCGCGCTGGGGCTTCTGGTCTCCATGCTGGGCGACCGGATGCGCGTCCGCACCTATCGCAGTTCGCTGATCAAGTCCCACCGGCTGACCCAGGCCTACGCCGTCTCGCCCCTGCGGGACAAGTTCGACGGCGACACGGTCTACGCCAGCGCCGTGGCCAGCGATCTCGACGGCTTTTTCGACGGTTTTTCCGAGAACGACGCCGTCGCCTCGACCATGCGCTGGTACGCGCCGCTGATCCTGGTGGTCTCGCTGCTGCTGGCGGTGTACTGCAGCTTCTTCGGCGGCAGCAGGACCCCGTTCTTCTGGAGCTGGTCCGTCATCATCGGGTTCACGCCGGCGCTGGGCTTCTTCCTGTGCGCTTCGCTGCCCCATAAGCTCATGTCGAAAAAGCTGGCGAAAAACGGCGTCATCACCAGCGGCATCCGCGCCTGCGCCCGGCTGGGCAAGCGGTGCTTCGTGCTGCTGCGCGACGGGGACCTGTTCCCCGCCTCCGCCGTCTCGGTCAAGGCGGTCAAGCCCGCCAACGCCGGCGACTACCCCCTCTGCCTCACGGCCAGCATCCTGGCCGAGGCCGACACGGTCCTGGCCGAGCCCTTCCTCGCCATGGCCCGCAAAAAGTGCATCCCGCTGTTCCGGGTCCGCGACTTTGCCATCAGCGACGCCGGCGGCTATTCCGGCACCATCGACGGGCACAAGATCCTGGTCGGGACCTGTTCCTTCATCCAGCGAAGCGGCATCAAGACGCCCGAGAGCGTGACCCTGCGCACGGCGCTCTGCTGCGCCGCGGACGGAAAGCTGCTGGCCATCTACGCCATCCACTACGACGTGACATCCTCCAGCGACTACGCCGTCAGCCTGCTGGACAAGAACGGCTATTTCCCCATCCTCGCCACCCGGGACGTGAACCTGACCTCTTCCATGGTCCAGGACCGGTACGGCATCCCGTCGGCCGAGACGGTCTATCCCCGCGCCGAGCTGCGCGCGGCGCTGTCCGCCTCCAACAACGTCCTGCCGTCCGACGGCGCCATCTCCCTGCAGCAGACCGGCACCACGCTGGCCTACGCGCTGGTGGGCTGTCACCGGTTCCGCTCGGCGTTCCGGCTCTCGTTCCTCTTCTCGCTGATCTCGTCCCTGGTCGGTCTGGCGCTGGGCAGCGTCATGGCCTTCTACGGCTGGTACGAGGCGGCGACGCCCATGAACATGCTGTTCTACTATCTGCTCTGGCTGATCCCCGTGCTGCTGTTCTCCGGCTGGGTCAACCGCTATTGACCGCAACGCTCCGTCCGGCCCGCACCGGCCGCGGCGAGATCCAACGACAAGATAAGGAGTCCTCATGCTTCTCTCACAACTGATCGGCGAGCGCTATCGCGAAAAGCCCGGCGACGCCACCATGGCAAGCCATATCTTCATGCTGCGCGGCGGATACATCCGCCAGGTCGCTTCGGGGATCTACACTCTGCTGCCCCCCGCCAAGCGGATCACCGCCAAGATCGAGGCCATCATCCGTCAGGAGATGGACGCCATCGGCGGACAGGAGGTCCTGTTCCCCGTGGTCATGCCGGCGGAGCTCTGGCGCGAATCCGGCCGCTATGACAGCATCGGCAGCGAGCTGCTGCGCATGCGGGACCGCACGGGACACGACATGCTGCTGGGCATGACCCACGAAGAGGCTTCGGTCCATCTGGCCCGCAGCGAGGCCACCAGCTATACCCGGTTCCCCTTCATGATCTATCAGATCCAGACCAAGTTCCGGGACGAGCCCCGCTCCCGCGGGGGGCTGATCCGCGTCCGCGAGTTCACCATGAAGGACGCCTATTCCTTCCACACCAGTCAGGAGGATCTGGCCCGCTATTACGAGATCTGCCACAAGGCCTACGAGCGCATCTTCGCCCGCGTCGGTCTGCCCGGCATCGTCTCGGTCAAGTCCGACACCGGCATGATGGGCGGCAAGGTCGCCCACGAGTTCATGCTGCTCTCCGACTCCGGCGAGGACAGTCTGGTCATCTGCCCCCACTGCGGCTTCAGCGCCAACGTGGAGGCCTCGCCGGTCCGCGCCGCCCACGAAGAGCGGCCCTCCCGCCCCGTCCGGAAGCTGGAGACGCCCCACTGCAAGACCATCGACGACCTCTGCGCCCTGCTGGGCACCACCCCGGACCGCACGGTGAAGGCCTGCGTCTTCGCCGTCGAGGGGCGGCGCAAGCCCGTCGTCGTGTTCATCCGCGGCGATTTCGAGGTCAACGAGGCCAAGCTGCGCCAGCGCGTCGGCGCCGACGTGTTCCCGCTGGCCGACAGCGCCTCCTGTCCGGACATCTGCTTCGGCTTCATCGGCCCGGTGGGCTTTTCCGCCGACGCGGACGTCTGGTTCGACGCCACGCTGGAGGGCGAGAAGGACATGGTCTGCGGCGCCAACGAGGCGGATCTCCACCTGTCCGGCGTCGACATGACCCCCGAGGGGCTCGGCGCGAACTGGCCCGCCGGATTCTTCGATCTGGCCAAGGCCCGCGCCGGGGACGTCTGCCCCGTCTGCGGCAAGCCCGCCGATCTGCGGCGCGGCATCGAGATGGGCAACATCTTCCAGCTGGGCACTAAGTACTCGGCCTCTATGGGATACACCTATACCGACGCCGACGGCAAGCCCCAGACGCCCATCATGGGCTGCTACGGCATCGGCGTCGGCCGCCTGATGGCCGGCATCTGTGAAGAGCACCACGACGATTACGGCCCCGTCTGGCCCATCAGCGTGGCCCCGTGGCAGATCCACCTCTGCGCCATCGGCGGCGCCAAGGATCCCGCCGTCGCCGAGGCCGCCCGGCAGCTCTACGGCGAGCTGAGCGCCCGCCATGAGGTGATCTTCGACGACCGCAACGTCACCGCCGGCGTCGCCTTTGCCGACGCGGACCTGCTGGGCGTGCCGGTGCGCGTCATCGTGGGCCGCGGCCTGGGCCGGGACGGCACCGTCGAGGTGGCGACCCGCGACAAGTCCTATCGCGAAAACGTCCCGCTGGACGGCGTTCCGGCGGCGGTCGAAGCGCAGATCGCCCGGCTCACCGCCGAGATCGGCTGAGCTTTTGCGGCGGGAGGACAAAATAACAGTTGCGTTTTCCGCCAGATCGTACTATAATAGAGTTGTATGGCATCCTGTGAAGAAATGGTCCTTTCCGGGGGATCGGTCTTATAAAACAACAGCCACAACAACGTAAGGAGAGAATGATTCATGGCAACCATCACGAAGATCCGCAATGTCTGCATCCTTGGCCACGGCGGAGACGGCAAGACCTCGCTCACCGAGAGCCTGCTCTATTTCACCAAGGCCACCGACCGCCTCGGCAGGACCGCCGACGGAACGACGGTCTCCGACTATGACCCCGAAGAAAAGCGCCGTCAGATCTCGATCCAGACCACCGTCGAGCCCGTGGAATACGGCGGCTGCAAGATCAACCTGCTGGACGCGCCCGGCTTTTTCGACTTTGTCGGCGAGACCACCGAGGCCATGCGCGTGGCGGACACCGCCGTCGTCGTCATGGGCGCCAAGTCCGGCGTTTCGGTGGGCGCGCAGAAGTCCTGGCGTCAGCTGAAGGCCGCCGGCAAGCCCACCGTCCTCTACATCGGCAAGCTGGACGAGGAGCACGCCGACTTTTACAAGACCTATGACGAGGCCCGCGCCCTGTTCGGCACCTCCGTCGCGCCGGTCGTCATCCCCATCGTCGACAACGGCGCCAACACCGGCGTCATCGATCTGCTCTCCGGCAAGGCCTACACCGCGGCCGGCCACAAGATCACCGAGATCCCCGTCCCGGACTCCATGGCGGACAAGGTGGAAGAGCTGCGCGCTGCGCTGGCCGAAGCCGTCGCCGAAACGGACGACGACCTGATGATGAAGTTCTTCGACGGCGAAGAGTTCACCCACGAGGAATACGTCAACGGTCTGCGCGTCGGTCTGGCCCAGCACAAGATCGCCCCGGTCTTCTGCGGCTCCGCCTTCACCGGCCTGGGCGCCAACGCCCTGCTGGACGGCATCGTCAACTTCTTCCCCTCCCCCGACGGCGGCTGTGAGACCGAGATCGTCGACGGCGAGGACAAGCCCTTTGCCGTCACCGAGGACGGCAGCGTCGTGCTGTTCGTCTTCAAGACCGTGGCCGACCAGTTCGGCCGGATGTCCTACTTCAAAGTGCTGCGCGGCAAGGTCACGCCGGACATGACGCTGACCAACACGGTCTCCGGCTCCAACGAGAAGCTGGGCCGCATCTACACCGTCCGCGGCAACAAGAACACCGAAGTCACCGAGCTCTGCGCCGGCGATCTCGGCGCGGTGGCCAAGCTGACCGACACCCGTACCAACGACACCCTGTGCGCCGCCGGGACCAACGTGGTCATCAAGCCCATGGCCTTCCCGCGCACCTGCTACACGCAGGCCGTCGTCGCCAAGAACAAGGCCGCCGAGGAAAAGATCGCCATCGGCCTGGCCCGCCTGCACGACGAGGATCCGGTCTTTGAGAACGCGCTCAACGCCGAGACCCACCAGCAGACCCTGTCTGGCATGGGCGTGACCCATCTGGACGTCATCGTCTCCAAGCTGAAGTCCAAGTTCGGCGTCGAGGTCGAGCTGGTCGCCCCGAGAGTGGCGTACCGCGAAAAGATCCGCAAGGTCGTCGAGGCCCAGGGCCGTCACAAGAAACAGTCCGGCGGTCACGGACAGTTCGGTGACGTCAAGATCCGCTTCGAGCCCAGCGACTGCGACACCCTCGAGTTCGCCGAGGAGGTCTTCGGCGGCAGCGTTCCGAAGAACTTCTTCCCCGCCGTGGAAAAGGGCCTGCGCGAATGCATCGAGCACGGCGTCCTGGCCGGCTATCCGGTGGTCAACCTCAAGGCGGTCCTGTTCGACGGCTCCTATCACCCCGTCGACTCCAACGAGCTCTCGTTCAAGCTGGCCGCCCGTCTGGCCTTCAAGGAGGGCCTGCCCAAGGCCAACCCGGTCATCCTCGAGCCTTACGGCGAGCTGAAGGTCACCGTTCCGGCCGACTACATGGGCGACATCAACGGCGACCTGAACAAGCGCCGCGGCCGCGTCATCGGCATGGATCCCGCCGAGGACGGCATGCAGACCATCACCGCCGAGGTCCCGCTGAGCGAGATGCACTCTTACGCCAACGACCTCCGCTCCATGACCAGAGGCTGGGGCTCCTTCACGCTGGACTTCATCCGCTACGAGGAAGCGCCGCCCATGATCCAGGCGGACATCATCGAAGAGGCCAAGTCCCGCATGCAGGACGAGGACGACGAGTAAGCCTCTCCCCCCCTTCGACCGCATTCCGGCGAGAGCTTTTCCCCTTTCGGGAAAAGCTCTCGCTTTTTGCACGCCGGTGCGGGCGCGCCCGCACCGGGACGACGGAGGATCCCGGAAGAGCGCGCCGCGTCGAAGGCGAAGCACGCCGCGGTCCCGTCTGGAGCGGACACGCTTCCCGCCGCCCTGCAGGCCGCTTTTGTCACATCACCCCAGAAACCGCCTCTGCCGTTTTGCGTTTTGACAGTTTTCAACAAGCAATCCGAAATTGTAAATTTTTTGTTGACAGGCCCAGACCACAGGTGTATAATCAATTTGTTCAAAGTTAGGATACAAGTTGGAAACACACCATCTTGTGCCGGGGTCTCGTTTTCCCCGCGCCGTCCGCGCGACATCTTGTGCTTTGCGCCGATTTCTCCGGGGGACGTGATTTCGCCTCCCGTTTCTCTGTTTTCGCCCGTCCGCCGGTCTGTCTCAGACCGCGGCGGCGCGCCCCACGCTCCGTCTCCCGTTGGTCTCCTGATGGCCCAGTCGGCGGAGTTCTCGTTTTTTCACCGGTTTCTATGGCAGACGCCTTGAAATAATTTTTTTCAGGAGGAGAACTCTCAACATGGACAAGTTCTTTAAGCTCTCCGAGAACAAGACGACTGTCCGCACCGAGATCGTCGCCGGCCTTACCACGTTCATGGCCATGGCGTACATTCTCGCCGTCAATGCGGGCATCTTCAGCGATCTCGGACCGGAAACCGTCACCTTTGGCGCCATCTACGTCGCCACCGCCATCTCTGCCGTCGTCGGTACGCTGCTCATCGGCCTGCTGGCCCGTCTGCCGCTCGCTCAGGCCTCCGGCATGGGCCTCAACGCCTACTTCGTCTACACCGTCTGCTTCGGCCTCGGCTTCTCCTACGCCAACGCCCTGCTGTTCGTTCTGGCCGACGGTCTGATTTTCGTTCTGCTGACCCTGACCGGCCTGCGGAAGATCATCTTCGACGCGGTCCCGCCCGCCGTCAAAGCCGCCATCCCCGCCGGTATCGGCCTGTTCATCGCGCTGATCGGCTTCCGTGACGCGGGTCTCGTCATCAACAGCGAGGCCACCGGCACCGACCTGCCCAGCTTCAACCTGCTGGCCGGCACCACTTGGGCCTCCATCATGCCCCTGGTCGTCGCCCTGCTGACCGTCATCGCCATCGCCGTTCTGTTCAAGTTCCGCGTCAAGGGCGCCATCCTCTGGAGCATGCTGGGCGGCGCGGCCCTCTACTACCTGCTCGGCCTCACGGTCCCGGGCTTCTACGCCAACTTTGACGCCGGCGTCATGAACCCCCTGACCGCCTTCAAGGATTTCGGCACCATGTCCTTCGGCAAGGTCTTCACCTCGGGCTTTGACTTCTCCGGCTATCTCGCCGTGGAAGGCCACTCCGTCGGCGGCCTGATTCTGGCCTTCATCACCACGGCCCTCGCGTTCTGCATGGTCGATATGTTCGACACCATGGGCACCCTCTACGGCGCCTGCCGCGCGGGCAACATGCTCATCAAAAAGAGCGACGGCACCAGCGAAGTTCCCAACATGAACAAGGCCATGCTGGCCGACGCCATCGCCACCTGCACCGGTTCCGTCTGCGGCACCTCCACCGTCACCACCTTCGTCGAGTCCTCCTCCGGCGTCGCCGCCGGCGGCCGCACGGGCCTGACCTCCGTGGTCACCGCCATCATGTTCCTCATCGCCATGTTCCTGAGCCCGGTCGCCGCTCTGATCCCGTCCTGCGCTTACGGCGCGGTCCTGATCTACGTCGGCATCCTCATGATCGGCAGCGTCAAGGACATCGAGTGGAGCGATCCCGCCGTGGCCCTCCCGGCGTTCCTGACCCTCGCCATGATGCCCTTCACCTACAACATCAGCTACGGCATCGCCTTCGGCATGATCTCCCACCTCTGCGTCAAGATCTGCACCGGCAAGGTCAAAGAGATCAACGTCGGCACCTGGGTCATCTCGCTGCTCTTCGTGGCCATGTTCCTGCTGTCCCACTGATCGGCCCTTTCCCACACAGCAACGCGCCGTCCGGCGGCCCCTGCGGCCGCCGGACGGTTTCTTTTCTCCGCCGCATCACCGCTAAGAAAGGGGTCCGCCATGTCCGACTCTGTTCCCTCCCCCTCCGGCGCCGCCGGGATCCCGGCGGCTCTTGCCGCTCTGCGCGACGAAACGTACCGCCGCTTCCAGATCGGCCTTCTGCCCACCGTTCCGCCGGAGACGGTCCTCGGTGTCCGAACGCCGGACCTGAGACGGCTGGCGCGCTCGCTGGACGGCGCCGCCGCGGCGGAGTTCCTCGCCGCCCTGCCCCACGGGCAGTACGAGGAAAACCTGCTCCACGCCCTTCTCCTCGCCCGGATCTGGGACTTTGACCGCTGTCTGGCCGAGGTCGAGCGGTTCCTGCCGCACGTGGACAACTGGGCGGTCTGCGACCAGCTCCGGCCGGCCGTCTTCGCCCGCCAGGCCGACCGTCTGCCGCCCGCCGTGGACCGGTGGCTGGCCTCGGAGCGCCCTTTTACGGTGCGCTTCGGCGTCGGCATGCTGATGTGCCACTTCCTGGACGAGCGCTTCCGGCCGGAACAGGCCGCGCGCGTGGCCGCTCTGCGCAGCGGGGAATACTACGTCAACATGATGCTCGCCTGGTATTTTGCCACGGCGCTGGCCAAGCAGTACGACGCGGCGCTGCCGCTGGTGGCCTCCGACGCGCTGGACCCCTGGGTCCGCGCCAGGACCATTCAAAAGGCGCTGGAGAGCTTCCGCGTGACGCCGGAGCACAAAGCCGTTCTGCGCGCGCTGCGCGCCGCTCCGGACCGGCCGGCGCGGCGCTGACTTGCCGCCCGCTTTCTTAAACGCACGCTGAAAAAGCCCGGCGTTCCGCCTCTGCAAAGGCGGAACGCCGGGCTTTTTTTCCTTGGGACAGATCAGATGTTGATGGTCATGCCGCCGGCGTCGGCCTCGACGCCCTCGATGCCGCTCTTCAGAGCCGCCAGATCCCTCTTCATGGCCAGCGCGAAGGCCAGGATATCCGAGTGGTGCACGATCAGGTTCGCGCCCGTCTCGCGGGCCCAGAGGATCTCCTGTTCCAATCCGTCGTAGTGCACGTGGATCCCCGAACCGAGGCCCGCCCGCCGGGCCCGGGCCATGATGTCCCGCACCGCCTCGAGATAGACGGGATCCCGGTACTGCTCCGGGATGCCCAGCGAGCACGACAGGTCGTGGGGCCCGATGAGGATCCCGTCCAGCCCGGGCACGGCGAACAGCTCGTCCAGCCGGTCCATGGCGGGAACGCTCTCGATGTTGACGATGAGGCTGCGCCCGGCGTTGGCCCGGTCCAGATAGGTCGAAAGCGCCGGCTCGAGCTCTTCCTCCCCGGCAAGGAACCGCGCCAGACGCTGTCCCTTGAGGGGCTTGTACTTGACCGCGCCGACGAACTCGCGGATGGTGGACACGTCCTCGGTATACGGCACGATGATCCCCGCCGCGCCCGCGTCCAGCGTCATGGACGCGTCATAGGGGTCGTGGGTGGGGATGCGCACCAGCGGCGCGATGTCCGCCGCGGCGTAGGCCCGGCACATCCAGCCCAGCGTCGTGCGGTCGATGGGGATGTGCTCCGTGTCGATGAAGACGAAATCCATGCCGAGGCCCTTGATCGTGGCCGTGAAATTCGGCGCGCGGGACACCAGCATGGTGCCGTAGACGCGCGTTCCGTCGTGCAGGGCGGCGCGAAGTCCGGTTCCGTTCACAAAGATCCCTCCTCTTTCAGTTGACGCGGTTCTGCGTCCGGCCGGCCAGCCAGGCGCTCACGTTCTCCGCGGCGATGTGCATCAGTCTCTGCCGCGCCTCCAGCGTGGCCCAGGCGATGTGCGGCGTCACCAGTGCGTTCTTGGCCCGCAGCAGCGGGTCCTCCGCCGCCGGCGGCTCTTCGGCCAGCACGTCCAGCGCGGCGCCCGCGATGCGCCCCTCGTCCAGCGCCGCCGCTAGGGCCGCTCCGTCCACCAGCTGGCCCCGGGCCGTGTTGATCAGACAAGCCGTGGGCTTCATGCGGGCCAGCGCTCCGGCTCCGATCATCTTTTCGTTTTCCGCCGTCAGCGGGCAGTGCAGGCTGATGAAGTCCGACTCAGCCAGCAGCGTGTCCAGATCGGCCCAGGCAAAGCCGTCCTCGAAGGGCGGCTGCGCCGCGTTCAGCCCATAGGCCAGCACCTTCATGCCGAAGGCGTGGGCGATCTCCGCCGTGCGGCGGCCGATGCGGCCCAACCCCACGACGCCGAGAGTCTTTCCGGCCAGCTCGCGCTGAGGCGTCAGCCAGAAGGAATAGTCCGGCTGGGCCGACCACGCGCCGCCCCGCACCGCCTCGGCGTGGGTCCCCACGCGGCGCGACAGCTCCAGGATGTGCGCAAAGACCAGCTCCGCCACTGACTCCGTGCCGTAGGTCGGCACGTTGCAGACCGGGATCCCCCGCCGCGCCGCGGCGGCGACGTCCACCACGTTGAACCCCGTGGCCAGCACGCCGACGTACTTCAGCGACGGCAGCGCCGCGAATTCCGCCTCGCCCAGAGGCGTCTTATTGGTGAACAGCACCTCCGCGCCGGCACCGCGCTCCAGGATCTTCTCCCGGGGGGTCCGGTCCCAGACCGTCAGCTCTCCCAGCGCGGCGATCTCGTCCCACGGGTTGTCGCCGGGGTTCAGCGCATACCCGTCCAGTACCACCAGTTTCATTTTCTTTTCCTTCCATCCCATATGATTTACGGTTCGCCCCCGGTCGTCCGGAAGCGGACCGCATTCTTCCCGTTTTTCTCTCGCGCCGGCTCAGGCTCCGGCCCGCACGCAGCCCCACGCCGCCAGCGCGATCAGGATCAGAACGGCGGCCGCGCCGCCCCAGATCAGCGCTCTGCGGCAGACGGTCCACCACCACGACGGCTCCGCGGTCTCGCTGTCCCGCACGGTCAGCGAAAGGCGAAGCTTTTCCAGACCCCACATCAGCTGGGGAAAGGCGGCGTTCATCCCGGCCGCGGCCGCCGCGAAAAATGCGGCGAACACCAGCTTGCGCACGTCCGGCGGAAAGACCGGGATCTGCCAGATCACGACGCAGACCGCCGCGATGGCGAACAGCGCGATCCCCACCGCCCGTTCGGCCCGGCCGGGAGCCAGATCGTCCCCTGCCCGGGTGGCGCGGCCGATCTTTTCGGAAAGAGACGCCGCCGCCCGGCGGCTCTCCTCTTCCGGCAGCGGCTCGCCCAGCCGCGCGCCGCAGTCCACACAGAACATCCGGCCGTCCGACTGCTCTGCGCCGCACTGTCCGCACCGCTTCACGCCTGGACCTCCCCCGCTCTCCCGTCAGTCGCTGCGCCGCTCTCCGGCGGGAAGCAGACGCGCACCGAGGTGCCGACGCCGGGCCGGCTGTCCAGCGACACCTCCGCCCCGTGCAGGGCAGCGGCGTGCTTGACGATGGAAAGGCCCAGCCCCGTGCCGCCCAGCGCCCGGGAACGGCTCTTGTCCACCCGGTAGAACCGCTCGAAGATGCGGTCCAGATGCTCCGGCGGGATGCCGATGCCGGTGTCCGCCACCGTCACCAGCACGCCCTCGGGGCTTTTGTGCAGCGAAACGGAAACGCTGCCACCCGGCCGGTTGTATTTGACGGCGTTGTCCGCCAGATTGTAGATCATCTCGAACAGCAGCACGCGCACGCCGTCGACCACGGCGGGCTCGCCGCTCAGCGTCAGCGTCACGCCGGCCTTTTCGGCGGCAGGGCGCAGGCGGTCGGCCACCTCTTCACAGACCGCGTATAGCTCCACCGATCCGCGCTCTTTCTCCATGCCGCCCTCGTCCAGCCGGGACAGGCGCAGGATATCGTCGATCAGCGCCAGCAGGCGCCCCGCCTCCTCGTAGACCGTGCGCAGGAACCGCTCTTCGTCGCCCGGCGCCACCAGACCGTTGAGCATCAGCTCCGCGTTGCCGCGGATGGTGGTCAGCGGGGTCTTCAGCTCGTGGGACACGTTGGACGAAAACTCACGGCGCATGGCCTCGCGCCGCTCGTGCTCGGTCACGTCGATGAGCAGCGCGCCGACGCCCGCCAGCCGCCCGGCGCGGACGTTGGGGACCATTGTGACCCGGCAGCAGCGGCCGGCGATCTCCAAAAGACCCGAGTCCTGTCTGCCCGCCAGTGCGCTGCGCGCCAGCTTCCGCCAGGTCTCGTCGCCGCAGAGCGTCTCCAGCCCCAGCACACCGCCGGCCTCCGCGCCCAGCATGACCATGGCCGCGTTGTTCCAGCTGGTGACCCGGCCGTCGGCGTCCGCCAGCACGAAGCCCTCGCTCATGCCGGCGATCAGGCTTTGAAACTCGTCCTGACGGGCGCGCAGCTCTTCCATGCTCTCGCCGATGAGCTGGTTCTGGCGGCGCACCCGGGCGGACAGGGCGTCCAGCTCGGGAAACACGCGCTCCGGCGCATCCGCCGCCGCCGCCGC
>JAEEGL013970223.1_pt1 | contig 12658 bp, 10 predicted proteins | sample 9134231 | NCBI WGS metagenome assembly JAEEGL01 (sample SAMN16246548, study PRJNA631951) | gut metagenome | biome: gut microbiome; feature: rumen; material: fiber-attached | host: Bos | place: Iran: Karaj | collected 2018-10
AACCATTTTTTATTGACTTAAAACTTTTTCCTATACGTCCAAATATCTTATGTTCTTCAGAAGAATAATAATCAATTTGATTCATATCATTTGTAATATTATCAATTTTTAAATAAGCTGCTTTTTCATTAATATCCATAATATCACCTAATAATCTAGAACGTAGTCAAAAGCTTCAATATCAATTTCTTTTAAACTTCTAAGCTTTGCAGCTACATTTTCCTCTATTCTTTCTATTTTTTTAAATAAATCTTTTACTCTATCACGAGAATCAACTAAATCAGTTTTAAGATTTTCAAAAGAGTTTCCCAAATCTATAATATTATCTTTTTCAGAATATGAAAAACTCTTATCGACTGAATTAATAGTAGAAATAATACTATTTACTTTATTCTCAACACTTCCATAGTATTTAATAATAGTGGTTTTCTTTTCTAAACAAACTGTAATTCTATTACCAATACTTTCATATTGTTGAATAATATAATTCAAACAATTTGTTACATCCTTAAAAGAATCTAACATTCTCATAGATTCTTTTTTTTCTTTATCCACAGCTGCCTCAAAAGCAGGAGTCTTATGATCATTCCAATCATTGCATGAATTTTTTAATTGATTAAATAGATTCAATTCTATTTCATCATATTCATCAATAATTAAATTTAATTGTTCTAATTCACTTTTTAATTTTGACACATCCACTTTAATCATTAAAACAACCCCTTACTTTATTTCCAAAATATATTGCAACTTCAATTGAAATTGCAATATATTCAGAAAATAAATTTCTGAATAATTATTTCTAAATTAAGCTTGTTTAGTGAATTCAGTAGCAACACTTTCAGCCATTTTAACATAAGTATCAGCTGCTGCAATAATTTGACCTTGTAAATTATTTTCACCTTTAGTTAAGAAATCGAAAATATGTCCAATAGCTTCTAAAACAGTTTCAAAACAACTTTCAACAGCTGCACCTTGTCCACCACCTAAAAATGCTTGATTAACACTTTCTAATTCTCCTTTTTGTTTAGCTATATCTTTTTCTAAATTTGTTTGAACAGTTGCTAAATCATTATTAGCAATATTAAGAGCTCTAGCCTTATGTAATGAAACATTTCCTCTATCTTGATCTTTAATTGCCTTAATATCAATTGTTATTTCTAAAGGATCGATAGGTTGAACAGTAGTCATAGCTCCCATACCATAAGTTTCAGAACTAGTCTTTTTAGCCCAAGCTTCTTCTGCACTATTAACATTTGCAATAAAATCATTAAATGCTTTAGTCAAAGTCTCTGCTACACCTTCTACAGTTATTTTTAAGTTATTAAAAAAATCTTGAGCCTCTGGAGCATACCAAACAGTAGACATAGGAATAACAATATCATTCTCAATAACAGTTTCAATTGATGAAACAGTATTTTTTGCTACTTCATTTACTCTATCATGAATTTTAGCAATGTTTTCATGATTATAACCAAATAGTTCGCCTTCTACACCAAATTGATCTTTTGCCATTTTATACACCTCCATATTTTATTAAATAGATACACTCTATCTAAACCAATAATAACATAAATAGTACAAAAAATACACTACATTACTATTATTTTACAATATTTTACTATTCGCCATTCATCTCATCAGCAAGCATTTTTGCACACCTTCTATACTCATTTGTAGCATCGATGACAGTTTGTTTTAAACTATTATCACCAACAGTTAAAAAATCAAAAATATTATCAACTGTTTTTAATACTTTTTCAAAACAAGATTGAATTGCTATTCCTTGATCATTTCCCATAAAAGCAATAGAAGCTTCTTTTAAAAGTGTTTCTTGATTTTTTATATCATCAATAATTGTTTCTCTGAGTGATGTTAAACTTTCTGCAAATGATAAAGCCTCCTTTTCCTTTATAAAGATATTTCCATTACATTGTTCTTTTATTTTAGCAACATTTAAGAAAATACTATTAGTTTGAATATTAATCTTTTCCGATATTTCTCCACCTTCAGTTGTTATAGACCAATTTTTTTGAACTAAATCAATTTTATCTACTAAAGATTGAAAAGCTTTATCTATATTTTTTTCTTCATTATTCACAGTTTTTTGAAATGATTTAAAAAAATGCTTTGCTTCTGGTGCACACCAAAAAATAGAAACATGATCTATAACTTCTTCATTTAAATATTTTGATAAAATACTTTTTGTATCATTAGCTATATCATTTATTTTATTAAATAAATTAGTAATTTCTTCATAATTATATCCAGTTTTGTCTTGTCCATCCATATCATCACATCCAATCTATTATTATCAAAAATAGCCATAAATCATCTTTATAGCCATTTTTTATTATTTGGATAATAAGAGTACTAATTCAGTAGCATTTCTAATATTAGTATCTCTAATAACTATATTATCTTTATATATTTCACCAGTAATCTTATTAACTAAAATATACTCTTTTTGAGGATTTATTTCACCATTAGTTAAATCATACACAGATTTAGTTAACAATTTTTTTACTTTCCATAATAACTCATTAACAGGGATAAATAAATCAAAAGTCTCATCTATTTCAGGAACAAATAATTGAATTAAAACTTTATTATTCAAACTCATCATCCCCTTCTAGTAAATCATTAAACTCAATTAACTTAGTTAATTCAGATTCCCCTTCAGAAATAACATATCCATAGTTATTACCAATATTTGCCTGCATTTCTTTAGTAACATGATTAATTCTAAATGTAGATTGGTCATATACTCCTCGACCAACCCAAATACCACTAGAATTATTTTTAATAGAACTATACCAATTTTCAAATTCAGTAGTCTTTATCATAGTAGATGAATCTACAAATATTATATTCGTATTTTCAGACTCTTTAATTGATTTAACTAAACTATCTAATAAAGATATATCTTCTATCTTTTTACTTGCTCTATTAACTTCCATTAGTATATAGATTGCTCTAATATCTTTTCTTTTTACTATCTCTTTTTGTGAAGCTAACATTGATTTTATTTTATTATCAAAATCATCATTCATATAATGAACTCCATCTTTATTAGTAGATGGTAATTGATTATTTAAATCGATGAAAATAATATGCAAGTTCTTCACTTTAGTAAACATTGTTACTAATGAATCTACAAATGAATAAGTATTATTTATTTTCAACCCAGAAATAGTAGTTGAAGAATACTGAGTAAAGTCATATAAAATAGGTTTTAAAGAATTTCTTCCGATACCAACAGGTATAGAACTTAAATCTAAATTATCAGTAGGAACCTCTTCAATAGTAACAACCTCAGGTAGTGTTGGTATTCTAGGAGCTTTTATACTCATATCTATACTTTCTAATAATGTATTAATATGTTCATTAATACTATGAGATTCATCTACTATAGAAGCAGTTTGAAATTCATGACAAGCATCTAAATTATAACAAACACCTCTAGCAAAATAACTTCTTGGATCAACTTTAACTTTCATATTAAACACATCATAATAAGCTGAATCCTCATTAAAATGAAGAGCAAAATTAGTTAAGAAATGAGTATATATTCTTCGACCAATAGTATTTGGAGTAGATGAAGAAATAGTTAAAATAATACCATATCTTGCACACTCCCTTGAGAAAGATTCTAATGTTTCTTGAATATTAGAATAATTCTCTAATACAGTTTCAAAGTTATTAATAAAGAATAAAACTACAGGTAATTTATCATCATTTTTAGCATTATAATTATCAAATGATCCACCATAATCAACTAATAATTGTTTTCTTGTCTTTAAGATACCAAAGATAAATTTAATTAAAGATTTATAAATCTCATCTTCACCATTAAATACAATTCCACCAACCTGTGGAAAACTCAAGAAATTTCTAGTTGATTCTGATCCAAAATCAATACCATAAATATTTATGTCTTTAGCACTATAATTAAGACATAATGAATAAATAATAGAAGATAATAATTGTTCTCTTTCAGCACCATCATTACCATAAATACCAAAGTTTCCAGTTTCTGGTAAATTGATAGTCAACAATCCTTGTTCTTGCATTTCAGGAGCATCATATTCACCTAAAATAGCACATAACTTAGTTTTATCAAATTGATATTTCCTCATTAAATCAGAAATCAATATAGTCTCAGGAATATTTTCTAACCATAATCTTTTAGCTTTCTTTTTAGTCCTAGAAGCAGTATCAATTATATCTTTCAAAATAACCCCAATTTGATCACCTTGAGCTTCAACCTTCATTTCAGTATTAGCTTGAATACTTTTAATAAACATAGCTGTATTATCAATAAAGTTAACACTTTTATCAACAGTTTTAATAATCTTTTCAGATGGATAATACTTAGCTCCACACCAAGCAGATTGTCCTAAAGCAAAATACTCATCATATCCAACTTGTAAATAGAATCTACCAGCTTCTTTTAATGAAGCAGCATCTTCTCTTTTTAACATTTCTCTAGAATCAGAGGCATCTTGTACTTTTAAACAAACTCTAAACTTAGTATTTGACCAAATTTGATCATTAACAACACCACTAGGTTTTTGAGTAGCTAAAATCAAGTGAACTCCAAGTGAACGTCCAATACGAGCAGTAGAAATCAAACTATCCATAAAATCAGGTTGTTGTGATTTTAATTCAGCAAACTCATCACAAATTATAAATAAATGTGGAATAGCTTCTTCTAATCTACCATCTTTATAGAATCTTTGATATTTATAAATATCAATAGTACTTTCACCTAATTTATCACGTGCTGCATTGAAAACTGATTGACGTCTTTTTAACTCACTATCAATACTTACTAAAGTTCTATCCATTTCAGCTTTATCTAAATTGGTAATAGTTCCAGCTAAATGAGGTAAAACAATATTATTAACCTTATTTTCAAATGCACCGGCTAGTCCTCCACCCTTATAATCTATAAGGATAAATGCTACATCATCAGGACTATAATTAATACACATAGACAAAATATAAGTAATAATAAATTCTGATTTACCTGAACCAGTCATACCAGCAATCAATCCATGTGGACCATGGAATTTTTCATGTAAATCTAAATACATCAAATCTCCATCTCCATCAACCCCAACTTCAGCTCTTAAACTAGTTGTTGAATCATTAATTCTCCATCTATTAAGAATATTTAATTGATTAACTTTACCTACTTTTTCCATTTCCATAAATGAAATACTATCAGGTAATCCCTTACTCATACTTTCAAATTCAATAGGTATATTAGATAAAATTTTAGTAATACCCATCATATTAATTCTATAATTAATTTCATCTTTAAAAACTGTAGTTTCTTGTTTTTCATATGAATTAGAAATAATAGTAGAATTTTCTTCTTTTAGATGAATGAAATTACTACATTTAGAAGGAAAATCATTTAATCTACTTCCAAGTAAAATTATACTAAATCCAACATTCCCTTCAAATTCAGTAATTGCTTTAACAAAATCACAGTTATCAGCTAAAGAATAATCATCTATTAATATCAAAAAGTATGGTTTGCTCACTTGATAACCATCTTCAGATGATAATCTAGATCCAACTATATTATTAAAATATTCAGTTAATCTTTTATAATCATCTGGGGTTGAAGCAAAATATCTAATGGTTTTATTATTACTAAAATTATAATTGCTATATCTTAAATAATCCCAATCAGATTCATTAAATTCATTAGTCAATACAACTACTTTTAAATCATCATAACTATAAAAACTAAATAATTGTAATAACATATTATTTAAGAAATAATAACCTTTTCTATCTTTACTTAGTATACCAGTAACCTTGTTTTCAAAGAATGAATATCCTATAGGTACATCATAAATATATTTATACTTTTCAACCAACTTATCAGCAGCATCTTTTAACTCATTTTCATCAGCTGAAAAACCTTCTTCAGGATAATTAATATTAACATTTAATTTTTCATTACCTACACCAACTCTTACTTTTAAGAAATCTGAATAATCAATTCTCTTATCCCAAAAATGAACAGTCTTATTTTGAATAATCGCATGACATTCTTCAGTAGTAATTAAATTTTCTTTTAAAATAGTTTCTTGTTCTTTACGTATTTTTTCCAACTGTTTTTCTTTAATTTTTAAATAATCATTATATCTATTAATTATATCTTGTTTTTTCTTTTGTTTTCTTCTCTTTTCAAAATGTCTTATCAAACTTGGCCATAATAACATACTCATAAGCATAAACAAAGCCATAATAAGAGTCGGCCAACATTGAGAAAAGTCAACTTCCCCATTTAGTAATTTAGTAACTGTAGTAGCCGAACTAATAATTGAAGTCATTCCCATAGTAATCATAGGCGCTATAGTTAAAAATCCACTCAATTCTTGGTCATTATTTTGACTAGGGGCTGCAGAAAATTCCACATCTTCCACATCTATATCTCTTACAATTCTAGGAGATTTAGAAAAATAATCTTTTTCCGAATATAATTCTTCATCTCTAATTTCTTGATTAACATATTTTTCAATTGAAGGTAAAGTATATTTTAAAATATTACTTGTCTTTTCAGTAATAGTAACTTTAGAACCAGGATTATTAATAAGTAACAAATTATTAACAAATATTAATCTTAATCCAAAAATATTAATCCTATCTCCATTTTGAATATAATATTTACTTCCATATATTCTTTTTCCATTAATATAAACTAATGAATTAGGATTTTTATCAATTAATGGAAATCCATTAGTAGTAGAAATAGTAATAGTATCATTTAAATATGGACAATCATACTTAATAGATGCTTCAGGTTTATTCGCAATAGTAAAACGAACACCTCCGTCTAAAATACTATAAGTTGAAAAAGAAGAATCAAATGACTCTGTAACAAATATTAAATAATTTTTATCATCTCGTCTAATCAAATAAAAACTATCCTTTTCAAGAATTACATCTTTAACAATTTGATTATTAACAAATAATTCAACCTCTTCAGTAGAATATAATACCCATTCATTTCCACGAGCTTCTACATTAATAAGTTTTGACTCTTCAAAAGGATCCGCATCAAAAGTATAACTACCGCTTATATCTATTGGTAATGTAAAAGATAAAATTTTAGATGACAAAAATAGATATATCTTCATAGTCAACCACCTTTTCCTACTATTACCATTATACCATAAAAAAAAGAGACATAAAGTCTATTTTTCTAATTTTTACTCAATATTTCTTCTGATTTAGAACTATATTCTTTAGTATCTTAATTTTTATATATTATAACGAATTTTTTCTATGACAAACCAATAAAATCTGTACCAACTAAATCTACATTTTGTAAATAAGTATTTGCTTTTTCTTTATCATTTTCAGTAAACAAATAAATTATTAATCCACTATCTTTAAAAAACTTTATTATATCTTTATCTTCGTTGTAAGCTCTTACTGACGTAGATAAACTAGTAATATTATTATCTTTACAATACTTAACAAACTCTTCTCTAGTATCAATCTTCTTATCATTTCTACCTGGTTTAGGTGCCCAATATAGATTTATTATTGGAAATCTATAAGTACTTTTAACAGCCTCAATCATAGAAGTATCATGACCTCCAACAATCATTCTATTCAATACTTTTTTATCATTACCAGCAGTTTTAACTATATCAGAATAAATGTTCTTAGTATCATCATACTCTTTATTACCAATATCAATCATAACATACATATCTTTATGATCTTTCATAAAACTAATAAAATCATTAAAACTTAAAGGAGTATACTTATCCTTAATTTTAATACTCATAAATTCGTCATAACTCATAATAGGAGATTCTTCATCATATTCTAAACCAAGTCTATCTTCATAATCTGTCTTAGTCCAATCATGAACACAAACCAATTTATTATCACTAGTATATTTAATATCTACTTCAAATAATCTAAATCCATGTTTATAAGAGTTTTCTAAAGCTTCTTTACTATTAGTATAAGAATTATTATCAATTCCACCTAAAGCGTGAGCAACCCAATTACTTTTTTTAACCATCTTTTTATATTTATAAAAATCATTATTAAAAAAAGCAAAAACTAATAAAAAAATAAATAATACAATACAAATTATAATAATCAATCTATTTCTCATAAAAGCCTCCAAACTCTTCTTCATTATAACAAAAAAAAGCAGAATAATCTATTCTACTTTCACTCTATAATTAATGTTTTACCATCATTTAAAAATTTTTCATTATCAATTTGATTATTAGCTCTATATCGATAAATTGGTCCTGTAAATAAGAACTTAGGTTTTAACATTCTAGCATTTATTCTCATATTAGTAGAGAATGAATCTTTATATAATTTATGTTTATAAAAATATAAACTATTTACTACATTTCTTTTATTAACAAAACAACGTCCATATAATACACCATTATTTTTGATAGGAATCATCTTCATACCTATCCCCCCTGACTGCCTGATATTATAACATATTTAAAGAAAAAAAGCAATAAAAAATAGGATTTGCATCCTATTTAAGTAATATCTTATTTCTTTTTTCTAACTCTTCTAAAGGTACTTCATATATTAAATCAAATCGTTGATCTAAACAACCATTCTTTTGACCCATAAATATGTTTTCAAAAGGAATATCATATTTAGCTTCCCAATACCCATCATAATAAACTTCTAATTCACTATCACTAATTCTATCAATGAAATCATTAAAATTAACAACAACTTCATCTAATTCTTCTTCCCTATTAATCTTATACCATTCATCTTCATCATAAGCAAACATCTTAGATTTAATAACTACAACATCTTTATAAAAATCATCTAAAGTAAGTTCCTTTTTAAAAATCCATCTTTCTTCATCAAGTCTAATCATAGGAAATAATTCATTTTGTTCTCCCAAATATTTTGCTTTCCAAAGTCTAAGTATCCCTTCAATATATTTATCATATTTTAAGAATAGTCCATTATTATTAGAAGCTAAAGCAATATTTGTATAAGTACCAAAGTCTCTGTCCAATTCTTCTTTAAAATCCATATATTTAGAAATATACATATTAGATACTTCTTTAGTATTATTTATCATATCATCAATTGCTTCACCATTATAGATTTTAAAATCATCAATATCATCAATACTAAGGTCATTTAATCCTCTAACTAAAACATATAAATCATCATGAATATCATTTCTTAATAATTCAACTCCAAATTGAATACCCCAAATTTTCTCTAGAATATTCTTTCCTTCTAAATATATTTCTTTCTTTCTTTGATTATCACTTATAGCTTTATTTATTTCTTCTAAATAATCATCCATCTTTATCACTCCAAAACAATGAAATCATTATAACATTTTTCATAAAAAAAAGACAATGATTATTTTAAATCATTGTCCCATTTCCAATTCTTAATATATGGCATATCTTCTCCATGCTTTTTAATATAACGAACATGTTCTTTTAACATTCCTTCACACCATTCAATTAATACTTTTCCATTATTTTGATACTTAGGTAATTTATTAATAGCTTCAATAACCAAATGAAATCTATCAATTTTATTAAGAACTCTCATATCAAATGAAGTAGTAATATTACCCTCTTCACGATAACCAATCATTTTAATATTTTTATTATCTCTATCAAATACTAAATCTCTTAAACCAGTAGTATAACCATGATAATTATAAATAATTGGCTTATCTACAGTAAATAATTTATTATATTCATCATCAGTTAATCCATCAGGATGATTTTTATCAAGAACAAATAAATTAAGTACATAAACAACTCTAATCTTAATATCTTTAACACTTCTTTTTAATATATCTACAGCTCCAAGTAATTCTAAGAATGGAGTTTCTCCAGTCGCAACCATAACTATATCAGGATCCCCATCATCATTAGAAGCAAAATCTACAATAGATACACCTTTATTAACTAATTTTTTAGCATCTTCTACTCCAAACCATTGTGGTCTAGGATGTTTAGAAGCAACTATAGCATTAATTAAATTTTTAGTCTTAATAACTTTATCAAAAGTAAATAATAAAGTATTTGAATCAGGTGGATAATACGCTCTAACAATACTATATTTTTTATTAATTAAAGTATTAATAAATCCAGGATCTTGATGAGTATAACCATTATGATCTTGTTGAAAAGCATGTGAAGTTAAAATAAAGTTTAATGAAGGAATATCTTCTCTCCAACTCATTTCAGATGCAAATTTCAACCATTTACCATGTTGTCCCATCATAGATTCAATTACTCTAGCAAAAGCTTCATAACTATGTAAAAAGCCCCATCTACCAGTTAAAATATAACCTTCTAACATACCTTCACATAAATGTTCTGATAAGTAAGAGTCCATAATTCTACCAGTAGTAGATAAATATTCATCATCTTTAAATATTCTATAATTCCACGTTCTCTTTTCAACATCAAACATAAAGTTTAATCTATTTGATAAAGCCTCATCAGGACCAAAAACTCTAAAGTTTTTATTATCTTTATTTAGTATAAATAAATCTCTAATATATTGAGATAATACCTTCATATCTTGTCTATTTACTCTACCAGGTTCTTTAATATCTACAATATATGGTTCCAATACAGGACATAATAATCTCTTAGTTAATACTCCACCATTTGCATAAGGACTAGCCCCCATAGTATGAGTAGGACTAGGTGCAATATCACGATATTTTTTTAAAAGTTTTCCATTTTTATCGAATAATGTTTCTGGATGATAACTCTTAAGCCATCTCTCGATAACATCAAAATTACTAGGTTCTTCTTTACTAAATGGTATTGGAATTTGATGAGATCTAAAACTATCTTCAATCTTTTTACCATCAAAAGCTCGAGGCCCTAACCAACCTTTAGGAGTAGTTAAAACTATCAATGGAAAATTACCTTTTCCAGTACTTTTAATCTTTTTAATATCATTAATAACCTTATCCATAACATGAGCCATTTTCTCATGCATAACATAAGTATCTTTTCCAGTTACTAAGTAAACCTTCCATCCTAACGATTCAAAGAAACCAGTTATTTCTTTATCTGTCATTCTTCCAAAAACAGTAGGATTACTAATTTTATATCCATTACGATGAAGTATTGGTAAAACAACTCCATCAGTTTTCTTATTAATAAATTTATTGATATTCCAAGAAGTAGCAAGAGGTCCAGTTTCAGCTTCACCATCACCAACTACACAAGTTACTAATAAATCTGGATTATCAAGTACAGCACCTGCAGCATGAGAAAGCGAGTACCCTAATTCTCCTCCAGTATGAATAGAACCCGGAATATTAGCTTCACAGTGACTAGAAACACCTCTAGGAAAAGCAAAATATTTAACTAATTTTCTAAGTCCATTTAAATCTTCTGTATAACTAGGATTATATCTAGTATAAGTACCATCTAAATAGTTTTGTGCAATCATTGCTTGTCCGCCATGTCCAGGACCAGATACATAAATCATTTTTAAATTATTTTTCTTTATTACTCTATTACAATGAACATAAATAAAGTTTTGTCCAGGAGCAGTACCAAAATGTCCAACTGGATTTGGTTTTAAATGCTCCAGCTTTAATGGTTCAAATAACAATGGATTATCCATTAAATATAATTGAGCAACAGAAAGATAGTTACTAGCTCTAAAGTAACCATCTAATAATTCGATTTCTTTTTTAGAAATATAACCCACTATTTCATCCCCTTTTTATTGTTAAACACCAACTGATTTTGTTTCAGGAAGAGTTGATCCTCCATCTATTACAATTCCTTGACCAGTTATATAACTAGATTCATCACTTGCTAGAAAAGCAGCTAACTCACCTAATTCTTCAATAGTACCAAGTCTTCCCATTGGAATACCATCAGCTATACCTTGAATAACTGATTGTGGATTATTTTCATCAGTTTCAACTGCGATACCTTCAACCATAGGAGTCAAAATATAACCTGGCATAATTGCATTAACAGTAATATTATTTTCAACAACTTCCATTGCTAAACTCTTAGTGAATCCTAAAAGAGCAGCTTTAGTAGTTGCATAAGCAACCTCTCCAGCATCAGCTACCATAGGTCCAGTAACACTACTTAAATTAACTATCTTTCCATAGTTGGCCTTAACCATATGAGGTAAAACACATTTAGTAATATTCCAAGTACCCTTAATATTAATATCAAAATGTCTATCTCTAATAGAATCATCCATATCTAAAAATCTCTCTAACTTTGCAATACCTGCATTATTAACTAAAATATCAATTCTACCAAATTTTTCAATAACATCATCAACAATAGCTTCAACAACTTCTTTTTCTCTCAAATCAGCTTGATATCCTAATAACATAGGATTATCTTGTTCTCTTAATGACTCTGTTAATTTATCTGAATAATCTATTACAATTACTCTAGCTCCGTATCTTAAAAAGGTTTTTACTATTCCTAAACCGTTACCCATAGCTCCACCAGTAACTATAGCAACTTTACCACTTAATTTCATAAGACCCCTCTTTCCTACTATAATTAATTATAACAAAAAAAATATCTAATTAATAGATGTTTTTATAATTTTTATTGTAAACAAAAAAAGAGACTAAATTAGTCTC
>JAEEGL016312451.1_pt1 | contig 12658 bp, 6 predicted proteins | sample 9134231 | NCBI WGS metagenome assembly JAEEGL01 (sample SAMN16246548, study PRJNA631951) | gut metagenome | biome: gut microbiome; feature: rumen; material: fiber-attached | host: Bos | place: Iran: Karaj | collected 2018-10
AAAAACCTTTTATCATAACACTATTAATTGCATCAACATAATTTAAAGAATAGTTAGGATTTATTTTAATATCTGGATTTCTTAATAAATTATTAATGAATTCATTTGATAAATATATACTTAATATTTTTAAATTAATATAATTTGGATATCTAAATTTAGGTTTTTTATTCATAAAATTTATAATAATTGGAATTAATTCTTCTTTTATTTTTTTAGTTTTTTCATTATTATTCCTTATAATCATATTTAATAAAACTTTTAAATCATTTGATAAAGTTTTGTAATATTCACTAATATTCAAAATATTTTTTAAATAGTCAAAAGTATCTAATATTAAATTAGATAAATTTTCTCTTAATTTTTGAAATTTTCTTATTGTTTCATCTGTAATTTTTAAAATTTGAGATGCTGCAAAATTAGCTTTTTCTTCTACTTCAAAAAGATTTTTACCATTAGTTATTACTTTTCCTATTATATATTCTAATAATTCAATCCAGTTACTTTCTCCTTTTTCATTTTCTTTTTTATTATTATAAGTTTGAATTAATAAATCAGTATAAATAAAAAAATATGATTTAAAAACATTTTTAATTTGTTCTTTCATTCCTTTGATATCATTTTCTTTTTCTAATTTTTCAATTATGTTTTTTATATTTTCATAATTTTTTTTAATTGAATTATTAATATTTGTAAATAAATTAATACAAATCTTTCCTTTTTCACTTTCTTCATTATAACATTCTGGATAAATTATAAAAATTCTTTTAAAAACAACTATAAAATTTTTCACTAATATTATATAAATTTTATTGAATTCATCATCTTTATTATTTAAATCAATATTACATATTATATCAAATAATTCAATTAACATTTTAAAATTATATTCTTGACAAGTAATTTTAACAAAATCTTCAATGAGCATTAAATTAGAAATTAATGTCAAACTTTCTTTTAATTCTTCTAAAGTATTAAAATTATATTCTGATTTAATTTTCTCTTTACAATTTTTAATTTTTTCAATTTCATTTTTCATATCATTTTCATTTGATATTCTATGAATAATTTTAGCACCTTTTTTTATTATTTTTTCATCATTATAAAAATTATCTAATACCTCACTTAATATTAACATAGAATTTTCATTTTTAATTGCATTTTTTCCATTATCATTCCTTGATAAATTATCTAAAACATATAATCCATTTATTACTGAATTACTGTTTTCTTTGTCAGAACAATTTTGAATATTTTTTAAAATATTTGGAATTAAATTTTTATGAATTAAATAATCTCTTCCTTTTTTTAGATTAGTTATTTTTTTCATTGTATCAAAATTAATATTTATAATATTAATATCATTTGAATATAAATCATTTACTAATTTAATAGATTCAATTAAGCCACTTTCTAATAATTTATCAATTAATTGAGGAATTGAACATAAAATATTTAATATTTTAATATAGTGAATAGAACTATTACTTTGATTTTTTGATAATAATATCTCAATAATTGCTTCATGTCCATTTTTTTCTGAGAAAATTTGAGAAATTTCTTGATCAATTATATCATTAATTGATATTAATTTATATAAAATTTTTCCTATTTGTTCCATTATTTCTTCATTTGATATATTTAACATTGCTATTTTATGAATTATTGATATTCCATCTAGTTTTATTATTATTTTTGAATTTTCTCTTATTTCTCTATTTGGATGTGTTAACATTGCTTCTAAAGAATTTAATGAATATACTACTAAACGAATAAATTTTGGATTTTTTTTTGAACTATTTAAAATATCATTTATAGTATCTTCTTTATTTTTTAATGACTTTTCTCGCTCAAGTTTTAAACGTTGATATGATGAAATTTCATAAAGAGGATTCATATTTTTTTTTTTTTTTTAAATATTGATATTTATTAAGTTGAAAATAATTAATTTATTATATTAAAAATAATTGTGATTAAATAATGAAAGAATATAATTGTCTATATGATGATTTAAAAAGTAATTCAAGTTATTTTAAATGTGAAAAATGTGAAAAGATTCCTTTAATTAATATAAAATATTTTAATGATCCAATAATTAAAATAGAAACAAAATGTACAAATAATCATATATTAAATTATTCTTTTAAAGAATTTTTCAATAAAATTAAAAATGAAAATAATAATAATAAATTATGTAATATTTGCTTATCTGTTATAAATGAAATTGATAAATTAAATTTTTGTAGTACATGTAAGGTTTTCATTTGTGAAAAATGTATAATAGAACATTTAAAAATTAGTTCAAACCATTTTTTTATTGATAAAAAAAATACAAATAAAACATGTGATAATTGTTATAATTTAGGAAAATATTTTTGTTTTGATTGTGTAAAAAATTTATGTGATTCATGTTATGATAAACATAAACAATTAATTCATAATATTAAAATAATAAATGAACTCATAATAACAAATGATAAAATAGAAGAAATATATATTAGTTTATCAAAAGCTATAAATTATTTAAAATCTATTAAATTAATTAAAAAAGATTCTTTTAAAGAAAAAGAAATGAATTTAGAATTAAAAACAATTTATGATTCTTTTATTGAAGTTAATAAATTTGAAATTGAATTAATTATTAATTTATTAGAAATGTATAAGTGTGAAAAAAAAAGTGGATTGATAAATAATATTACTTATGCTAATTTAACAAATATAATTAATTTTAATGATTTTAATAAAAATATAAATAAATGTATTACTATTATTAGATTAAATAATATTGAAATTATAAATTTTTTTACAAATCATAACAATTTTATTTTAAATTTTAAAGAAGAAAATGAAAAACCAATTATTAAGTGTATTTATAATATAAAAAATGAAGAACAATTAAAGTTTTTTTTATCTTTAAGAAATGAAATTCTATTAAATTATGAAAATACAATGAATTTTGATATTAGACCTTCTTTTAATTTTGATTTTTCTTTAAGTGTTATTTTTAATAATAAAAAAATTGAAATTTTAAATAAATTTGAAGATCCTAAAAATTTAAATAAAGAGGCCTTAATTCAATTAAACAATCTATATAATAAATTTTATAAATCAAAATTCCAAAAGAATGATAATATTTAATTTATTATTAAAAGAAATGATTTATTTGATGATTATAAAATACACATAAAATTAAATTTAATTTATATAAATAAAAAACCTAAAATTAAAAAAATTAATTAATCAAAAGTATTAAACCCTTTATATTTCCAATTATTAATTAAATTAAGATTTTTCATTGAATCCTTATCATAAGATAATTTAAACATTTTTTTTCTTCCTTTCAACAACTTAATATTTTTTTCTTCAAAATCTAACAAATTTTCTCCTTTAATTTCTAATTGACTAATATTTAAAGAATGATAATGAAAACTTTTATACTTACTATTAATAGTATTATTAAAAGAATCAAAAGAATCACTTTTAATATATTTACTATGATTCTTATATAAAATACTATTATTCAAATTTATTGAATTTGGTTTTTTTATTCTTTCAAAAAGTTTAGGAATATTTTCTTTAAATTGAGCCCAAAAAGGATGTTTATCAGTTCCATAATTAATAATACCTTTTCTTATACCTTTAAAATTTGTTGGTTTTCTTAAACTAATACTCCAATTTTGAAAAGAATTTCCAATATTATTTTCTTCACTTTTATCTAAATAAGCAGTTAATTCTTTTTTTTCTCTATAATTATCACTTGTTGATAATAATAATTCTTTAGTTTTATTTTTTATTTTTTTTTGAATTTTATGCTTTAATCTTTTTCTAAAAGACTCAATTTCATATTTATTTTGAAAATTTTTTTCTTGTAGATATAAATGTTTTTTTACTGTATCATTTAGATTATTTGGTATTTCATTTATAAAAGAATTTGATAATATTTTATTTTTTTTAATATTATCTTTACATTTATTAAAAAGAAAATTTAATTCTTTATCATTAACAAAATTATCATAAAAATTAATTAATGAACTTTTTTTACTTTCTAAAGTTTTAAAATTGGAATTTCTTCTACTAAAAGATGGATTTAAAAATTTATTCTCATGAATATTTTTTTTCTTATTTTTTGATTGATATAATTTTCCAACTATTGAATAAGAAATTAATTTATTATTATTGTCATATCTTGGTCCTTTTATTTGTTTTCCCACTACATATTTAAATTGTCCTTCATTTGAAAGACGAAGATATGTTTCAGGTGAGTTAAATAGTGTTTTTAGTTTATGTTTTATTATTTCATTTTTTGAAGGACTTTTTATTTTTGATAAAAATAATGTACGTTTTATTGAATTATTAGTATTTGATGATATTAAACTCATATTAATTTTTGATTATTTTTAAAGAACAAAATTAAATAAAAAAAATTGTTCAAAAATTATTTAGTTTTTTTATATTTATTTTATAGAATTATAAGTTAATTAGTATTATAATTAAAATATTTTTTATTTTATGTATATAACTCCTATTATATTAATTTATTCGTTAAAAAACAAATTTATAAAAATTTAATTGTTTTTCATTTTTAAACCAATAATAATTCACTTAAATCAAAAAAAAAAATGAACAAAAAAACAACTTTAAACAAAATAAATTATTCCAATAAAAAGAATATAAAAAATATTATTTAAAGTTCATTATTTTTATTTTTTTTCATACCTATATTTTTATTAATCCACTTCAAAGTATTTTCTTCCATTTTTTCAATATTATTCCTAATAAAACTTCCTTGTTGAGCAAAACCATTTTTAACAACACAATCTTTAACAATATTTTTAATATCATCAATACTATTTCCAACCTGAGATCCTTCATGAGTATTAAAAGGAATAATTGTCTTTCCTTTAAAATCTAATTTTTCTAATTGATTTACTACAATTTTTGGTAAGTGTTCATACCAAATTGGATATCCTAAGAATATAATATCATATTTTTTAATATCATTTAATGGAGAAATTATTTCTGGTCTTAAATTATTATCTAACTCATTTTTTGCTCTTGTTAAAGTTTCTGAATAACTTTCTGGATATTTTTCTTTGGGATTTATTTTATAAATATCTGCTTTTGTTATTTTTTTTATATAATTTGCTATTAATTCTGTATTTCCTATTTCCACTTTTCCTACACTATAATTTTCTCCTGGACGAGAAAAAAATAATATTAATATTTTTGATATTTCTGTTTGTAATGAAAATGTTATTAATGAAAATATAATTGTAAATGATATTATTTGATATTTCATTTTTTTCCTTTATTTTTTTTCAGTTTAATAATAATTTGAAAGTTAGTTTTTATATATTAAAAAAAAAATAATATATATTTCTTAATCAAAGAAAAATTAAAATTGCGTGATATATTTTTGTATAAAATTTATTTTTAATTAACTTAATTAAATTATTTAGATTTAATAAAATTATTAATGATAAAATTTTATTTATATAATATAAATAAATAAAAAAAATAAGACTTAATTTTTAAAAAATATATCCACATTTCCTCTTTCTTGAAAAATGGATTCAGAAACAAAAATAATAAAACTAAAATCAAATAAAAATAATAATTTTGAATTAGAAATTTCAAATCATAATAATGAAATTATCATTAATATTGAAAGAAAAGGTAAAATTATAATAGAATATTTCACTTTAAATCTTTTAATTAGTGACTTTCAAGAATTAAACAATTATTTTTCAAAATTTTTAACCCTAAAAGAATTAATAAATGAATTAAATAAAATAATTAATTCATCAAATGAATTAATTGAAGGAAATAATGATTTAATATTAAAAATAACCCTTCCAAATTCAAATAAAGACAAAATTTCATTATCAATTAAGAAAAATAGAAATAAAAATTTAATTTATTTAAAAAATGCAATTAAAGAATTAAATACAAATTTAGAAAATATAGAATTGGGTACTCGGGATATAAAAAAAGAAAAACAAGATATAAAAAAAAATTTTGAAAATATAAATCATAAAAACATATCATTAAAAATACAATTTAATAATTTAAATTCAGAATTAAATAAATTTTTAGAAAAATTATCTGAATATCAAAGCACTTATTATTTTAAGAAAGATAATTTTCATTGGATAAATAAAGAAGTTACAGTAACAAAAAATTCAAAATTTGTTATTGATTTTTCTCCAGAAATTTTATTAGGAAAAGAAAAGCAAAAAAGTTATTATCTTTCAGATGGAAATAAAAATCATTTTATTGAGTTTTCTTTCAATAAGATATATTATTTAAAAAAAATAAGAATTATTATTGGAAACAATGATTGTTCTCTTAAGTCATTTACTATTGATATAATTGATGAAAAAGGAAATGAAGGAAATGTTGGTTTTTTTACAATGAAACAATTTGAATTTAATAATGGATGTCAAGAATTCAAAATTGAAAGAGGTTGTAAAAATATTTTATTAAATTTAATTAATAATTGGGGAAACAGTCATTATATTCAAATATGTCGAATTGATTTTTTTGTCTCTGAATAAATTGTTTTTATATTAAATAAATTAATATTAAGTTAAAAAATAGTTATTTTAATTTTTTTAATCATCTAATTAATCATAAAATTTTTAATTGAAAATTTAAATTTAAATTATTTCATTATCTATATCAAATTCTTTAATTTCTTTTTCTTGAATATTTTCAAGAAGTAAATTAATTTCTTTACATAATTCTTCAGATAAATCATATTTTTTAATAGATTCTTCAATAGTTTTTTTAATAATTTCTTTTGGAACTTCACATTCATCCATATTTTGTATAATAGTCATTATTTTAGTAACTGAAATATTATTTTTAATTTCTTTTTCATTATAATTATCTCTTTTTAATTCTCTTTCTAATTCAATATTTATTATTTGATCTAAGAAATTTAACCAAAATTCAGAACTTTGTAATAATTTATTATCTTTAATAAATTTAATTAAATAAATTTGTTTTGCATTTTTATTTATATAATAATATGTTTGACTCATAATAACAATTAATTTTAAATTATCAAAACTTTTATCATTTTCATAAAATTTTAATAAATATTTCATAATCATACCAAAATATTTCATTGCTTCTGCACTTTTAATTTGAAATTTACCTTTTGTTCTTTTTTGATTTATATATTGTAAAAAGTAATTTCTATAAAATTGATCACTTAAATTTTGTTTTGTTATTTCAATATCATTATCAATTTCATTTTTTTCTATTAAATTACTCATTAATTTTCTTATTTCTAATTTTTTTCTTTCTTTTTCTATACTATATTCTTCTTCCATTATATTTGGATAATCTTTTATTATTTTTTCCATTAAATCTATCATTTTTTCTGATATTGAAAAATCTAAATTTTGAGATAATTCTCTTTCTTCTTTATTAATTTTCATAATTGAAGAAAATTGATATTTTATTAAAGGAAAATTTACATTTGAGATATCAAAATCTTTGTTGTCTTTATTTTTTATTTCTATTTCCTTTTTTTCTTCTTCTTTTTTTGTTTCTTCTTCATTTATTTCTTCTTTTTCATTTTCTTCTAATTGATTATTATTTATGAAAATTTCAAATGTTTTAAATAGTTTATTTTTTGATTCCTTTAAAAAATCAATTGATTGAACTCTATTTTTTTTATTTTCATTTAATATTTCAATAGCAACTGGAAAATTATTATTACAATATTTATTTAAATCTTCATTTGTTTTAAAATATGTATCATATGGAGTTTTAATATCAATAATTTTAATTTTATCATTTTTTTTCTTTTTATTTTGATTTGTTATATAAGTATTTTCAAGTTTATCATATATTTTAATATAATTTTTATAATTATTAAAATTTATATTATATTTCTCATCAAAATCATCTTTTACTTTTTTATACATTTCTTTTATTTTTTGATATTTTATTGATTTTTCTTCAATTTGATTTACAAACTTTAAAATTAAATTTTGTAAATTTTGTAATATATTTTGAAAAACTTCTTCATTTTTTATTAATAATTTAATTAAAGTTTTATTAAATGAACAATTTTTTTCTTCTTCTTTATTTAATAAAGATTGAATTTTTGGTTTTAAATTATATATTGAATTAAGAAAAGTTTTTAAAGATAAACAATAAATTGATAAATTACTTTTTATATTTTGAAAAAAAGTTGCTTCTGAAGAAAGTTCATTATATATTTTAGTTAAAGATTGGTCTACATTATTTTTTGTATTTTCATTAATTTTATTATAATCATCTATATTTTTATCATAATTTGATTTTTCTTTTTCAGATGTACTCATAATAAGATAATTAATTTTATTATTTTGTAAATATAAACAAATTTTTTATTTGAAAAAAGATAATCAGATTAATAATTAATAAAAATTAATTAACTCAAAAACATTTTGTTATTTATATTTTTAATTATAACAATAAAATAAATAATAACAATAAAATAATTATCCTAAAGGAAAAAAACATATAAAAATAATGAATTATAATCAAACAATAAACAAAATATAAAAAAGATCTTTCTGAATAAAAACTAAAAATTATAAAAAATCTCATATAAAACTAAATAAAAAAACAAAAAAATAAAAAAAATAAAAATGCAACCTCCAATAAAAAAACGTACAAAAATCGTAGCAACCTTAGGTCCATCCTCATCATCAAAAGAAGTTATAAAATCATTATATGATAGTGGAGTAAACATATTTCGTTTAAACTTCAGTCACGGAACTCATGAATCTCATGGTTTATTAATAGACACAATTCGTTCACTAAATTTAAACTGTGGTATAATGTTAGATACAAAAGGACCAGAAATAAGAGTAGGTGAAGTTCGTGATAAACTTCCAGTTAAAATAGGTGATAAATTCACTATGACAATAAATGATGGAGTTTATGAAGATACTAAAAAATTATCAGTTAATTACAAAGGGTTTATTAAAGATGTAGATGTTGGTGATATTATTGTTATTGATTCTGGTGTTGTTAAAGCTAAATGTTTAAATAAAAATGAAAGTGATTTAGAATTTGAAGTTATTAGTGGTCATTGTGATATTACTACTAAGAGACATATTAATTTATATGGTAAAAGAGTTTCACTACCAACAGTAACTGAACAAGATTGGAAAGATATTGATTTTGGTATTGAGAAAAAAGTAGATTTTATAGCATTATCTTTTGTTAGGAGTGGTAAAGATATATTAGAAGTTAAGAATCATTGTTTAAAGAAAGGATTAAATATATCAATAATATCAAAAACTGAGAATTTTGAATCAACAGAAAATTTAGAAGAAATAATAAAAGAATCAGATGGTTTAATGGTAGCTCGAGGTGATCTTTCATGTGAAATATCATTTGGTAAAGTACCATCAATACAAAAAAAAATGATAACTTTATGTTCATATTATAATAAACCAGTAATTGTAGCTACACAATTAGTTTTATCAATGGTTGAAAATATTCAACCAACACGTGCTGAAGTATCTGATGTTGGTAATGCAATTTTTGAAGGAGCAGATGCTATAATGACAAGTGATGAAACTACAAAAGGAATTCATCCTGTTTTAGTAATTCAAACAATGGCAAAAATTGCAAAAGAAAGTGAAGATTCATTATATAATTTATGTGGTAGACCAGAATGCAAAAGTTGTTTTGGTATATTATATCAAGGGAAATTAAGGAGAAAAGGTTTTGAAAGTGTTGTAAGACCTAAACCTGAGAAAGCACATGGAAGTGATAGTTTAAAAATTTATCCTTGTGGACATAAAAATGTATATTGTGAAAATATTATTACTTTATTACCTAAAATTACAAGAGGTATTGAAGCTATTGGTGTTGTTAGTAATGGTAAAGATTTTTTAGTTGAAAATTGTTCTGCTAGTAGAATTGATATTCCTATTATTGGTTTTAGTAATAATATAATGGAAAGAAATCAATGGAATTTATGCTGGAATGTTACTCCTGTTTATAATATGAATATTAATGATAGGATTGATAATAATAGATTGATTGTTGATTATTATATGAAGGAAAATGGGTTTAAGAAATATTTGTTTGTTGGAGATTTTTATCAAGGAGAGAATAGATTTCCTAGTGTACAAGTTAGAGAAGTGGAATAAAATATTTTTTTTAGGTTTTTTTTGAGTTTATTTCTTCTTTTTTTGATTTATTTAATTATTTAATATTTAAAAATTGGGTTTTTTTTAATTTTTCTTGAATAAAGGAAATTTTTATATATTTATTTTTTTAAAAAATATACTTTTTTTTAATAAATAATAAAATATATAAAATTATTAAAACCCTTTTATTAAAGTTAATAATTAATAAAATTTTAATATATAAAAATAACAAATAACAAACTCAACATCATAAAATAAAAATAAAAACAAAATAATTTATACTTGACTTCTTGATTGAACAACATAAAATTCTCCATTATAAAAAACACCTTCAATATCTTGTTCTTTTCCATTATATAATTCTTCAACAGCAATTCCAATGTCACAAATTCTATTAATAATATTATTTCTTAATTTTTCATTACAAAATAACAAATCATCATAATATTTCATATAAACAATATCATCTTCAAATAAACAAACAGAATCAAATAATCCAGCACCAGAAAAATTTTCAATATCTTCTAAATTAGAATCACTTCTAAAAATAAAACCAGAATTTAATAATTTTACACTCTTATTTTGATATGAATTAATATTATATTTTTTATCTATTTTATTATAAATAAATGAAAAACTTTGTCCTTCATAAGAACCAACTAAAGTTTCTCCCATTCCATTTACAATTTCTGAAAAGATTTCTTTTTTATTATTATTTATTGGATTTTTTGTATGAATTACAAATGCATATTCTGATGGAATTATTTTTTGTGTTAAAATTGATATTTTTAATTCTTCATATTTTAAATTTAATTTTTGCATTGAAAGATATACTCTTTCGTTATATTTTGATGACCAAACTTTTTTTATTGAATTATATGCATTTTCTATATTTTTTTCTGGTATTCCAAAATTTTGTAATTTATTTTTTAATTGTATTGTTTTTTCGTTTTCTTTTGGAAATTTTATTGATAAAGTTAATTGTTTTAAAGTTGATAATATTGATTTTATTTTTTCTTTTTTTAGTTTTTTATTTGAAAGTTTGCTTATTTCTTTATCTATTTTTTCTTTTATTTCTTTATTTTCTTCAAGAGAAAGAAATAAAGAAATTACATTAAATGGTATTGAAAAACTTTCAGGATATTTTAACCAATTTAAATTTGGAACTTTATTATATAATATTTTGGTATTTAAAGATTTTTCACCAACTATATTTTCATTATATTCATCAATTTCAATATATAATTTTTTATTATTTTCAGTTTCTTCACAATTTCCTTTTAATATTATTTTACTACTTTCATTTTCAAAATTCTCATTATTTTCATTATTAATAATTTCATCTTTTATTTCATCTATTAATTCAAATTTAATATCTGTATTTACAATATTTAATTTAATAAATTTATTATTATATAAAAATAATTCATTTCTAATATTTTCATCTAAACAAACTACAAAAAAAATTTTTAAATTCCTTGCTCTAACACTAACATGTGCTAAAACATCAGGATAATTTTCATTATTATTTGAAATAATTAATCCAATACAATTAATTGGAATTTCCTCATTTCCATTTATATTTTCAGTAATTAATATTGTTTTCTGTTTTAATTTCTCAAATTGAATATCATTTAAATTTTTTTCAAATTTAATTAAACATTTTATTTCTTCTTTTTCTCCTCTACTTATTATTAACCATTTTTCATTTAATGTTTTTTCTCTTATAAATTTATTTAATTTCTTTAATAAAATACTCAAAGCGAAAAAAATTGTTCCTCTTATTAATTCTTCACTAAATGTTTCTATACTTTCTTTATTTATATTAAATTGTTCTCCTAAATATTTTGCTTTTGTTTGTATATTATTATTAAAGAAATCACTTATATTATTTAATATTCTCATTAATCTATTGTATACACTTTTTATTTTTAACATATTATCAAATGAAAAATCATTTTGTTTTGATACTACAATTTTAATCCAATCATCATAAATAATATTTATTTCAATATAATTAAAATATGATATTTTAATATTTTCTAAAATAAAAGTAATTTCATTAATATAATCATTAAAAGATAATTGAATATGAATAATCTTCTCAACTAATTGTCTAATATAATTCTCAAGTGAAATATCAAAAAAAAGAATATCTCTTACTTTATTACAATCTCCAGATTTTATAATATCAAAAATAATATCTTTCAAAATTTTCCTTCCAAAAGTAACCCTTTCAATCTGTTTAATAACATTATCACAATTTAAATTATTAATAATATCATCAAAAATATAACATTTATCATTAATAATATATTTAGAACTATTAAACATAGTAGCAATATCATCATTTGAATGAACACTTTTTAAAATATTTAAAAAAATTTCAAAATCAGAAATATAATCATAATTATGATGTGGTTCTTCAGTTATATTTCTTTCATAAGATTCTAATCTTTTTTTATCAATACCATTATCATTAAGAACTT
>JAEEGL010271950.1_pt1 | contig 12657 bp, 9 predicted proteins | sample 9134231 | NCBI WGS metagenome assembly JAEEGL01 (sample SAMN16246548, study PRJNA631951) | gut metagenome | biome: gut microbiome; feature: rumen; material: fiber-attached | host: Bos | place: Iran: Karaj | collected 2018-10
CATTGTCATTCTGGATCTTGATTGTTTCAGTTATCTCTTTCCCATAGCACGTTAAGGTTATTTTCCAATCCGCCTTGTTGCTTCCGGTGTCTGCCTGATACCGGATCCGATTCGGGTATTGACTGTCCGCCTCAAGAAGCTTTAGCGTCACTTCCTGGCTGCCTTTTTTCACGGTCAGCTCCGGCGTAATTGCGTTCAGTTCGTCAAGCGTCGCATCGACGTCTTTGCCGTCCTCATCTTTGACGACGTTTCCGTTTTCATCCAGTTTGGCCAGGTAAATCCAGAAGGTTACTTTCTGGTGCTTTTTGAACGTTTTATGGTTTTCAGTCGGACCCTGTACGTCGGTTCTTATCGCGTCTTTCTTGTCAGTGCTATTTGGGTCTTTCTTCCCAGTGTCTTTGGGATCTTTCTCATAAGTGTTTGTCAGGATTCTGATCTCATGATTACCCCAGAAATCATCGCTTTGGGAAACGACGTCCACCTTAATTTGGATTTCTTTTGTCCCACCATCACCATCGTCCGCCTTCAGAGTTGCCGTTGCTGTACCGCTCTTGTTTTTCCGCTGGCCGGTTTCTTGCTTTGTTGTATACTTAATAATCGTTTTGCCATTATCAGTTCCTAATTTTAATATCAGGATGTCGTCTTCTCCGGGTTCCTGAGTCAGCGTAAATGTCAGCGGCTCCCCGTCTGGATCGTTAAACAGTTCTTCTGCTGTGATTGCTTGAGAACCTTCTCTTTCTGTGCCGAGAGTCTTCTCCGTTAACTTGCCCCACGAATCGCCTGTTTCCTGATCCTCGTCCTCCCGGTTGACCTTGATCTCATATGTATATGTATCACCATTAACCAACCCGGTGGTTTCAGGAGCGCGGTTCACGATTTCAAAGGTCAGGTTCCTGACATAACGTTTCAGTCCAGCGCCTTTTGCCATCACGTCAACGGTGTATGTCCCAGCCGGAAATGTCCCCGCATTAAGGAATTCTGAAAGGTCGATTTCCCCTTCAAACTTGTCAAGGTCAGCGCTGGCTTCCAGCCGGACTCCTTTTTCCCTTGCCGCCGCTTCTCTTTCAGTGGTTGCTTCCTCTTCTTCCCAATCTACAGTGCCATGGGTAATTATTGTCCCAAACTCGTTTTTGATCAGATAGCTGGCTTTGATCGTTCCCCATGCGTTATCATCCGGATGTTTAGCATACAGTTTTGTATCTGTGGAAGGCCTGGCGGAAACCTCGCCGGTAAACGGATCCGGCGAAGGCGGGTCCAGAAAAACAGCTTTAAGCGTCAATACATCGTTTTTATACCATGTTGTCCTGTTCTCCTCGTTATCCCTGAGATTGAGCTCCGCGTTCAGTTTAATGTCATAATTGTATAACAAACTGATATCCGCGCTCGGATCTGTGGAATTGCTGTATTCCAGAACCCAGTTGTCGTCACCTGAGAGTGGGTCGCCATTTTCATTTCTGAGCTTAATAATCGCAAAATTTCCCTTATCAGCGTAATATGAATAATCTTGATCTTGACCGTCTTTTTTGATCTTAATACTACTTTTGATCGTCTCCCGATCAAGATCGCCTTTAGGATTAATCGGGATTATAATATTCGCCTCTCTGATCCGATCGTTAAAGATCGGCAGCTTGATCTTATACAGTCCGTCCTCGTAAACCATTCCTTCATTCGCATTATATGTCGTGCTGGAACCGATCCGAGCCGCCAGTACTTTGGCAAAGAACGAGGGCAGTTTGTTCGGGTTTTTCCCGGCGCCGATAGATCCATCTGCTCCTGCGCCGGAATTATCCGAGATCTCTTCCATGGACAACCCGTCCCTATTGCTTTGGGGGTTTGCATCGAGCACAACGGTATAGATCGGAATCCCGTTTTCTTGTGCCAAATTAACAGCTTCCTGGGTTTTCTCGTTTGCTTCCTGGGTCGCATTCGGGCTGACACCAGAAAGATTTTTCATATCATTGTAACCATCCGTCATTAAAACAATCATTGGCTGATTGCTCGCGAAATCCCCGGACAAATCCCTGTGCGTAAGAATGTGAATGGCTTCCAGCAATGCCGTGCCGTAATCCGTTCCGCCGTTCAGATTTTGCTCAAGAGCATAGATCTTACCAATCAGTACTTTTCGGTCCTCCCAGTCTCTCACTTTCAGCACATTCGCATCGCTGTTTTCTATCTTAATCACTTTTTGGTTGAATGGAATAATCGCCACACGGGATTGTTTCATATCCAGCATGCCAATCAACATAGCGGTCGCGTCCAGCCGGTAATTATCCGGATCGCTGCTTTCGCTTCTGATGACTTTCTGTTTATCGTCACGCTTTACCATGGAATTGGACTGATCCAACACAATGACCACATCCACACCCGTGGTGGCGGATGTGTCCTGCCCGGAATTCCCGGAAGAGTCGTCTCCCGTTTCCGCGAAGGCATGCAAAACAAGGCTTCCGCAAAGAATACAAAGAAGCAAAAGCAATGACAGGCTTTTTTTCATTTCATTCATCCTCCAAGGTGGTTACATACCATTTTATTGTAATAAAATTCCTTATACCTGTCAATTATTTCACAGGCGGATTTCGAGGAAAAATTACATGTTTTATATCGTCGAAATACAAATGTAACATCCGCGGGTTTCCCCCTGCCCGGAAACAAATAGTGCCGGCGAAAACCGCCGGCACGCAAAAAGCCAATATCAGAAATCCTCAAACCCGCCGGCTGCTTCCGCGGGCACGGGTGCGTCCTGCGTCTTCGGGACAACAGTCCGCTCCATTCCGCCGTTTGTCTGCATGAACACCAGTCCGAAGAGGGAGAAGGCAATCGCTTCGCAGATCCACGCCGGCGTGATTCCGGCGGATTTTCCCCAGTTCAGCAGCGCGAAAGCGACCAGCCCCATCATCGCGCTCAGGATCACCTGGAACCGGAACTGGCCGCGCAGGCTGAACATGATCATCAGCGAGAACCCGCACAGCAGCCCCAGCAGGAGCAGCAGCGCGCCGGTCAGGATCACGTAGGCCGTATTCGGCTTTCCGTCCGCCGTCTTCCCGTCATAGGTCGCTTTCAGGGTGTCCACCGGCTCCGGGATCACCACTTCGCTCTTCAGGGTCCCCAGCTTCTCAGCCAGTTCTTCCGGTTTCGTCTGGTCAAAAATCTGACCGCCTGTCCGCTTGATGGCGTCTTTCACCATATCCTGCATCCGGCTTCCAAGCTGGATTCCGCAAAGTTCCACCTTCGGCTTTGTGCCTTCACTGTTGCGTTTTTCCGCCCATTTGACGAAACTTTCAAAGGCCCTTTTATTTTCTTTCTCTCTGTATATGATTCTGTTGCCGTTTTTATCCACTTTAAAGTTGTTATTCTGATCCAGTTCATATTCGATTTCCGCGTCTGTCACCAGGATGATCCGGATCGGGCGGCTGGATTCTTCCATCTGGTCAATCATGCGCATCACGGCGTTCAGGGCCACGCTGTCGTTTTCCCCTGGGCCGACATATATTGTTTCGTTATTCTTGTTCACCGTCTCCATCGGTATTTCCGTATCAATCGCTTTTCCGATCTCGCTCCGCTGTTTTTCATCCAGTTCCCTGATTTCCGCCTTCCCGACAATCTCGTCGTTAAAAGCAAGGATTCCGACCCGGTTTTCATCTGCCATGCCGTCAATCAGCGAATGCAGCGCCTTCCTGCATGGTTCCTCCCGTTTCTTGAAACGCATGGAAACCGTCTTGTCCTGCAGGATCACATAGTCGTACTGCGGCTCCCACTTTTCCTCCACGACCGGCTGATGCAGCACTTCCGCCAGGCACCCGAAAACGAACGCGGCAACGATGGTGCCGGCGGCGAACAGGATCTGCGCCTTCCGCGAACAGGCCGGAACCATCTGGCAGGCAAAGTGCTCGGTCAGCAGCGCGGATCCCATCAGCGCCGCGAACGGTGCCGCGAACGTCAGCCCCATTTCAAAGAAATTGCGGACCTTGTCCTTCATCAGGTACGCCATGCCGAAGGAGACCGCCGTGACCGCCAGGAAACAGACGAGGGTCATCGAAATATGCAGTCCGCCGGTCGGTGGGGCAGGCCTTTGATCGGGCGTTGAAACAGGTTGGTTAAATTCCGGACTCCCGGTATCCCATTCGCTCATACTCGTGTTCTCCCCTCAGAAAGTATTCTGTTTCCGGAACCGCCGGAATAAATAAAACATGCCGCCGCGGTTTCGCTGCCTGGAGATAGGTTTTTCTTTGCCTGTCAGTTTAGCCGAAACGTTCCGGAAAATCAATCCTGTTTTCCGGATAAACGCAAAAAAAGTGCCGGCGAAAACCGCCGGCACGGAAAAAGCAGGATTAAATGAAAGCGTTACAGCAAGTCTTTGGATTTGATCGGGGAAATGCAGAGACCGAAAATAATCATCAGCAGGACTCCCAGCGCGAAGCATGCCGCCACCACCGGCAAAATCGTCGTCTCTGAAATCGGGCCGGAAAGGCCGCCCATGGCGATCCAGGCAATCAGCGCGATCAGCGCCAGCGCGCCGCCGATGATCATGAAAATGGAATTGTAGGCGCTGACGATCAGCCAGACATACCGGAAGCCGACCTTCTCAATGCCTTCCTCATTCTGCTTTGCCAGGTATTCCCTTTCTTCTTTCAGCTCTTCGGAAGTCATGTCTTTGATGCGTTTTTCTACGTCTTCTTTATCTTCTTTGATTGATTCCCTGAGTTTTTCCTTTTGGCTGTCGGTATAATCGCTCACATCGTATTCGTTGTATTCCGCCACCCTTGCCCTCATCAGGCCGACGACGTCACATTTCAGTGTGGGAGCCAGGGTTCTCCAGGCCGTTTTCTTTGCCGCGTTGATCTGTTTCTGCATCTCTTTCTTCGCTTCTTTATACTCTTCAGTTGACATCCATGACTTCGCCTGGTCCAGGTACTCTTCGTAACCTTCACTGACAGCCGAATCCACCTGCCGGTTATAATAAATATTCCCGCTCATGCCGAAAGAGAAGATCAGGAACCCGACCGCAAAAACGATCGACAGGATCCGCAGGGTCGCCTTGTTGGAAGGGGCCGCCTTTCCCTGGGGCGGAGCTCCGTATCCGCCGCCGTAGCTGTCCCAGCTGTTGTTCGGCTGCTGGTATCCGCCGTACTGCGGCGCCGCGGGCTGGGCCGGCCGCGCCGGACCTGCTCCGCCCACCGGTGAACCGCAAACGCCGCAGAACTGCGCGCCGTCTGCCAGGGATGCCCCACACTTGCTGCAAAAAGCCATCGTCATGTCCTCCTCTGTATTCCGTTTCGCTTGTAAGATACCGGGTTTCTTTGTCTGACAGTTTAACTGAAAAAGCGGCGAAAATCAATCCTTTTCCGGGGGGAAAAGCAAAAAAACGGATACCCCGCGTTCCGGGGTATCCGTTCATACCGTCTTGATTCGATTGGTGGAAACCGCTTACCAGGTTTCTTCCGGCAGGTCGTCCAGCGAAATGGTGGAGTGGTCGAACCGCTTCCAGCCCGTCCACAGCACCCGGATCTCCTTTCGGTAGGGAATCTCGCACTTGACCCACCAGATCCCGTTCCGCTTGTCCCATGCTTTGGCCAGCACCTTGATCCACTGGCCTTTCACGCTGTAGGTGCCGCCCTCCGAATACTGGGTGCCGGGGCCTGTGCGGGTCGACAGCTTGTCGATGGTCAGGCCGTAGACGTCGCCGTAACTGTATCCGGAAGACTGGTTCTGGTTGGAAGACGTATTGCTGCCGTTCAGCATGGCGAGGGCGCTTTCGTAATCCATCGAGAAGCCGTAATAGCTGTTGTTGTAGGATCCATAGTTGTTATAGTTGGACAGCATGACCGTCCGGCTGTTCCGCAGCATCATGAGCGCCGAGTTGTAATCGTTGTAGCTGATCTGGACGCCGTTGCGGTAGTACAGGTCGTCGCTCTCGCCGGAGTTGTCGTATTTTGCCCGGAAGTAATTCAGCAGCGAGTACTGGCCGAATCCGTTCCGCGTCAGCTGTAGCACCCAGGGCCATTCATACTCGTAATACTCCAGCACCAGCGTCCCGCCGTTGGAGGAGGACAGGTAGACGTCGAATCCCAGCCCGACGTCGTCGTATCCGAGGCGGGTGAGCGCCGGAACGAAGAGGACGCAGCTGGCGTAGGAACCGTTCGACGTGTAGATGTACAGGTCGCCCCGCTGGTCGTTGGTGGTCTCGATGAAGATCAGTTCCGGAATGCCGTCGCCGGTAATATCCGTGATCGACACGGGTTTGCAGGGCACCGTGACGTAATTGCCGTTGTTGTAGTACTGCAGCGTCCGGCTCTGGTACCTGTGGATCGGTGTATAGTGGTTGTTCAGGATCTGCTGGTAGGACTGCTGCCAGGTGCCGTTATAGGACTGCAGGTCGTTGATCCACCCGCCGGTCGCCACATAGCTGTCCGGCTCGTCCACGGCGTCGTTCGCCAGGGCGGCGGTCACGCTGAACAGCAGCAGCGCGGCCAGCAAAACGGCGATAATCTTTTTCATGTTCTTTCCTCCTGTTCCTCTGTCGTCATGCCGGTTCTCAGAACCGTACGGTCCGCGGCGCGCCCCCGAAGCTGGCGAATGTGGCTTCCGCGTCTTCGAAATACAGTACCTCGGTGTTGTCATCCTCGGCGGAATACATGCCCTTCAGCGACGGATGCGCGTCCAGCATATGCTGCTTGGCCTCGATCCGGTCGTCCCGGACCAGTTTCCCGGCCAGCCGCAGCCACTGCCCGTCCGCGAAGGCGCAGATCTCCACTTTCGGGTTCGCCTGGATCTGCCGCGATACCGCCTTGGACTTGCCGGTCTGGATATACAGTTTTCCTTCAAAGATGTCCTGTGTGCCGAAGGGCCGCACCCGGGGCTGGTCCCCGTCCATCGTCGCCAGGTAGTAAACGCCGCACTTTTTCAGAAATTCATATACTTCCTGCATGTTATCCTCCTCCGGCCACTCGGCCGTTTTCACTTTTCCCTTCGCTGATTGAACGAAGGAATCATTGGTTTTCTTCCCACATCTATCAGTCAAATTTGATATTGTTCAGGGTTTTGTTAAAATCACGGTTGATTTCTTCGTAATTTTTCTGGAACGTTTTGAACGCGTCCTCAATCTCATTCTGGTGCTCCATATACTGCCTGCCGACCGTCAGGTACAATACCAGCGCGATAATCAGCAGGATGACGATCGCCAGCAGGAGGCGCACAAAATAGTGGCGCGCGAAATGCATGCGGTTCTCCTTTTCCGGAATGAAGCAGTGAACCAGCAGAAAGATCCACCCGATCACCGGTATGGAATACAGAATCTCCAGCCCTACATAATGCCACGCCCCGATATAATTGTTTTCCTCCTGATACCTTGCCATAGCCCGATCTGTCCTTTCTGTTTTTATGTTGATGATCCTGATGAGCTCTTTGTTCAGATTATACCGCATGGATCCCCGTGTTGAAACCATTCAAATTATTAAATTTCTGTGTCATTCCGGCTTCTTCCCTTGCTTTTGCTACCTGTTTCGGTTAAGATATGCGGGAAGTGTACCAGCTTCACAATTACAATTAAGAATGGCAACGAAGGAGGACTCTATTTATGGCTATTTGTGCAAATTGCGGCGCGACGATCCCGGATGACGTCCAGTTCTGCGGCGAATGCGGCGCTCCCGTCCAGCCCGCCCAGCAGCCTGCCCAGCCCCAGCCGGCTTACGGATATCGCCAGGCGGCCCAGATGCAGGCGCAGCAGCCCCCGCAGGGCTACGCTCCCCAGGGTTACGGCTACGGCGCTCCCGTCCAGCCCCGCGTCAGCTTTATCGAAAAGCTCAAGGGTTTCTTTGCCGGCCTGAAGGGCGAACCCACCAAGCCGCTCAACTACGGCCTGCTGAAGATCCTGTCCATTGTGTTTGTGGTAATGTTCCTGCTGTTCTCCCTTGGCCTGGGCGGCAAGATTTTCTATAACCGGAATATCGCTGATTCCAGCACGACTCCGCTGAGCGCCAGGGGCATTTTCGAAGTCGGCCAGTCTTATTCCATCCTGTATCGCCAGGACGTGAAAAAGTATCTGAAGAACCAGTATTCCTGGAAGTCGGATTATAAATACTCCGACCTGTCCACCGAAGAAATCGACGAAGCCAAGAAAGCGCTGAGGAAAGCCGATGAGCAGCAGTTCGAAAAATACGGCTTCCGCTATACGATGTCCAAGTTCGGCTGCCTGGTTGCTCCCTGGTTCCTGTGGATCGGCATCGCGGGAATGGTGATCGTGTTCGCGTTCTGGTGGATTAACGGCGGCCGCTTCAAGAATATCTCTCAGACAGCGGTGGTCCCCGTCCTGTATATTGCCGTGGCTGTCTTCCTGCTCCTGCTCCTGCTGAACGGGTCCATTGCAACCTGTTACGAATGGTAATTATTCCGTATTGCTCACGCCGGCGCCTGCCGGCGTGTTTTATGGCGACCCGTCCCCGGTATACAGCTTTATCTGAAGGAGGAAATGTCCTATGGCCTTTTGTACCAAATGCGGCGCGAATCTTCCGGACAACGCGCGTTTCTGCGGCGTCTGCGGCGCGCAGCTCGGCGCGCCGGCGCAGCAGGCTCCGGTAAACCAGTACCAGCAGCCCCGCCAGCCGGCCGGGTATAACCAGTATCAGCAGCCCTATCAGCAGCCCCGCCAGCCGGGCTATGCCGACTATGGCTGGAACGCGCCGCCCCGGGGAGCGAACCGGGTCCGGAATCTGGGGCTCCTGCGCTTCCTGTCCGTCTTGCTCGCGCTCGGAATCATCGTTGCCGCCGTCGGATTCGGCGGATGGCTCTATGTGGGCCGGACCGTTGATTCCCTGATCGATGAATCGCTTAAGAAGTCAAAAGAGCCTTACCAGGAAATCATCGATAACAAGGATTCCTACCCCAGCTATCGGGTGGAAAACGCTGAGAAGCAGCTGAAGCAGATGGACGAAGTCAAGGAAAAATTCTATGAGCCCTTCAAGGGGGATATCAGGAACTTCCTGTCAGCCGTCATTGCCGAGGATCCCCAGGGGCTGAAAAACACCGCCAAGGGCTTTGTCACCAGCCTGCTGCAGAATCCCGACAGATTGAAGAGCGCCTTTGAAATGGCAGTCTCGGCGTCTTCTTCAAGTGTTTCTTTCGATTTCCCCTCTTCCACCATCAAGGAGTTCTATTCCGAAAACAAATCGGACATCAACGAACTCATGGATGACATGCTGAAGGATATCGACAATTCTGCCCTCCGGGAGCCCATGGAAAAGGTGGGGCAGATCGGCAGCGAAGAATTCGGATTCCGCTGGTTCATGCTGAAGATCGGCGCGAAGGGGATCCTGATCACGATTATCGGCGGCGCCGTGGCCGTCCTGTCATTGCTGCTCTGGCTGCTCCTGGGCGGGCCTTCCGCCGGTGCCGGCCGGACCGGATTCGCGCCGATGCTGATCATCGCGCTTGTGCTGGCGGCTGCCATCATCGCGTCCTGCCTGTTCCTGGTAAGCACCGTCTCCGTGGATGAATTGAATGACGTTGTTAATGCGGAGAGCAAGAATTATAAGTCCTGGGACAGTGCGACGTCCGACCTTGTCCGTCAGGCAACGAAAGCATGGGATAAGTACCAGGAGAAGATCATCAAGCTGTTCACTCCGCTCGCGACCAAGCTCCAGAATGAGATCTCGATTCCGATCTCGATTCCAAATTACTGATCCCCTTTCCGGATGATTCCGTTCTTCCCCACGCCGGCCCCGCGCCGGCGTGTTTTTTACGGGCGGTATTGATTTTCCGCCCCGTTTCGGTTACGATATCCTTGGCGAAGTGAAAGCTTCAAAACCGAATCAACCGTCTGGAGGGAACCTGTTATGCGTTTTTGCACCCGCTGCGGCACACCGTTGGAGAAAGATGCGCGGTTCTGTATCTCGTGCGGAGCGAAAGTCATCCCTCCCGCCGTTCCCAAGCCGGCGGAGCCGGAGGAACCGAAGGAACCGGAAGAACCGAAGGCGCCGGAAGAGCCCGCAGAGGTCATGGAGCCGGAAGTACCCGGGGAACCGGAAGAGCCGGAAAAACCGATGGAGCCCGGGAAGCCGGATGAGCCGGAGAAACCGGCTGAGCCGGAAAAACCGGATGAACCGGAAGAACCGGAAGAGCAGGATGAACCGACCGTGTTCGAGGCATTGGAAGATCTGGATGAACCGACGATATTCGAGCCTCCGGAGGAACCGGAAGAACCGACGGTGATCTGGAAGCCCGTCCAGCCGTCGCGGCCGGCGCCCGCGCCGAAACCTGCCCCGTCGCCGAAACCGACCCCTGTGCCGAAGCCCGCGCCGCAGCCGAAACCGGCCCCTGTGCCGAAGTCCGCGCCGCAGCCGAAGCCCGCGCCGCAGCAGCCCGCCCGGCCTTCATTCTTTGAAGATTACCATCCGGCCTATGGCAATCAGTATGCGTCGCCGCGGCAGGCAACCGACGACCGGTACGCGCCGCCGGCTTACGGAAACCAGTACGCGCCGCCCGAACCGGCCCGGGATAACCGCTACGCGCCTCCCCCGCGGTACGGCAGCCAGTACGCGCCTCCTCCGCCGGCCTACGGCAACCGGTATGCGCCTCCGCCGGCGTACGACCCGTATCGCCAGCCGGCTTCCGGCCGCGGACGGAATAACCCTCCGCCCGGGAAGCCCCCGCTGAAGAATAAGGGCATCCTGAAATTCCTCTCGTTCCTGTTCGCGCTGGGCCTGCTGGTTTTCTCGACGGGCCTGGGCAGCGTCATCTGGTTTAACCGCTATGTGGACCGGACCCTCAGCGCCTATACGGAAAGTGAAAAAATCACGGAGCGTATTTCCGCCCGGCGCAAAAAACAGTTCACTGAAGTCCTGACCGCCTCGATGAACGGGGAGATCCGGAGAAACGTGCTGAAAACGCAGGCGGAGTTCCGGGATCCGGACGCGGATACCGCCCTGTATGAGGAAATGGAATCCGCGGAACTGGACGCGATTAAAGATAACAACGACGCCCGGCTGAAGAAGGCGGAAAACAAATTCGGTATCCGCTGGACCATCCTGCGGCTGTCGCTGAACGGCAGGCTGGTCATGATCGTCGGCGGGATCCTGTGCGGATTTTCGCTGATTCTCTGGTTCGCCCTGGGCGGCAGGTTCTCCCGGTTCACCCGGACCACCCTCGCGCCGCTGCTGACCATGTTCATCATCTGGGCGGCCTGCATCCTGCTGGCGGCGGCGCTGATCCCCGCCGTGAACCTCGCCGACGTCGCCGGTGACGACGTGCCGGACCGCCTGCCGGACAATTCCGGGATCATCGTCGAGTCGTTTCCGACGCAGGACGAATCTTCCCCTTCCCCCTCTGATTTCGACGAATACAACTGGTACTGAAATCCCGCCCGGCCGGCCTGTCATGCCGGCCGGGTGGTTCTGTCTCCCGGGGACCTTCCGCTGTTCCCTATTGACCGCGGTTGTGGTATAATTCCCTCATTCTGATACGGATTCGGAGGAAACCGGATATGGACAAACCTGTCATTGATCAGCTGAACAGCGGCGGCATATGGCTGGTATGCGGCGTGATCGTCGCGTTCATCGCCGTCATATGCGTCGTCTTTATCGTGCGGGCGTGGCACGCCGGCAAAGCGCTGGGAATGGATCCCGTGCGGATGCGCCGGGCGGTAACGTCCAGCGCGACTTTTTCGATCCTGCCGAGCGTGGGCATCCTGATCGGCGTGCTCGCGCTGAGCGGCAGCCTCGGCACGCCCTGGCCCTGGCTGCGCCTGAGCGTCATCGGCGCGCTGCACTATGAGACCACCGTGGCCAGCGGCGCGGCGGAGCTGGTTACCAGGCAGAAGCTGAGCGCCGAAACCATGACCGTGCAGGCATTCCCCACCATCGCCCTCCTGATGAGCGTCTGCATCATGGGCGGCATGATCCTGGCCACGATCTTCAACAAACGCTACCTGAAACGCCTGGAGGCGAAAGGCGCCGGGCAGGACCTGGCAAAGAAATCCGGCGGCTTCGGCGACCGGGCGATGATCGCCATGTTTATCGGCCTGGTCTGCGCCTATATCGGCAGCTATATCGGCGGTTTCGTCAGCCAAAAGCCGGACGGCATGAAGGAGATTGCGGAAGGCGTGGAAACGGTCAATTACAAAACGGCCCTCTTCTCCTTCCTCGGCGACTGGAAGCCGCTGGTGGCGGCAGGCGCCGCGGCGGCGGCCATGGCGGTATTCATCTGGCTGAAGGAAAAGAAAAACCTCGGCTGGGTGGAGAACTTCGCCGTCGCGGGCAGCATGCTGATCGGCATGCTCGCCGCGGTGCTGGTCAGTCTGTAAAGGAGGGCGGCCGACATGAAAAAGCAATTTTCCTATGACGTATATATGAACCAGACCCACTGGCTCGGCCGGATCTTCTCCGTGGCGGTGCTGTGCATGCTGATCGGCGCGCCCTTCGTTATCGGGGGCATCCTCGGCGCCGCGCCGGACCTGGCGGTGGCCGGGAAGGGTGTCCTCACCGTAGGAATCATCTGGATCGGTTCCGGGATCGTCGAGTACCTGGTCTATACCCCGATGCTCGGCGCCGGCGGCAGCTACCTGGCCTTTATCACCGGCAACCTGATCAACATGAAGATCCCCTGCGCGATCAACGCGCGGGAGCTGACCGGCGCGAAGACCGGCACGCCGGAAAACGAGGTCATCTCGAC
>JAEEGL010621327.1_pt1 | contig 12657 bp, 8 predicted proteins | sample 9134231 | NCBI WGS metagenome assembly JAEEGL01 (sample SAMN16246548, study PRJNA631951) | gut metagenome | biome: gut microbiome; feature: rumen; material: fiber-attached | host: Bos | place: Iran: Karaj | collected 2018-10
AAGACATGGCGCTTGTTCTTGGTGAATCTAAAAAGCCAATTGGTATTAAAAAAGAAGACATTGTAATGATTGACCGCAAGGCCAACGCCGACGATATGGAAAAGCGCAAGCAGCTTGCCCAGAAAGAAAAAGAAGCCTTCCCGATTTTTAAAGAGAAGGTTGCAAACCACAATCTGGACATGAAGCTTGTAGACACCCACTTTTTGTTTGACGAGCCAAAAGCATTGTTCTTCTTTAGTTCCGATAACCGTGTAGACTTCCGCGAGCTCGTAAAAGACCTCGTAAGCGTTTTCAAAATGCGAATTGAACTGCGCCAGATTGGTGTGCGCGACGAAAGCCGCATTACCGGAGGCCTTGGTATTTGTGGCCGTCCATTCTGCTGTAACGCTGTTTCTGACAAGCTTCGCCCGGTTTCTATCCGCATGGCAAAAGACCAGAATCTTTCGCTCAACTCTATGAAGATTTCCGGTCAGTGTGGCCGCCTCTTGTGCTGTCTTTCCTACGAGTTCGACTGGTACAACGAAGCCCGCCGCAACCTCCCGAACGAAGGCATCCGCATTTTCTACGACGGCACCAACTTCCGCATTACCGAAGTAAACCCTCTTACCAACATGGTTAAAATGTCCGGTGAAGACGGCCGCCTCCTCGAAGTAAACGCCAAACGCTTTGTCCACGAAAACGGTAAGTGGAAGATTGATTAGGCAATCAATTATTCTCTGGTGTATCTAAAAACAACATTGCAATTATAAGCAGATTTATGCCGATGTCGAGGTAAGCCTGTGGCTTGAACTGATTTAAGCGTACGCCTGCTTTTACAGTAAAAATGTTCAGGTCTATGCTGCAGCAGCTGGAGAGAGAGCCGTCAGGGTCGACAGAATTAGGAAAAGTATTGAACGCAATTCCACAGTCGGCGCTGAAACGGTGCAGGCCTTCAAGGGCAACTGCATGCAGGGCAACGTATGGCATAAGCTGAACAGCTCTCTGAAATTCAAACAGGTCATAGGCAAAGGTGCAGTTGAAAAAAGAAACTAAATGGTCGGACTCTTTGTTGTTACCTTTTATATTCATCCAGCAGTTAAGAGGACAGAACATAAAAGAAAAACCGTCTTCTGTTTCAAACCTGAAATTCAAAACCTGAACATCTAATTCCATTTCGCTTTCAAAATTATTTAAGTTGTAATCGGAAAATCCGGAATAGCCGCCAAAAAAGACACTACCAAAATCCCAGTTAAAATTGAACGGCTCTGCGGCAACAGGCAGAAGGGAGAAAACTACAAAAAATACAGAAGCAAAAAAACGTTTTTTCATTGTGGTTGTACCGGTATATACTTTAAACACAAAAGAATGGATGTGGTTACAGGGCTGCGGTTCATATTAGAAACAGATATTTATACCGATCGACCAGCCGGAAAAGAGAGCGAGCTTTGCGTACCGTTTTATCTGTTCTTTTGAAAACGCTTTTTTCTTTGCGGCTTTGTACAAAAATTCCTGCTGTGATGCTTTTGAAATTATAGGTATTACAAGCTGCTTATCAAGCGAAAAACCAAGCTGCATAGAATTGCTAATAGCAGGCGAATAAGCCAGTTTTGCGTCCAGCATAAGTATGCTGTCTGCATGCGAAAAATTAAATGTATCTTCGGAGCGTGTTATAGATCCATCGTAAAAAATATTTTTTTTGTAAGTGCCTTTGAAAAAATAGCGGACATACGAATATACGTTCATATAAAGCGCGGTGTCTACAAAAAGGTCAAATCCGCCGCGATGAAAATTGTAGTCGGCATTAAGCGTAATAAATTCGGCACATAAATCCCAGTTACCAAAGGCATACGAAAAGGGCAGAAATACCTGATTCTGTTCGTTTGTTGTAACAGTAATGTCTCCGTTTATGTAAGCGTACAAAAAGCCGGCGGAGGTGTTTAGCTTATGAAATGTGCTGTCGTTTTGGCCGTGAAAAAGCCAGTCTTTCCCGGCATTTATATCTAAAAAATGAAGCTTGCCGCCGCCAATTGAATTGTCCTGCTCGTTTAGAAAGTCGTAGTCTGCGCCGTAGTAGCGTGTGCTTAAAAAAAGGTCGTACGGGAAAAAGAGATTGAGCGAGGCTCCGCCGCAGGAAGGGAACGAAAGGCTTCCGAAAAGGAGGTATAAGTCGCTTGTGTCTGTTTGGGCGGCTGCGGTAGAAAGTGTTAAGCCGGCTGAAAAGCTGTCGGTAAAATTATATGAAAAGGCTGCGGAGCCGGAGCAGTAAGAAATGTCGTTTAGCTTAAATCCAAAGCCCCTGTTTGAAAAAGCAATTTTGCCCGGGAGCTCGCCCAAAAGACCGCCCGCAGAAAAGCTCCATTGTTCGTCCTGAATTGAAAAGGCTGCTCCGCCATTTATGTTATGGCTGTTACCGCCTTTGTCTATAAGAAACGTACCTGTGTTGTTGTAAATTGAAAAATCCGATTCCTGAGCCGCAAAAAGACCCGCAGAGAAAAGAACTAAGATGATCAGGAAGGAAAGAAAGGATTTCATTTTTAGGGGGGAAGAGGGTTGCTTCATCGACCTTCGGGCTCCCCGCAATGACGAAGAGTCCGAAGGAAGTGGCATTAAATATTTTTAATTACCACCAGATGAAGTTTCTCCAGAAGAAGGTGAATCATTAGAAGACTCAGCTGGTTCTTCCTCGGAGCGAGTCATAGCGTCTACGAAAGCGTCTACAAAGTCTTCATAACCACCATTGTAGAAGTTATATATTAAGATTGCTGCACCAAGATTTAACTCACAGGCATGTGGATTGTCCATTTCTGCAGTAACTTTAAATATTTCTTCAAACTGAATGGCATTTCGAATTGTATTGCCAAACTTAAAGTTGAGTCTTGCACAAACTCCTGAGAAGTATTCTGCATCTTCGTCTTCCATCAAAGCATCCAAATCAGCTTTTGTCATTTCTTCATATGTTCCATACTTGAGGATTTTTGGAACTGTCTTTCCGGCTGCATTTTTTGTCAGATCAAACATGTTAGCAAGACCAAAGTAACCTGGGGTGAAAATCTTTCCAAGATCAATTATGAATAAATAATCAGGATAGAAGTTCATAGTAGTAGGAACAGGCCATTCTGTAAGACCTTCAACTGATCTAGGAACACCAAATTTTCCGCCACCCTGAATTGCAGCTTTCAATTTAGTTGCAGCATCCTTGATAATTGAAGCTTCGCTAAGCATACCGCTTATTGCAGCAGGATAAATTGAACCCTCTTTAACAATGTCGTTATAAGCAGCGATTAAATCATCAATTACGCCGATAAAGGTTGCCTTTGCCTGAGCCATCTTTGTTGCTCCATCACTGCGGGCACCAAGGAAGTTGTTTGCAATCGGGTCAATATCTGCATTGTAAGAAGCAAAGTTTTCGCCAAACCATTCGCCAATGTCGCCTGTCATAAACTTAAGCCAGTCTGTCTTAAGGAAAGAAAGATCTGTATTTAAGTTGTAGCTCTGAACATATTCAAATACACCCTTGAATACATTAAGTGCGCTCTTAATAAGCTTAAGCTCCGGTGCTCCAATCTTAAAGGTTTCGCCTTCGCCAAGCATTTCTTCAAGCTCAAAAGCCTGTACAACAGATGCAGGCAAAGCAACAGGATTCTTAATTGAATCAATCCTGTTAATAGCGTCAGTATATTCATCGCAGTTGAACAAAGCATCATAAAGGTCATCAATTGCAGCATTCAAACCGTTTGAATTAGCTTCAAGGATGTTTGCAACGACAAACATACCCAGTGTCATACTAGAGTTTACTTCTGTTGTGAACCAGCTATCCTCTGCAAAACCTTTGAATTTTGGTAGGAGGATTGTCTGTGTGTAAGTGTATTGTTTACTACCAGAATTGTCATAATCTTGAGCATATGCCGTAGCTCCACTGACATTGTCAGAAGATATCCAGGCCCAATATTTTCCATTATCATCAGGAATTACATAATAGCCATAATCGGAAAAAGAATTACCAAAACCACGTGCAGACATACCAACGCCAATTCCATCTGCCAGACTATAAGTATATCCGGCCATATCCTTGTTGAATTCGTCTGCTTCGTATGGCTCTACCCAATAATCCTGACCTTCATAGGTAATCTTTTCTGACCTTTCAACCCATGATACCCTAATAGACCCTTCAGGTTTTACTTCATTACTCTGATCATCATATTCTATTCCATCTTTAATACGGCGAACTACATTAACTCTATAATAATAAGAACCCTGCGGTTCTGTTACAGGATTATAAACTTTACCATAGAAGCTGCCTGTTGCTTCCATATCATATCTGTCTTCTGCAAGCCAGTTACCAGAAACAAGAGAGCTCAAGCTTGTAGGGTAATTTGTTACACCAAGGTGATCATTAAAGAATTTTTTCATCTTTGGAGTTGCAGCAATTTCTGTCAAATCGGCAAGAGCAGAATAAACCTTTGCTTCGTCACTTGTTGAATCAAGCTCGTAAGCAGCATCAAAGTAATCCTTTGCAACTAAAATCTTTCCTTTTGAAACAGCTTCAATACCCTTATCAATAAGACTTCTTACAGTTGAATCTTCAGGAATAACTGTTGACTGCTCAACATCTGTAGAAGTATTTCCTTCTGAGTCTGTTGTAGTAGTTGTTGTTGTTACGTTTCCGTCTTCATCTTCAACTGCTACAATCTCTGTAGTATTTCCTTCTTTATCTGTAGTTGTTGTTTCGGTAGTAGTTGTAGTTGTTCCGTCTTCGGCTTCTACTGTTGTTACAGTTTCTTCAGAAGTTTCTGTCTTTCCTTCTGCGTCAGTGCTTGATGTAGTTGTTGTAGTTACTGTTGTTGTGTTACCTTCGTCGTCAGTCTGAACAGTTGTTGTTGTTTCGGTTTCTTCTTTTGAAGTTACCTTTTCTTCTTCATCATACTGAGTTTTTTCTGTACTTTGCGCTGTAACAGTTCCATCCTTCTGAGTTGTAGTAGATGTTTTGTCTTCGGAAATCTTTTTGTCTGTTTCGTCATTCTTAACAATGATTACAACAGTTGTTGTTGTTGAGTCATCAGCATTCTGTGTAACAGTTTCGGTTGTTGAAACAGTTGTTTTGTCTGTATTCTTTGTTTCTTTTTCTGTTGTTTTTGTTTTTCCATCATCAGATGTTGATACAACAGGAATTTTCTCAAACTTTGTTGTAAGAGAAAGATCCGACTTAATTGCAGTATCCTTCTTAAATTCTTCACCTGATGTTGTGAAATAACCTTTAAAAGTATATCCATTAACTGTCGGATCTGTAAAACCAGAAATTGAATTAAGCGTATCACCTTCTTCAACTTTAAAAGAAAGTGGTGTTATGGTTGTACCATCATATACAAGAATATTTACGGTATATGTTTTGGCCTTTTTCTCACCACCACCAGTTGAAGTTGGACTTGGACATCCCGTTACAAAAAGTATTGCTGTAAGCATAGTTATCAGCAATCCCAATTTTTTAAAATTCTGCTTCATAATCTCCTCCTAAGTAAGACATATATATAAAAGCACAAAAAATATGAAAATGTTACAGATATAATGATATAGCCACAATTGGAATAAATCAAGTAAGAATGGGGGGCATTTTCCTCTTGACTTTTGACGTAATCACGGTAGAATTTTTATGAAGAAAGTGGAGGTGAAAATATGGTAGATTCAAAATCAAACCCAAAGGCTGTAAACGCGGCGCTTGCAGATTTTACAAAAAAGTTCGCAAGATTTACTTCAGCAAGCTCGTCTGGCTCTCAGGAACAGGCTGACATAAAAATTGAATCTCCGCTTAAATCTCTCCAGGACCAGATAAACGAACGTGAAAACGAAAGGGCTTCTCTTTTACGCCGCCAGTTTATGGAATACATAAGTCCGGTAACTGCTGACATAGAACAGGACGAAGAAAACCTTCTTAAAGCCTATAAGCTGTTCTGCAAGTTAGTCGAAGCTAACAACACACTGGGCGACTCAACAACTCACACAAAAAGCCTGCTGCTCACAAGTCCAATCTGCAACAAATCTGAGTATACAAGCCCTGCTGCAGAAACCCGATTCTCTTTTCTGCTCTTATGGTTTGTCGTGACTAACCCCGATGCCACTTTTATTCCGCAGTTGGAACAGGACACAAACGGAAGCCTTTACCTTAATTTTATAGAACGCGATTTATGGAAGCCAACCTTGTTTGAAAAAGAAATAATGCAGGTGTGCGGTTAAGTATGACAGAACAGCAAAACACACCCGCAGAAAAATCAACCTCGTTTCTTGACAGCCTTAACCTTGAACAGCGCCAGGCCGTAACCACAACCGAAGGCTACGTGCGTGTAATTGCGGGAGCAGGCTCTGGAAAAACGCGGGCCCTTACCTACCGCTTTGCATATCTTGTAAATGAAATAGGAATCCTACCGTCCCACATTTTATGCGTTACCTTTACAAACAAAGCCGCTGCCGAAATGCGCCGTCGAATCCGCGAGCTTACAGGCGACAACGACACGGGTTATATTTCAACCTTCCACGGTTTTTGCGTAAGCGTGCTCCAGGAAGACTCCAACGCAGTATCTTATCCAAAAAGCTTTCTTGTGCTGGACAATTCAGACATCAATGCAATGCTTCAGATCATCTACGAAGAACGCGGTCTTACCCTACGCCAGATGACATTCAGCAATGCGCGCGACATGATAGAAATCAAAAAGCTTTTTAAGGAGCCGCATTACTACGAAGACCTTATCCGCATGAGCCTGGACGAAATCCACCAAAAATATTTGGAAGCCACCGCAACCGACGACATTATTTTTTACGGCTACCTCTACCAGCAGAAAAAATGCTTTGGCCTTGATTACAACGACCTGCTCAAGTTTGTGCTTTATATTTTTCAGACAAACGAAGCTATCCGTCTTAAGTGGCAGGAGCGCCTTGAATACATAATGATAGACGAGTTTCAGGACATAGACATGATTCAATACGAAATGATGAAAGCCCTGTGCCCGTATCACAACAACCTTTTTGTAGTAGGCGATCCCGATCAGACAATCTACACCTGGCGTGGCGCCGACATCCGTTACCTGCTGGAGTTTGACAAAAATTTCCCGGGCGTGCAGACCATAATGATGAACCGCAATTACCGCAGTACGCCGGAGATTCTGCATGTGGCAAATAGTCTGATAGATAAAAACAAGGGCCGCATAAAAAAGACATTGATTCCGGGAGTACAAATTCCTCCGGCTGTTGTTCCGACTTACTATCACGCGGTGTCTGCGGAGGATGAAGCGAGCTGGATTGCAGAGAAACTTCGGCAATTGACCGTGCCTGCATCTGGCGCCCCTTCGACAACCCCCTACAAGCTTAGCGACATTGCAATTTTATACCGCGCGCATTACATCAGCAGGCCGATTGAAGAGGTTTTTCAACGGGAAAAAATTCCGTACACGCTCAATTCCGGCGTGCCGTTTTTTGACCGTGCAGAAATAAAGGATTCGTTGTCGTACCTTCGTATGATTGCCTACAAGGACGACCTTTCCTTTTTGCGAGTTGTGAATACACCAAAGCGAAACGTTGGTGAGCGCAGGATAAAATTTTTGCAGGAGTTTGTTGCAGCTAACGGCGGCAGTCTTTACGATGCCCTCAAGCTTAATGCAGGCGACGAGCTGTTTGCAAACACAAAGGCGCGCGAATTTATAGATTTAATAGAAGGTTTTGCAGCAACATATTCTGGCATGCAGATTTCGGAACTGTTCAGCCATGTAATGAATAAAAGCGGCTACGAAAAGATGCTTCGCACAGAAGGCAGTCAGGAGCGGCTGGACAATCTTGCCGAACTCAAGCAGTCAATCTACGAATACGAAACCTCCTGCGGCGAAGAATGTACTCTGGAAAACTACCTTGCACACGCTGCTCTTTATACAAACGCCGACATTCAGTCGAGCAAAAATGCTGTGCGGCTCATGACGGTGCATACTGCCAAAGGTCTTGAGTTTCCGGTTGTGTTTATTGTGGGCATGAACGAAAACATGTTCCCAAGCAAAAAAACAGATACGCTCAAGGCCATGGAGGAAGAGCGCAGGCTTGCTTTTGTTGCGGTGACGCGCGCGCGGGAGCTTTTGTTTTTAAGCGAAGCAGAGGGGTTCTCCCAGGCGGCGGGCGGGCGGTACCCTTCGCGATTCATTTTTGACGTTGAGCGGAAGTTTCTGAATTATGAGGTGGAGTTACCGCCGCAGCTGATTGCCAAATCGCGCGCGTTCATAGATGAGCGTAACTCCATTCTGCAGAAAAAGTCGGAGCTTGCAGGTCTGGTGCCTGGAGACCAGGTAGAACACGGCATTCTTGGACAGGGTACAGTCCTTGCAGTTGACGAAACCGCAGGCACCTACACCATCCAGTTTGAAAAAATGACAACCCCTCGCAAAATGAGTTTTAAGGCTCCCTTGAAAAAAATCTAATCAACCTCAAAGAACATAAATTCGCCCGGAGTTATTCTTCCAAAGAACTCCGAAATCATTTCTTTGTTGCGGAAACTAATCGGATGAACGCTTTTTACAGGAATAGCAGGCGGCAGCCACGGCGACTTAACATCAGAATCTGGAATAAGCTTGAGCGCTTTATGCTCACCCTTTACATAAACTGTAAATTCCTGTGGGGTACATCCGTCCCAGGTGTAGCAGTATACACCAAAGGTTTTGTTATCATAAGTAAACAGCGAAACTCCTGCAGGAGCATCAATCCATATTCCGCTAACTTCAAGCTCCTGTCGTATTGTTGTCAAAACCTGCGCAGGCAGCTCATAAATCTTACTCGGCATATCCGGCACAGACAAAATTGTTAGTCTTCCCTTACCGTAAGTGTCGTAGCATAAAATGCTTTCGTGATATTCTCCGTGCCCTGCATTCATCATAGACCAGGTGGCATTGTTGCGGTGCTCCAGCAACGGGAACGTAACCGCATTTTTTGTGCAGACAAATTGTTTACCAAACGCACTTGCAGAAGGACTTTGGAATTCATCTGCAGTAAGAACGCGGTCGTTGTAGCGCACACTTGTAAGCTCTGTAATTTGAGGATATTTTTTAAGTGCACCAATCATAAAGCCTGAGGTTACAATTGCGTGTCCACCCTGCTCTACAAACTGTGTCAGCTTGTTTACAATTTCTTTATCCTTAAGAGCGGCAGCGGTAAGCAGCACTTTGTTAGCATTATCTAACTTTGGAAATTCGCAGGTTGGATCCATCGGGATTCCGGCCATTCCAAAATAATCTTCAAGGTGGTCTTCTCCCTGCGAATTAAACGGAATGTAAACCTTAAGACCTGTCGGATTTCCGAGCTTAGTTAAAATTGTATCCAGCCGTTTATACATAAAACCAAGAGGAGTTGCCCTTTTGTCTCCTGCAAGAGATGGCCAGCAGAACATCATCATTTCCTTTGGTTTTGCAAAGGCGGTAAGATAAGCCTGTTCAAGATAAGTATCTATTCTGTCGCAATCATACGGATCAAACCAGCCGCCGCCATTTCTGCCTGGCGCCACACTGTCCATATAACGCATAAGCGAATAACTTAAATAGCGCGGAAGATGCTGGTCCTGCTGTGCACCGTGTCTTGTTTCTGTTCCTGTGTAAATCGAATCAAAAATGTTACGCTGCTCGCCAGGATTATAACCTGTTTCCTGATAACTTTCGCGCCAGTTTGGATATTTGATAATTATATGAACTTTAGGATTTACTTTTTTTGCCGGACCAATTATCAAATCGCGCGAAACCTCCATCATTTTCTCCAGACGGAATTCTTCCCAGGAGCGGCTGCCTTTTTCGCGGATACAATCTTCACACATACATTGCGTAAAGAAAAAATCATCTATTATAAATTCATCAAACATGCCCGCGGTATATTCCGACACCTTTTTTGTAAGCTCGCGCATTGGTTCATTACAATAGCACATTGTATTGAACAGGCGCTGTCGTTTTTTATCGGTCTCATTCTGGTCAGGGCAAACTGTTGTAATACCGCCAGAAACTTCTATGTCATAATCCTTCATAACCCGCTTTACAAGCTCAAGCTGTTCCCTGCTTGCAAACTCATCGCGATAGGTTTCCAGATAAATCTTATCTATTCCTACATACTTCTGAAAAAAATCTGCTTCTTTGCGCAGCTGCTCTTCGGTTACATGATTAACCCAGCCTGCTACACAATAAAGAACTGTTTTAAAATTTTTGTAATGCATAAATGTCTCCTTCCGTCATTGCGAGCGCAGCGCGGCAATCCATTTTTTACTAATTAATCTTATTATACACTCTCTTTATAATAAAAACTGAACAAAGTTCCTTATAAATCGTATTTTTATGGTATACTTATAATATGAATCTTGAATTAAACCAGATTATCGAAATTATCGGCTATGTCGGCTCGGCACTTGTAATCATTTCTATGCTCATGACTTCGGTCGTAAAGCTTAGAATTATCAACATGACAGGCAGTGTGATTTTTGCTGTTTATGCTTTGTGCATTCATTCTTACCCAACTGCCGCAATGCAAGCTGCCCTCATCATCATAAATATTGTTAGCCTTTACAAACTGCTTGGCGCAAAAAAGGAATATTCAATAGTAAAATCTGAACCAGGAGATGCCTTTGCCAGTTTTTTCCTGGATAAATATAAAGACGACATAAAAAAGATTTTCCCTGATTTTACTTTGCCTGCAGCCGGCTCCTTACTCTACCTTATCTGCTGCCACTCCGATTGCGCTGGAATTTTGATTGGAACTCTGGAGCCTGATGACACTCTCTGCATCCAGCTTGATTACACCACCCCCGCCTACCGCGACACTTCTGTCGGAAAATTTTTGTATGCCTGGCTCGCCACTCAGGGAATAAAAAACCTAAAAGCCACCGCCCCCTGCCCCATCCACGAGCGTTATCTCAAAAAAATGGGCTTCAAAAACACTAGCGGTTCCTTCGAGAAATCATTATAATTCAAACCACCAAGGGGATGTAGCTCACCTGGTAGAGCAACAGGTTCGCAATCTGTAGGTAGCCGGTTCAAGTCCGGTCATCTCCATCATCTCGACTCATGGAAAAGACGTTTCATAAAATTCCAATTCTTGAATCGGCTAACGAAGCGAGCGCCGACCGACCAGGGAGGAAAAGGCGACAAGGATGTCGCCGTCAGCGAGCGTAGGCGCCCGTAAGGAGCAGACAGGACGTCTGCGACTGAAGGGGCCGTTTCAAGTCCGGTCATCTCCATAAATTCTGATATTATTGTAAAAACGTTTCTATCATACGCTCCACATCCTTTGTATTCAAAGGTGTTTGAGCTGTTTCCATTGTCAAAATCAGATTCTTGCCGGCTATTATACCTTTTTTGGCATATTCACTTATTCTGACTGTCATGTTGGTTGTATATTCCGGGTCGTCCATTTTACCGCAGTGTTCCCAATAAAACTCCTGTCTGGTTCTTGGATTAAGACAGAGAAAATCTGTATGAAATGTCAGACCTCGTCTTATCTGAACCGGGTATTCATAATGATATGGAATATTGTGTGAGGTAAGCAGATTTGCAATTATTACCTCTGATTTTGAACGGACTTTTTCGCCTTTAATTGTTTCCAGATTTCCCTGGGGAGCGTCTGATTTGTGCTCGTATTCTTTGAGCTGCCATTTGCGGGCATAATCTTGTGGGCTCATTATAAATGGATTTACGAGAGCCTTGCGTGCCAACGGTAGCGTTGAAAAACACTTATAAACTGATTCCGGGTTGTAATTTTTTATTACGCATTTTGTCGCTCTAAGATTTTTTTTAAGGCAGGTAAGTAACTTTTTCAAATAGTCGCGCTGGGCAAGCTTTTGTGCCTCCACACGATTCTTCTTAAGAATATATACTCTTTTGTTCTGTCGATCTACTTTGTAATATTGAATAGATTTGTGACTTTTTGATATTCGCAAAGTCCCTGTGGGAGCGTTTTTTAATTCTTGCTCTACCAGAGCTATAATTTCTGCAAGTTCTGAATACTTTTGTCTGGCATTTTGTAATAACAACATATTTTCCTCCTGTGTTTTATAAAACTTGTATTCATTTTACGTGCATTTTTGGTCTCGCTTACATGCAAACTGTGCTGTTTGCCTTTTTTGCACGTAATTTCTAGCCGGCAGACACTTTTTTCCAATCATCTTTTTTCTAAATTACGTGCATTTTTGCGCCATTTGCAATTTTGCACGTAATTCCATCCACGCACCTCCTTTCCCAGCCCATTTTTTACGTGCAAAACTGTCACAATTCCATTTTTGCACGTAAGCCTACACAAGCCCTCGTCCAGCCAGTCATCGCTTTACGTGCAAATCCCCACCAATTTCATATTTGCCCGTAAACCCAAGAATTCCAGCCGAACCTAAAAAATTCTCTATATATATATTTGAAAAAAAATGGGACTTCTTACAAAAATTTGGAAAAAAGTGAAAAATTTATAAAAAAACCGCCCCAAATGGAGCGGTTTGTATATAATCGCGGGGTCTTAGGGGTGCAACCCCTAGGAGAAGGGGTAGCAGAAGACCGCATCGCGGGCTGGAGCGAGGGGGAGCCCTCCCCCTCCTCTATGTTATGAATTAAACTCACTAACCAGCTGACTTACTGTAGACTTAGCATCGCCGTAAATCATAACTGTGTTGTCGTTTGTAAAGAGTGGGTTTTCTAC
>JAEEGL010970600.1_pt1 | contig 12657 bp, 4 predicted proteins | sample 9134231 | NCBI WGS metagenome assembly JAEEGL01 (sample SAMN16246548, study PRJNA631951) | gut metagenome | biome: gut microbiome; feature: rumen; material: fiber-attached | host: Bos | place: Iran: Karaj | collected 2018-10
ATATTTAATATAAAAAGATAATAAATCTTAGATTAATTTATATTTTTATTATATAAATAAAAAAGATTGTGGATTGGGGATTGGGCCCAATCACCAATCCACAATACCCAATCCCCATCAATATCAAAATTAAATTTCTTTTTTTTATATATTTTTTATATGAATAAATTATTATTGTTATAAAATAATAATGTTTAAAGAATTAATTAAATTTTTTTTATTTCTTATCTAACTTTTTTAATTTTAATTTTATAAGTGAAAATAGATTATTTACAATTTTTACATAAATATATACATTAAAAAATTAATTGTTTTTCTTTTCATTAAAATAAAGAATTAAAACTCAATTATCTTTCTTAATTTGAGGATTATTAATCTCACCTTTATCATTTAAGTCAATCGGATTTTGATTATTTAATAACATTTGATAAAAAAAAGGATTAGTTTGATTTAATAAGGAAGGATTAAAAGTACTTTGATTATTTAAATTAGGAATATTACCTAAATGATTAATATTTGTAGTCATATTATTAATATTATTTATATTATCATTATTATTATTATTCTGATTATTAAAAAATAAATTTTGAGGATTCATACTTTGATTATTTAAATTAAATTGAGGAAATAATTGATTTGTAATATTAGGAATTTGATTATTTAAATTTGGATTATCATTATTTTGATTAGGAATAAATTGATTATTCATTTTATTTAAATTTGAATTTATCGAATTTTTAATTTGCTCAAACATATTTTGTTCCTGTAAATTAGGAATAGGAATATTATTAATCATAGGATTTAAACCATTCATTTTTAAAGGAATAGAATTTTGATTATTTTGTTGAAACATAAGATTAAAATTATTATTTTTATTTTGTTCTTTTTTTTCATTATTATTATTTTGATTTAAATTTAAAGAAGGAATATTAGGAATATTTAATCCAGGAATAATAGTATTAGTATTAATAGGAATTGAAGGCATTTGTTTAATAATATTCATAACAGGAGGATTAATATTATTTAAATTTGAAATTGGCATTGGAAATAAATTTGGTATTTGATTATTTAAGAAATTTCCTTTTGATTCATTTAAAAAATTTGGATTTGATATTTGTTCAATAAATAATTCTAAATATTTCATTATATTACCAATAAAAAATTTTTGTAGTTGAGTATAATATTGAATAACATTAATTTGTTTTTTTAAATCTTCTATTATTGTCATCATAGATGAAATCATTGAATTAGAAGAATTATTATCTTCTTTTTTTTCTTCTCCTTTTTTATTAGAATCATTTAACATTGTACTTATAATTTCAGTTAATTGATTAATATTAGATAAAACATTTAAATTCTTTTTTAAATTATGTCCATTAAAATTTGTTAATGATTCTGCAATTTTTGTAAAAGTTGAAGTTAATTCTTTTGTATTATTATTATTATTTAAATTTATATTTCTTGGAAAATTCATATAAAAAGGAAATTGATTATCTAAATTATTATTTATTCCTGGAAAATAATTTTTTTGATTTTCTTCGTTAAAAACTTGTTGAAAATCTTTTAAAGTAGAATTTTCATTCATATTATTATTATTTATATTTTGATTGTTTAGATAATTTATATTATTAATAATATTTTCATTTTGAGGAAAATTTCCTATTTGTTTATCAAGAACATTAAAAATATTTTCTTTTGGTTTTTTTTCTATATTATTCTCTATATTTTTATTTTTTTCTTCTTTATCTTCTATTAATAAAGAAAATGGTTTTGCATTTAAAAAATTAGATAAAATTTTATTATTTTGAATACAATTTGAACAAATAAAACTTTTTTCTTCATTTTCTAAAATTTTTTGAATATCTTTATCTTTTGTTTTTAAAATATTATTTTCTTCTTTAGAATAAGGTAATTTTTTTATTTTTTCATTATAATTAATTAAATTATATTTTTCATTACATAATAAACAAAAATTATTATTCGAACAATTTTTACAAGGACAATTTTTTTGACAAATAAAACAAATCCATTTTAATTTTTCATTTTCATCAGAAATTAATTTTTCAAATTTTTCTTTTGATATAATATTACTTATGCAATTATTACAAAAAAAAATATGACATTTTGAACATTCAAGAAAAGAACTTTTTTCTTTTTCACATAAATGACATATATTTCCTTTTTCTTCTTTTAATTTAATTTCATTTTCTGCTTTTGTTTTATTTCCTAATAATTTTGTTTCTTCTTTTATATTTTCTTTTTTTGGATTATTTGACATTTTTTTATTATAATTATCCTTTTGGTTTGAAATATTTCTTGTTAAGATATTTTTAATACAATTATTTTTTTAATTTTTTTTTTACATCAAATTCATAAAATGAAAATTAATAAATCATTAAATAATTTTCATTCCACTTAAAAATTAATTATTTTAATCTTATAAATTTTTATTTAAAATTCAGTCAAAAAAGAAAAAAAAAATATAATTTTTAATAAATAAAATAATAATCAATTAATCAAATTTAAATAAAAAGAATAAATAAATTAATTATTATTTTAAATATAATTTCTTAAAAAAATTTTCATATTGTATCAATTCATTTTCATAATTAGAAATATGAAACTTCTTTAAATTAACAATTAAATTAGAAGCAAAATTTTCATCACAAACTTCAATAATTTCATTTCCATAAATATTAACTAAATCAACAACTAAAGAAATCATATTTTTCAAAATTTTTGGAGCCATGAAAATATCATCATTAACAATAGCTTTAAAAAATTTAAACATATTATTAATATAAGGATTAAGTAAATTAGTTTTTTCTTCAACAGAAAAAACAATACAATTAAAAGTCATAATTAATTCATATCTTAAATTAATAATAAATTCAATAGTATCTTCATCATTATCAATATTATTATTATTAATTGTAGTTTCACAAGCAGAAAATAATAATTGAAAAACAATATTTAAATATTCTTCAAATTTAATTCCTATATTAATTGCAATTTCACCAATACATGATATTGATATTGTTTTATTTTCTCTTGATACTTCATTTGAAGTACAAACTTCAATTAATATTAAAATTATTTCCTTTGATTTTCCTTCTATATTATTTCCTATTGAACGAATTGAATTTAATAATGATACTAAACCACTTTTACATAAATCTTTTATATTATATGATTTTATTGAATATGTTATATATGGATAATAATTATTGAATATTTCTTTAAAGTTTGTCTTCATATTTGTCGCTAAAGAACTTAATGCTATATTTGCTTCTTCAAAAACTGTTTTTCTTAATTTAAAAACTTTTTCTGTTAATTCCCAAATTTTTTTCCCTAATTCTAAATTAATTTCACTTTTATATTTATTAAATATAATATTTAATATAGTATAATAATAATCTTGTAATTGATATATTCTTTCAATATTAGAACCTTTAGAAATAATATTGTCAAATTGATTTATTGTACTTTCAATTTCTATTAAAAATTGCAATAATATTTCCATTATTTTATCTTGTTTATCATGTGATGAATATTCTATTAAAGTTCCAATTGTTATTAATCTACTTAAAGCTAATTTTAAATCTTCTGAGTTTGATAAAACTTCATTAATTGCTGGAATAAATAATCTTCTTACAATATCATCAAAATAGTTACTTAATATATTTGAACTTTTATTTGTGTTTAAATCACCATTAAATTTTATTATATTTTGCAATATTATACATATATTTTGACATATTATTGGATTTGGATTTATAAAAGTATTTAATAATAAGGGAATTATTTCATTAAATTTATTTGAATCTATTAATTTAGGTAATGTTTTTGATATTTTTGTTAAAAGAAAAGTAGCACTTTTTTGTAATTTTATATTTTCATTTAAATCAATATCTTTATATATTCTATTTAAATTGTTTGATATTAAAGTTTTTATTTCATTATTATTAAAAGAAGATAAACAGCCTGAAACTAAATACCAACATTTACATTTATCATTAATATTATTACATTGACATATTTGATTATATAATTTTAGGTAAAAATTATATATATTATCTCTATCAATGACTTTAACTAAAACACTTAATATATGTAAACATCCTTTTGACAAATTCCATTCATTTTCATCTTCATCTTCTTCAGGAACTTTAACAAACTTTAATATTAAATCAATTAATTCTTTATTAACTCTATTAAAATATTTCCTAGAATTATTATTAATATTTTCAATTTTTAAACCATTAATCGTATTTTTAATTATAATTTTATTAGATTCTCTTTTTGATTCTTCATCTCCAATAGAACAAATAATTTCAATTCCTAAAAGAGATAATCTTTCATTAGATTCATATTTTCCATTAATAATATTAAAAGCAAATTGAATAATTTTATCAAAATAAGGATTTATATAATCATAATAAGATGAAATATTAAACATTTCAATAAATAACATTGCTATTTTTTCTAATATATCATCATTATTTTTATATTTTTCCCCACATGAAAAAATAGCATTCATAATAATATTCATTTCTTTTTCATTAGAAAAATTTTTTTCAGCTAATTTAACAGTAAAAAAAAGAGATTTTAAAACTTGAATAATAACATTAATATTATTGTTATTATCAATTAAATTTTGAATTAAACTATTCATAATAATATCAACTGTATTAGAATCGATAAATTTAATATTAATTTCTTCACAAACATATCCTAAAGTTTCAATAGCAGATAATTTTAAATTAATATCATCAATAAAACAATTTTTAGTTAAACTATCAATTAAATTAGGCCAATGAGTCATTATTGGTTGATCAATTTTGCATATTGAAGAAATAACATTTGAAGCACTTGTTCTTATTTCTTTATATTGAGAAGCTAATGTTGATAAAACTAATAATTTAATTTTATTCTTTTCTTCATTTGATATTTTTTCTTTCCATTCTTTTTGAAAGTTTTCATAATGTATTAAAGAATTTTTCATTAATATTGCACTTAATTGTCTAATATTTGATGGCTTGTTTTCATCTGATAATATATTTCCTAAATTTTGTAAAAATAATGATAAGTTTGATTGACATAAATTTATTATTTCTTTCATTGCGTTTTGATTTGTTTCTTTATCTATATTTAATGCATTTTCTAATATTTGTTCTAGGTTTAAATTTGACATTTCGTTTTTTTTTCTGAAGTTTTTATGGTTAATTATATATTTTAAATTATTTTATTATTTTTTAAATATTAATGTTATTTTTTTATTATCATTATTTTTTCATATTTTTTTTCCAAAAAGATAATTTTTTTTTATTTATTAATTATTTAATTAATAATAATATTTAATTATTCCAAATAATATTCATTAGAATTACTAAAATAAAAGAGAAAAGAAAAGCAGTTATAAAAGTTTTTCTTTGATATTTCATAGAACATTCATTTTCTTTAATTCCTAATTCTTTATATTGAGAAATTAAAAATTTATATTTATTTGAAATTTCCAAATTATCATTTTTCTTTTTTTCAATATAATATTTATTTTCTTTATTCAAAAAATAATTATACTTTTTAAATTTATCAAAATAACTTTGAGGAATATAATCATTTTGGATTTTAAGTGAAAATAATATTATACTAATATTATTCATAATTTCTTCATATCCTTTAATAACATTATTTATATTTTTTTCTTCATCAACTTTATATATTTTCAATAACATTTCTTTATAAATTGAATTTAAATAATCTTTTTCTTCAGGAGAAATTCTATTAGAATTTTTATCTATTAGTATTTTTAAATAAATTGCAAAATCTGGAATAATATAATTTTTATTTATTTCTTCTACTTTTTGACTTATTATTTTCATTTTACTTTCTTCATATTCTTTAAATTTAAGATTTATAAAATTTATTTTTTGAAAAGTGTTATTTTCTCCGATTTTTAATCCTTTGTCTTTTTTATCCTTATTAAATTTTTTTTTATATTTTTTAAAAAATTTATTCTGAATTTCTTCTAAAGAACCCAAAATTGTTGGTTTAAAAGGTAATTTTTCTCCCATTTTTTTTCTTATTTGTTCTTCTTCTTTAATTTTAAAATTATGAATTTCATTTAATGAATTTTTCACATTTTTTATATTATAGTTATCTATTCTTTTATTTTTTATATCATTATGAAATAATCTATTATTTTTGTTATATTCTTTAATTATGCTATTATTAAATTTTTCATTGTTTAATTTTGATAATTTTTTATTTTCATTATCTTCTTTAAATGTTTTAATATTATAAATTTTATATTTTGAATTATAGTTTTTTATATTTATTTTTATGTTATTGATATATAATTTTGGAGAAGGTAAATCATTGGATAAAGATTTAACTAAATTTAAATTTGATTTTTCATTTTTATTCTTTTGAGATTCATTAATATTTTTTTTATTATAATAATCATATGATAAATCAATATCTTTCAAATTTGATTGTTTTAAATATTTTAAAGGTTTATCATTCTTATCTTCATTAAAAGATTTTAAGTATGAAGAATTATAATCTGAATTTATTTCTTTTATTTTTGTATTTACTATTTTATTTAAAGGTTTATCTTTAATATCTTCATTAAAAGATTTTAAATTTGAAGATTTAAATTCTAAATCAATTTTTTCTAATTCTATTTTTTCAAATTTATTCATATTTTGATTTTTATTATCTTCATTAAAATTTTTTCTATTTAAAGAAATATTAAATAAATCTATTTCTTTTAAAGTATTTTTATTATCAAATTTATTTACATTCTGATTTTTATTATCTTCATTAAAATTTTTTCTGTTTAAAGAAATATTAAATAAATCTATTTCTTTTAAAGTATTTTTATTATCAAATTTATTTATATTCTGATTTTTATTATCTTCATTGAAATTTTTAATATTAAAAGTATTAAAAATATCAATTAAATTTAATTGATTAAAACTTATTTCATTTATTTTATTGATTTTATCAGATTTAAATTGTTTAATAAAATTTTGATATTTACAATTTATTTTTTCCATTGATTTATTTGGACATAATATTTTCCTTTTATCATTTAAATCTTTTCTAATTTTTTTAATAAAAGTATTATAATCATCAAAATTAATTTTATTATTTTTAATATTTAAATTAGATAATTTTTTATCTTTTTCATCAATTTTAAATAAAGAAACATTATTAACTACATAATTTTGATTAATATTTAATAAATTATTATTACTTAAGGATTGCTTTTCACTTTTATTTTTATTATCAACACAAAATTGTTTATTATTTTCTTTATTATAATTATCATCAATATTATTTAATTTATTATTGAAGTTACTTAAATTTTCATTTTTTTGATTTTCTTTATCTAAAGAAAAAGATTTAATGAAATTTTTTCCATAATTATCATAATAATAAAAATTAAATTGTGAATTACTTGTAAATTCTGTTTTAATATCATTTGTTAATAAATTTATTTTTTTTGGAGTCAAATCTTTTTTTATTTTTCTTCTATAATTACTATTATATTTATTTTCTATTTCATTAAATTTTTCTATATTTTTTTCTTTATCTAATATAAAAGATTCTGATATTTTATCTTCATTAAATGATTTATTATAACTTTTATTAAAATTATTTTCTAATAAATTAAAACCACTATCATTTAAATATAAATTATTAATTTTTAAATCTGTTTTATTTAAATTTATCCTTCTTATATTTTTCTTTTCATATATTTTTTTAATTTCTAAAATTTTATTTGAATTTGTTAATTTATTTTTCTTATTTATAGTATTATCTTTTATTATCTTTTTAATATATAATGACTTATGTTTATTTAATACATCGTTAAAATTATTTGGGGAATTACTTTTAGAAATTATTTTTTCATTTTTTTTATCTTTTTCAAAATAATGAATATTATCTTTATCAAAAGATTTTGAAATTAAATTTAATAAATTATTATTATTTTGATAAACTATTAAATTCTTTTCAAAATTATCATTTTTAAAAGGAATAACATTTTTTTTATTATATTCTAAATTAATATTATTTAAATTTATTGTTTCATTATTATTTTCAATACATTTTTTATTTGATAAATCAGAATTAATTTGTTTTATATTTATATTTAAATATTGATTGTCAATTTGATTAATTGATAAGTTATCATTATTTTTATTTTTATCTTTAGAATCAAAAGAATCTTCTTTTAAATTTTTAAAACTTTTATTTTTATAATCTTTTTCTATATTAATAAATATATTTCTATTATTTTTTTTTCTTTCACTTTTAATCGAAGCAAAATCTTTTTTTAATTCCTTTAAAATTTTCTTATAATAATTATTGATTGAATTTATATTTGGAGGAGTTAAACTTATTCTTAATCTTTTATTTGAATTATCTTCATTAATATTTTTTAAATTATTATTTCTAAATTGATATAAATAATATTTTATTTGAAATTTAGAATTTGAATTATTAATATTATTATGTGTATTTTTTTTATCTAAAGAAAAACTTTTTAAATTTTCCGTTTTAAAAGAATTATTTATTTTATTTAAATTATTTTCTTTAAAATCAATATTTTCTTTTTCATTTTGAATATCTTCATTAAAAGATTTAAAATTTTTCTTATTATAATAATTGAATATTTCATTAACAGATTTAATTTTATCAATAACTTTTAATTTAGGATTTTTAATATCTTTGTTATTTATTTCTTTTATGTTTTGGTTTTTGTAATTTTCATTAATTTGTTTAATTTTATTTTTATTCTCTTCTAAATTTTTAATCGGAATATTTTCATAATCTTTTTTTAATATAATAATATTATTTTTAGAATAATTATTTTCTATTTTATTCAATTCACTATTATATTTTTCTAATTTTAAACTCTTATTATCTTTATCATCAACTTTTATTTCTTTAATCAGAGTTTTATAAATATTGTTAATAAAATATTTATTTTGACTTTTAGTATTTTTAATTTCATTTTTATCATTTTTATTATCATTTCTTATCTTTTTTATATATTTAGAATCATAACTTTTATTTAAGTTATTAAAATCAATCTTTTCATTTTGAATTGTATATTTTTTATTTTCTTTATCTTTTATTATAGTTTTTAAATAATTATTTTGATAAATTTCATTTTGATTATTTAAGTTTTCTTTATTTAAAACAATATCCTTTAATTTTTTATCTAAACTATCTTCAAATATTAATTTTTTATTTTGTTTATTATATTTATTTTCAATCTCATTAAGATAATTTTTTGATAAAATTTTATATTTTGATGATTCATTTGGAATATCTTCATTTATTTTTTTTATAAACTCTTGATTTTGATATAAATTTATATTCTTAATTAAATTTCTAATTTTATTTTTTTGATTGTCTTGTTTTTTAATTTTTTCATCTTCTTTGATTTTTTTAATATTTTCTTTTTTATATTTTTCATCTAAATCTTCTATTTTATTATTTAAATTATTAAGATTTTTAATTTTTTCATCTTTCAAATCAGATTTTATTGTTTGAATACATTCTATTTGAACAATAGTTTTTTTTTCATCAGAAATTTTTAAATTTTTATTCAATTCATCTTTATGAAAAATAATTAAATTTTTATTTAAATAATTATTATTAATGTTCTCTAATTTTTCATTTTGATTATTTTCAATTTTAGTATTTTCACTTTTTAAATCACTTTTAAATTCTTTAATATTTCTTTTATTATATTCTTCTAAAGAATTTTCAATAATATTAATTTGATTAGATAATGTATTATTCTTTTTATTGAAAATATCATTTTTAAAATTTTGAAATTTAATTATTCTTTCCCATTTATAAAATTTTTTCCTTTGGTCAGTAAATCTTAAATTATTCATAATTTTTACAATATATTTATATTTAGAATATCTCCAAAATTGAAAAACATATTTAAAATTATTTAAAGTTGCTTTAGATCTTTGTATATCATCAATTTTATTTGTGATTCTTCTAAATTTAGATTTAAATAATATTCTATATTTATTTGTTAATAAACTTTCTAAAGAATGATTTATATTTAATTTCCTATTAATTTTATCAGGCATTAATTCTTCTGCTAAATTAATACTTTTTCTTGGAGATTCCTTTTTTAAATTTTCTTCTAAATTTCTTCTTTGAGTTAATAATTCTGTACATGGAGAATTATTTTGACATGTATAATTATTTGCAATTAATACATTTGGAATAATAATATCTTTACTATTATTTATCTTAATTAAATATTTTATTTTCTCTGTTATTAAATCTTCTTCTTTTAAATTTTCATTATTCATTTAATTTTAAATTTCTGAAAAGAGATAATTATATATTTTTATATATATTATTTTTTAATTATTTGACAATTACTTAAATGGAAAATAATAATAATTCTTCTTCTTTAATAATTAAAGAAAAACCAAATTTTGAACCAAGTGGTTTATTAAACACAAATAAAAATATAGAAGGGTAATTTATAAAATATAATATTTTAGAATTATTTTCAAATATAATGTTCCTGCAGATAATTGTATTCCTAAAGAAGATTGGAGACTTTATCTTTTTGAAGAAAATGAAAATGAACCAAGTAAATTATATAAATTAAAAAATAAAGATTATTTCTTAATTGGGAAAGAAAAAAAAATTTGTGATATTATTTTAGATTCTTCTTCTATATCAAGACAACATTCAGTTATTCAATTTAAAAAAATTTTATTAAGAGATAAAGAATTAATTAAACCTTATATATTTGATTTAAATAGTACAAATGGAACTTATTTAAATGGAGTTAAAATAAATGATAATAAATATTATGAATTAAATGAAAATGACATATTAAATTTTGGTCATTTAAAATTAGACTTTGTAATAATGAAAAAGCCTAATTAAAAAAAAAATATTAAAAATTTTAAATTATAAAATAATTAATATATAAAATAAATTATATTTGAACTCCATCTTTCCATTCTCCTTCTAATTTATTTCCATCAAAATAATAAAAAATACCTTTTCCATTCATTAAATCATTTTTCCATTCACCATCATATTTATTTCCATTATTATAATAAAATATTCCATTTCCTTCTTTTTTATCATTTACCCAATCTCCAATATATTTATGTCCAATTAAAAAATAATAAATTCCTTTTCCATTCTTTTTATCATTTTTCCATTCTCCATCATATTTATCTCCATTATGATAATAATAAATTCCTCTTCCTTCATATTCATCATTTTTAAATTCTCCTTTATAATAATTCCCATTTTTAAAATAATATATTCCTTTACCTTCTTTTTTACCTTCTTTCCATTCTCCATCATATTTATCTCCTTTTTCATTATAATAATATATTCCTTTACCTTCCATTTTATTATTCTTCCATTCTCCTTCATATTTATCACCATTTATATATGTTGCTATTCCTTTTCCTTCTTTTTTACCATTTTTCATTATACCTTCATATTCACCATTTTTATATTTTTTCACTATTATATTCCATCCTTTCCATTTCATCAAAATTTGGAAAAATTATCATATAATATTTAAATAATTATTCACTTTATACAATAAGTGATTTAATCGAATTTAAATAATTAATGTTAATTAATAATTTTCTTATGTTTTATTATTTCTTGTTAAAATGAAAGTAATTAATTATATTGTTTGTGAAATAAAATTATTGATTTTTATTCTCATTTTTTAAATTTTTTCAATTAATTATAATATGGTTTCTATTGGAGAAAAAGTTTATTTAATGAGAAGAAATTATATTAACAATGAAACATTTAAGAAAAGTCCTTTAGAATTAAGGAAAAAAAAATCTTTGAATTTAGATAATAATGAAATTAGTAAAGAACAAGAAAGTTTAGATACTTTAATAAAGAATAGAAGTAAATTGAATAATGAAATAAAGTTAATAAAATTAAATGTAATAAAAAGATTAGAAAATAATCTTTTTAAAAAGAAAAGGCAAATAAAATTGATAAAAAATAAAAGTAATTATAATATAAGTAATTCAGAATTTCATACAGAAAGAACAAAAGATTTTTCTTCTTCATCAGTTAATAATACAATTAATATAAATAGTAATAATACAATAAATAATAATACAATTGTAAATTCAACAAATAATATTAAGAAAAAAGAAAAATCAATTATTAAAGGATTAACATTAAAATTAAATTTAAGTCAAAGTAGAATTAATAAAAGAAATAAATCTAAAATTTATTTAGATAAATTAAATAAAATCACTGATAAATTAGGAATAACAAATGAATCAGAAAGAAAAAATTATATTAATGATAAAGAAAAAAGAACAATTTATGAAAATCAATTTTTAAAAAAATTTAAAAGAAATAAAGAAAGAAAATTAACTTTATTTAATTCAACTTCAAGATTAAATAATTATATAATAAATGATTATTATATAAGTCAAAATAATCCAGAATCAATAAAAAAAAAATTAGAAATGTCAGAATTAACATATCAACATTTAAATAAAGAAAGGAAGAAAAAAATATATAATGAAAGTCAAAAATATTTTATTGAAGATCCAGATAGAGAAACTTTTTATTATAATTTAGCTCATTATGATGAAG
>JAEEGL010987691.1_pt1 | contig 12657 bp, 9 predicted proteins | sample 9134231 | NCBI WGS metagenome assembly JAEEGL01 (sample SAMN16246548, study PRJNA631951) | gut metagenome | biome: gut microbiome; feature: rumen; material: fiber-attached | host: Bos | place: Iran: Karaj | collected 2018-10
AATAGCTTTACTGTGAAGCAATGAAGAACTGTCCGGCAATACGCAGGCCGGTTCCGAAATACGTCGGGGCGTAGCGCAGTTTGGTAGCGCATCTGCCTTGGGAGCAGAGGGTCGCAGGTTCAAATCCTGCCGCTCCGACCAAGAAATCTTCCTTAATCCTTATATTTACGGAAACAACCCTTGCATTATTAGCATCCTTTAATGGACGTGCCACGTTTCCACCTCCTTAAAACTTATCATGAAAAGACAAGAAAAATAATAATTATTTTTGCACAGACACTGAAAGCCCGGTATTTATGCGGCTTTTGGTGATTTTTCTTTTAATGGGCAGATCTTTAATTTGTAATCGTAGCTCATTATTGTTGCCTCCCCCTTTGACATTCACGGTTTGTAGTGTATTTTTCCCACCATTCGTGCATTTTTAAAAATCGCTGCAGCCCTTGTCCTGTCTGCGTTTCCGCTATCACGAGTGTAAAAGTGTATTTTTTCTGCTTATTGTATTCTATATATAAACTTTTTTATTTTAAAACAATAGGAAAAATTTTTACACTTCTACACTCCATACTGTCCGAAGCCGCATTATTACTGGATTCCTGCTTACATAAAATGTGCATTTTGGCTTATATTTTGTGCATTTTGCGTGCATTATCCGTGTAAAAAGTGCATTTTGGAAGGGAATTTCTGCCCTTGATCCTTTTAATTCAATTCCTTTAAACACATACCCGGTATTTTTACGCCGCTTCACATATCCGTGACTTTCCATATCCGCTGAATGGCCTGTTCCCAAAACTGATCCACTCTGAACTTTAGTCTGGCCGTGGTATAATTACCACAATGGGGCGCTAAAGCCCCAATTAAAAAAGCCGGTTGCATATGAATTGCAACCGGCTTTTTTATGGAATACCTCTTTTGCTACGTAACTTTCTGCAACAGGACCGGCGTTTCAGCCAGCATTTCTTTTTCAGCGCAGAACACTTATACCTTTAAATCCAGCACTTCTTCAGCAATACGGGCCGCGTTCATGATGCAGTCCGGGCAGGGAGTCAGAACTTTTCCTGTATCCAGTCCTTTCAGCTCCCGGCATACTAACGAATGGCACTGTTCCTGGAATTTATTTACGATTTCTTCAGCCAGCTTATAGGTTTCCAGTTTACTGTCCGGCGTTTCCAGATTTCCCGTACTGCGTTTCATGCCTGCCAGCACACAGGCGCCGCTTAACGCGCCACAGGTCGCCAGGGTTCCGCCCATGCCTTTGCCTAGGCCTTCCGTCACCTTAAACATGGTTGCTTCATCCAGCCCTACCAGATCGGCATAGGTACAGGCCACGGACTGCGCACAGTTGTAACCTTTGTCGTGGCGTTCAATCGTCTCTTTTACTCTCGTCATGATAACCCCTCCTCTTTCAATTAAACTTGACAAACCATACTGTTTCATGTATTATATTTTGTAGATTTTGGTTGTCCAAAATTGATATGCGGGTGTAGTTTAGTGGTAAAACTCCAGCCTTCCAAGCTGATGTTGTGGGTTCGATTCCACTAAAAAAAATTATCTGACAAATAAAAAGCTATCGAAAACTGCATAACAGAGCCCTTTGTAGCACTTATGAATAACTTTCATAGGTGCTATTTTTATTGTAAAATTCACTGATTCAGAACATAAGACAAAAACTGTTTTGTTCTTCATGCGTAATATTAAACCTGTAAAGGAGAGTGATAAAACAGCAAATGTTACAAAAAGGAGGTAAAAGTCATGAAAATTAGCATTGCTTTACAGTTGTTTTACAGAAGGTGTATAGCAATAAATGTAACAAATGCAACACTTTTGAATTACAAAAATGATTTCACAATTTTTTCACAATTTATTTCAAAAAAAGGCGTAAATAATTTAGAACAAGTTACTTCTGAAACAATCATTGACTATATCGTTTATCTTAGATCAAAAAATCTTTCACCAGTCACAATACAGGATAGATTCAGGGAATTAAAAACACTTTTCAATTACCATGTGAAAGAGGGTAATATAGCAATTTCACCGTTACAGGGAATGAAAAAGCCAAAAGTACCAAAAATTTATGCCAGGACGTTTACCAATGACGAAATAAAAGCAATCCTGCAATACTTTTCACATGATGATTTTATCAGTTACAGGAATTATGTAATCATGTGTATGTTCTTTGGTACTGGTATCAGAAGGGCTGAATTGCTCAGGCTCACTGTTAGTGATATTCACATGAAGGAAGGTATCATTACTGTTATTGGTAAAGGCAACAAACAGCGGATAATACCAATTTCAGGCGTATTAAAACGCATACTTGCTGAATACTTAAAAAGAAGGGAGATGTATTTAAACACTGCCAAAAACACAAGCCCTGCCTTAATTATAAATCATTACGGCTATTCTTTCAAGGAAAGTGGCTTGATGTTTGTTTTCCGGCAACTAAAAGAAAATTTAGGTTTTCCGAAAAAGCGGTTAAGCCCTCACACATGGCGACACACTTTTGCTAAAAACTTCCTGCTGAATGGCGGTAACGTGTTTGCATTGCAGCGATTGTTAGGGCATGAGGATATAGAAACTACAAAAATATATATTGAATATACAAACAATGAAATGAAAACGCAAAATGATAACTATAATCCGTTAGATAATAACCGTTGGCAGTACTATTAATTATTTTTCTATTTTTCAAACAAATACATGAAAAATAGGGGTAGTTATCCACAGGTAGTAACCAAAATGTCAAAATCACGGTATATATATAGAAGGGTAAATAATCAGGAGGTAACAATAATGGAAAGCACAAATAATATTATTGAAGTAAGCTACCGTTTTGAAGGTAACAGCAATTATGAACATGATTTTTCTGATAGTATGGAAGGCGTTAGAGAATTGTTTGATAGTTTTATTGAACTTGAACAAAACATTTCTGATATTACTATCACAGTAAAAGCGGATAACTTAGATGAATTAGCAACTTTACTATGGTAATTATCCACAGGATGCACCAAAATACCAAAAAGGACGTATATATATAGAGGTAATAAAAATTATTAGTTATCCACAAGTGGTTATCAAAATACCAAAAAGGCTATATATATATAGAAGGGTAAATCACAGCATTATCAATTAATATAAATATAACGTGTTTGTAATTGTATTTATTTTCCGTTATTCCAGTGTGTTACTACAATCAGTGACACACTGTTTTTTTATTGGCTACATTATCAATAGCGGTTTTCTGCTATTGTTACCTACTTGTATACTGCCTGTTACTTTTCATCATTGTGTGACAGGCAGATTTTTTTATACTGGTTATGTTGCATTTTTGAAAGTTTTTCTTGACAGATTATATAAATTATGATAATATAGATTAGTTAAGAATATAATTAAATTTCCTGTATATTTCTTTATAAAATTTGAGAGAAAAAAAGGGGGATTTAAGTAATCGGTATAGAAATAATGTGACGTAAGTCAAAAGATACTAAGGTTACTGAATCTACAAACAACAATTTCGCTGCATAAGTGTTTGTATTTATAGCCTTAGTATACCTATAACTATAAATATATATTTTGTTTGTACTACCCTTTTTGCTATTGCATTAAGGGTATTTTTATTTGCAAAAATTCATTAAGAAAGTGAGGTGATAACGTGGTTACATTGAAACAGGCAAGGCTTGAAAGCGGCTTAAAGACTGGCTTTATTCTAAAAAGGCTTAGTGTTACTTATGCTTGCCTTTACATGTATGAAAGCGGTGAAGTCAAAGTATCAGATAAACACAAAAAAATCTTTTCTGAATTATACCAGCGCAATGATATTAAATATCCGAAATAATGGAGGAAATTAGCAAATGTTACTTGATTTAGCCCAAGCAAGGAAACTTTCCGGCTTAAAAACTACATACGTTGCAAAATATATGAATTGCAGCAGTACACAACTTTACCGATTAGAAAAAGGTATCAATCTTACACGTGATAAAGCTGCAAGGCTGGTTAGTTTATATCGTTCATGTGGTGTACAAGGCGATATATGTTATTACATATCAGATTGGCAGTAAATCACACCAGTTTTTATATCAAAATCATATAAAACAAGGGGTATTTTGACATATAACTTCACTGGTTAATATAATCATATACCTTAAAATCCTTAACTGTTAAAAACATGGGTTTTTGACGATTAAGAACACAAATTTCACAAAATAAGGAAGGTAAATAAATATTGAATATATATAATCAGGTAAAAATAATTTTAGGCTGTAATTTACCTAAGGTTATTAGGTTCAATAATGGAAATTTAATGATTGGTAAGTTTTGTTATCCAGAATTTGCAAACAATGGAAAACGTGTTATTTTACGCAAGCGGTTAATTAATTACCCAGAAGTAAACAAACTGACACATGAAACAAAAAATATTCTAATATCGTTGGTTAGTGCATTAAGAGAAGATAATCTTTTAGGCACTAAAGCGTTTTACATGAATTTAAGCATGTTAAAAAAATACTTTCATTTCTATAAAGGTTTTGAAACATGTTTTAACACTCTGATTGAAAATGGTTATATCATACCGATTGTTAAAGGCACTGAAACTGTTTACAAAATGACTGATAAAGCAATCTTACCACGCAATAATAAACTTGAGTGGGTAGTATTAGATTAAAAAATTAGGAAGGTGATAATTTGTCAGATAATACAATTGATAACGTAGCAAAAATCGGTATAAAGTTTGAAACCGATAAAGCAAGTTTAAGACAGGTAAAAGAACAATTTACCAGTGAAATGAAAAATATAGCTAAGGAAAACAGTAGTATCATTAATAATACAATTGGCAAGTCTTTAGCTGATACAATTAAAAACGCTAATAAACAAGGCGGTATTACTCAGAATGTACAGCAATTTAAAAGCTATCAGCAAGCTTTATCTGATTTAGAACGCAAAGCGGCTAATGTTTACCGCCAGTTACAAACACTTGATAAAACAGATTATCAGAATAAAGTCAGATTAAACGGTGAACTTGCTAAAATCCGTGAGCAATACCAGGCGTTAAACAAGGAAAGCGCAAACTTTAGAAAAAATATCGGTATTTCTAACTCACGTGGTTTTTATGATCTAAACAGTAATATTGATTACTTCAAGTCAAAAGCACGTTCCAAGCTTGCTATGATGACTTCAGAAAGATTGATTGATTCAGCTTTTAACCTGCCTGAAAATATTATGTCAGATTTACAGCAGTTAGAACAAGCTAAAGTAAATTTTGCTCAAGTAATGCCTGATAGCTTTACCAATAATCAAAATGCTATGAATCAGGCTATGAAAGATTTTATTCAAGTAGCTGCTGATTATGGTACTTCCGTTGAAGATGTTACTGAAGCTGGCAGGTTATGGGGTAGGCAGTATAAGGACGTTAATATTATACAGGAACTTGTCAGAAATAGTACCAAGTTATCAATTACTGATAATATGTCATTAGTTGATGTTAATAAAGCACTTGAAGCTACAATGCAACAGTATGGTGTTTCCTTAAAAACTGCTGCTGAAGCACAAAAAGTATCAGGTGATTATGTTGACAAGTGGAGTCACTTAGCAGATACAGCCTTAGTTACTGCTATGGATTTAGCAAAAGCGAATGAACAGTCAGCAAGCGCAGCACATCAAGCAGGAATAGGTTTTGACTTCCTTCAAGGCATGATAACTACAATGGCAGCGAAAACAGGCAAAAGCGGTGCTGAAGTTGGGCGTTCTATTCGTTCCATGTTGGTTAGTATGAATACCGCAAAAGCAAGAAAAGAATTTGCAAAGCTGGGTATTTCCCTTGAAACACTTGATAAAGATGGTGTAAAGCACGTTCGCAACATGGAGCAAGTAATAATTGAACTCATGCAAAAGCTGAAAACTACAAAGCTTGATATACGTGATACTATTACTGCAATGTCAGGTGGTAAAATGCAGTATAATAATGTTTTAGCCCTGCTTACTGCTTATGATGAATTACAAAAAAATATCAATCTTAGTAAAAATTCTGCTGGATGGGCTGACCAACAAGTAGCATTACAGACAGAAACAATATCAAGGCAGTTACAAGGCTTGAAAGCTGATTACATGGCTTTTATCAATACACTGTCACAAGCCGGAGCTACTGAAGGATTAAAGGATATTATAAAAATATTACGTGAGACAGTACAGGTAATTAGTAGTATTGACCCTAAAAACCTTGATATGATTTATAGCACTATGAAGGCGTTAGTGGCGTTACGTGCCGGATTATATGTTCTTTCTGTTACGTTGGTACAGATTCCACGCCAGTTTACCATGTTGTCACGTTCTATTATGACGTTACCTGCAAGAATAACCGCTACAACTTCAGCAGTGAGGGGTTTAGCTATGGCTTTATCTTTGGCTACTAAAGCGGCTGGCGCAATCGGTATGCTGCTTACTGTATTACAAGTTGGTTATACCCTGTATGACGCATATAACAGCAAACAGACTGAAGCAGCGGAAAAAGCAAGGCTACATGCTGAAAATGTAAATAATGAAATTTCACAGCTTAATACTAAACAGGAAAGTTTGAAAACACTTTCTGAACAGTTAGAAAGCAATCGTGATATTATGGCAAAATCAACTAAGGATAGTGAGGAATACAAAAAAGCTGATTCAGAAATTATCAAAATCAAAGATAAAATTATTGACATTCTTGATGATGAAGGAAAAGCTAAGGTATTGCAATCTGATTTTGCAAAAAGTGCTATTGACAGTGAAATTACTAAAATAAATAGTATGGCAACAGCCTATCAAGCTGACAAGGAACGTTACTATCAAGCCCAGGAAGAAAAAACAAACAAATTAATTGCTGAGTATAATACCAGACTTTCTTATTATGAGAGTGAAGCTAACTTATTAGGCGCAATGCTTGATAATATTGGTGGTTTAAAAAGCGGTATTCCTGAAATTTTCGGCAATCGGGCGGATGAATTAATCAGTGAGGGTAAAACAGCGATTCAAGAACAAATTGAACGCAATAATACTGAACGTGAAAACATTCAAAAAGCAATCACTGAAGAAAAGGCACGTAATATAAAATTGAAAGCAGAATTACAGAAAGCACGTGAACTTTCTTCTAAATCTGGTAATAATGCTGGTGCTATCATTGATGATAGTAACGGTACTGGTGGTAAAGGCTCAGGCGGTAGCGGTAACAGTGATAATTACGCTGCCAAAGCTGAGAGATTACAATACCAAAAACAACGTAATGAATTATGGTATGACGGTAAAATAGCTGCAACAGTATATGATACTGCCTTAAAGGAACTTAATAATACTGAAAGAATGGAAGGCGTAACAGCTAAAACTTCAATAGGTAAAATGTCATTGTGGAAAGCAAGGCAGCAAGAACTTGAGCAATATAAAACAAAACTTGTTGCTTTCCGTTCTGAACTGGAAAAGGCACTTGATGAAAGAATGGCTGATAACCAACAGATAGCTAAACAGTTAGGCTATACTTCAGATATGACTACTGAGCAAAAAATCAGAATCATGGAAGTAAACAAGGAAACATTCCAGGAAATGAAATCTTTTACTGAGATCTCCAAACTTATTTCTGAAGTAAACAGCAAAATTGCTGAAACTGATAATACTTTGCAGGACGTTAATAACACACTGGCGCAAACAAAGCTTTCTATGAATCCGGAAGATGTTTATAGCCGTAAAGCTGAAGATTTAAAACTCTTTTATGATAAATTGAAAGCTGATAACAGCGGTTATTTCAATCCTTTTGGCGATATTAACCAAAATATGATACAGCTTGATTATCTTAATCAGTTATATCAAGCCCAGGTTGAGCGCACACGGCAATTAAGGGAAAACTTGAGCAGTATTTTACAGTCAGCTAATGAAACTGATGTTAGAAATGCTCAGATAGCACTAAAAAAGGCAGAGTTAGCGGAAAAACAGACAATGGCTAATATCCGGCAAGCTAAACTTGATAGTACTTCTGGTATTCGTGAGGGATTAGCTGACGTTACCACTCAGTTATTGTTTGAGGGTAATAGCTGGAAAGATATTTGGAAAAAACTTTGGCAGGAATTAGCTAAGGATGCTATCTTATCCCTGTTGAAAGTACAGCATCAGGCAAGCTTGCTTGGTTTGATAATGCAGTCTTTTGGTTTGTTTGGCGGTGGTGGTAGTTCTGTCACAAATGCTGCCGGTGTAAGAGTACAAAATTTAGGCGGTTCTATTGTTAGTAATGTTCCTCATGCTGGTTTTGCTAAAGGTGGCAGCGTTACAGGTGAAGGGACTTCACAATCAGATAGTATTCCGGCAATGCTTTCTAATGGTGAATATGTGTTAAGTGCTGATACTGTCAAGCGTTTAGGCGTTCCGTTGTTAAATGCTATCAATCAGAATAAAGGTATGATAGCTAAATTTGCTGAAGGCGGTTATGCTTCCAGCAATTCAGGCGTTATTCCTGTATTGTCAAGTGATTTAGCAAGAGACGGTAATATAGCAAGTGACGTTATTACTAAAAATGCTAATGATACTGACAAAACCGATAACAAGGAACTGCTGGCAGCTATGGCAGTTACCATGAGAGAGTTAGCAGAACAGGGAAAAGCTCCAAGCAATGTAAATATCATGGCTATGGATAGTAAAAGTTTTGCTGAATTTCTTAATGATAACTCTGATATTCTCATGGGAGTTTTAGCAAAAAACAAAGCTTTAAATAGATGATAAGGCGGTTTATACCGCTTTATTATCTGTTTTATGGAGATTTAAAGGAAGGTGTATACAATTACCACAATCAAACACGTTACAGGCATGAAAAATGAAATACAGTTTTTAAAGGTAGTGCCTGATATATATTCAGTGTCGTTATCTAATTTTACTTATTATGTATTTGATGATAATGAAAGCAAGAATGTTGTAAAAAATGCGTTTACTGATTCTGTACCAAACATTATTTATAGTACTACGGAACAGGGGAACGGAAATGATTTTAGGTATAAAGGTTTAACCTTAGATTTAAAAGTCAACGGTAAGCGTTATGATAGACCGTTTTTTGAGTTATATAACAAAAATGGTAAATACACATACGGCAAAGCTGCTGACAGTCATATTATAGTATCAATCATGGCAAAAGACAGTATGATTTACTCATTCCCTGCCAGTTTAATTGAAATGATTGTAAACCGTAATATACAGGATTTACCTTTACCGCAGGATTTTTACCATACTAACAAGTATTTTTATCAGTTTGATGATATGGAAACTCTGAAGGCAAAAGGCAAAACAGGTTTTGCTATAAATCCTGATATTTTACAATCATGTATCAGATATTATTTATCTTATTATTGTAGTAATTCTGACATGTGTTATTTGCTTATGCAGTGTAGCCCTTATAAAGACAGCAATAACACTTATATTGAAACAAACTAAAAGGAAGGTGGTAGCATAGAAAACAATTCTATTTCTAAAGTACCTGTAACAATTAATGTTATTGATTCGCCAATGGGTACAGGCAAAAGTACTGCTATTATCAATTATATCAAAGATTGTAGCAGGTTTGGCAATGAAAGCAATGAAAGATTTATTATATTTGTTGTAACTGAAAATGAACGTGATAACCGATTTATTAAGGAGCTGTCAGCAAAAAAACCTGATATACCGCCATTTAGAAAAAGTATTCTTGATATGATTGTTGACGGTGATAACATTGTTACCACGCAGGCGTTATGCAGTGTTTTCAATGATGAAACTATTGCAGCTTTCCAGGAAAGCGAATATAAATACACTGCTTTCTTTGATGAAATACCAGCTTTATTTACTGATATTGTAGGCTGTAAACGTAAAAATAACGACTTTGGTAATATTATCTGTTTTGGGAAAGCTGACGTAAAGTTAATGCAAACTAATAATATTGTTATCAGTGATAACCAACAAATATTTTACAATCAAGATAGTGATTATGCTAAATCAGATTCAGATAGTAAAATCTTTGATTCTGTCAGGCAGTTAGGCAGCCGTTGTGATTTATTTCCTTATGGCAGGGATAAAGATGGCTATTTTACTTCAATCATAGCTTTCGCAAAGCGTTCTATTTTTGAATGTTTTAATGAAATATGGTTTTGTTCCTATCTCACAAAAGGCAGTATGTTAGAAAACTACTGTATTTTGAATGATATTGATATGGTTTATTATCATATTGACGATAAAGGCGGTATAGCTAAAAATCCTGAAGGCAAATACATTGAAAGTTATCCTGATGGTTTAGATCGCATTGAAATACTTGATTCTTTGAAATTCAATATGAATAACAGCTTGTCAAAAGACTGGTACAGCAAAGCTAACCTTGAAAAGAATAAAACCAGTATGAAGGTTTTAGCCGGAAAATTCCGTAATGCTTATGAATTTATGAAAAAGCACGGTGTAACCGCTAAGTCGTTTATATGGACTACTTTCAAGGAATACAGGAATAATATCAAAATCAATAATAAATATGTACCCGTTAATAAAACATGGCTGGCTTGCAATACCAAAGCTACAAATGATTACAGTAATTGTACTGGCGTGGCTTATGTGTGTAACCGCTTTTTTGATGTTAATTGTACAAATTACCTGTCACAATTAGCAGAAAAGATGAATAAACCAGGACTTAAATTTAATAATGACATTTACGCATTATCTGAGTTAATCCAGTTTATTTATCGTTCTAACATACGTGTAAAGGATTCAGATAAAAAGATTTATGTTTGGGTTCCTGATTATCGTATGAGGAATTTATTATATAATTATCGTGAAAAAGCATTAAAATTTCATAAGATTACAACTTGAAATATACTTTTTCCAACATATTTTTTAGGTGAAAACAATGCTTTTTTTCGCAACTCTGTTTTAAATTTAGGGGAAAATTTTCCCCAAACTTTTTTAACAAAGTATCATGAATACTGGGTTTACAGCATGTACCTTTATAGATATATAGGTAAACAAAAAATAACATGAAAAAATGACTAACTCTGTTTATACTTTATACTTAATTATCAAAACAAAAACAAACAATCAAATTTCACAAACAGATTAAATCAATCACACTGAAACAACAAAACAATAAATGTTTTCCTGATAGACAAAACACGAAAAATAAATTAACCGTGCAACGGTGTTTCATGCGTAAGCAGGAAACTAAACCGTTGCGCTTTTCATGTTCCGTTATGGTACATTTACCCTTTTCGCCTTGCTGGTTATCGGTAATTGTTATATCAGTCTGATTGTATGGCAGTGTAACTTGTGTTAATTGTCCTGCTGGTATTCAAGGCTCAAGGGTAAATATAATTACCTTTACCGCTGGTTAAATGAATCTTACCACGTAATACTAAATCAAGGAATGTTACCATGGTACTGTTATTTGCTCAGCGGTTCAGGTAATTATAAGTTATGGTTTTCCCTTTTGTAACTGGTGAACGCTGAAAAAGTAACACAGTTTATTGTATACCGTTGTATCAGGTAAACTTTCCTGCTTTCCCTGTTACGTTAATATTACTATATTTTGAAATAGCTGTAAACCGCTTGTGTACTGGTTTATAGCATGTTTTTTATGAAAAAATGACAGTTAAGAAAAACAGGGGTATACTCTGATACCTATTGTAAAAGTTATGTGCAAAAACAGGCTTGTTTTACATGATTTTTGATATAAAACTGGTATGTTTGAAATGATAATTGATTGTATTCTTGATAGTTATTATTTGATTAATCGTTAATTTTTACAGCAAAACGATAGTTAGCATAAGGTAACTCAGAACGGCTACAACTATGCCAATTATTTTTTTGGTAGTGTTCGTGGTTTATGGCTGCAAATTTGGCAGGGAAAAGATAATTATTTTGCTGACAATCAAATAATATTATTTGTGAATGAAAAGCAAACAAATAAACGCACGTTCGCTATTAACATAAATACTTTAGCATGTGAAAGTAAAATGTTTGTGATTATGGCAAAAAAATAGGCAATGTGCATGATTTACACACTGCTTTTTAATGATTATTTGCGTTTATATCGAACACTACGTCCGATAATCTGCATTATGACAAGTCAGCTAATTTTTATCTAAAATCCAGTATTCATGCGGTTTTTCATCACTTTTCTATAATATAACACAAGGATTATGTAAAGTCAACAATTATTTATGGTAATACCACCATATAATAATAAAAAGCTTATATAATCTTTATTGGTACAGAAAAAAATGTAGCTGATGGCGTGACAGGCTTGTGTGTGCTTAGTGGTATGGTGCTATGTGTGCTTTATCCAGGCTTGTTACTTCATGGTACTGGTAAGATTTTTTAAACCTATCGGCAATAACATCATTATGATTCACTGGTGTTAGATTTATTGATACTCTGTTACCAGTTTTTTAGTATTGACAGATTCCAATGATTGAATTATAATAGACAACGTACTGAAGAAAAAAATATGGCTTGTGTTCTTAGAACTTTGAAAATTTTACAAATAAAGATTAAGTGCTAAAAACTTTAATTGATTAAAGGTTGCAGTGTTCATGCAGGTTTTAGCGATAACTTTGAATCTTTATGTGGCAGATAGACTATTGCGGGTGTAGTTTAGTGGTAAAACTCCAGCCTTCCAAGCTGATGTTGTGGGTTCGATTCCCATCGCCCGCT
>JAEEGL011173436.1_pt1 | contig 12657 bp, 8 predicted proteins | sample 9134231 | NCBI WGS metagenome assembly JAEEGL01 (sample SAMN16246548, study PRJNA631951) | gut metagenome | biome: gut microbiome; feature: rumen; material: fiber-attached | host: Bos | place: Iran: Karaj | collected 2018-10
CTGGTAGGGCGGCTGAAAAAGAAGAGCGTGGCGGATACGACGTATGAGGAATCTGCTAAATCTATTCCTTTTGGTAAAATCTAATCTTAAACGAAGATTCATTTTCTTTTCGAATCGTAAGTTTTATCAGGTTATTTATATTTATTGAAATCCAAAAGAAAAAGTAGTATAATTAATTAAATACAACTTTGAAGCATCCTTTCAGAAATCCATCTTTTCATTGTAATTGCTGATACAATCAAGAAGGAATCTAATCATGAAAACAATTGATCTTCCTCCATATGCACCAACCCTAATGGAGTCAACACGAGCCATAGGGTATTCAATAGAAGCTGCGATTGCAGATATTATTGATAATAGTATTGCTGCAAAGGCAAGCCAAATTGACATTGACTTTTTCCCAATCGGCGAGTCATATATTTCTGTTCTAGACAATGGTTGTGGCATGACGCAGGAAGAACTGGTTTCAGCAATGCAATATGGAAGTCGCAACCCGCTTGAAGATAGGGCTGTTGACGATTTGGGACGATATGGTTTGGGATTGAAGACGGCATCATTGTCTCAATGCCGAGTTTTAACTGTGATTTCAAAAACCAGAGGGAGTATTATTGGTGCCCAGTGGAATTTGAACCATGTTCAATCAGCAGAGAGTTGGTCATTAATACTTTTTGATTCTGATGAAGCCAATCAGTATCCTGGGATATATAAGCTGAAAGCCTATGCCAGCGGCACACTTGTTGTTTGGCAGGATTTGGATAAATTTGCTGTTGGAGAAAACGATATGGCAGAAGCGTTTTCTCGCAAAATGGGTTTGATTCGAGAGCATTTGTCTTTGGTATTTCATCGATATCTCAGCGGAGAACCAGGATTGAAAAAACTTGAAATCAAAATGAACGATGAAAGAGTTGAACCTCAAGACCCGTTTTTGTCCAAGAAGAGCACTCAGCTCATGGACGAAGAAACGATTATCGTTCGCGGACAAAAAGTCAAAGTCACTCCTTATATTTTGCCGCACACATCAAAACTGACCCAAAAGGAGCTCAAGGCGCTCGGCGGAAAAGATGGTTTGCGTAAAAACCAAGGCTTTTATGTGTACCGAAATAAGAGACTATTGGTATGGGGCAGTTGGTTCCGCCTGATGCGTCAAGGCGATCTGTCAAAACTCGCCCGTGTTCAGGTAGATATCCCAAATTCTTTAGATGATCTTTGGACACTTGACATCAAGAAATCCACTGCAACTCCACCGGAAGATGTTAGAAAGAATCTCGCAGTTATTGTTGAACGAATCTCTGAAGGCAGTAAAAGAACCTGGACATATAGGGGAAAGAAGGAGACCTCTGATAGTATTGTTCATGTCTGGAATCGAATGGTATCCAGAGATGGAGGAGTTTATTATGAGATTAACGCTGACCATCCAATGATCGATGCTGTTTTGGCTGGACACCCGGAGATGCGTCCGCAAGTTGAAATGTTACTGAAACAGATCAGTTTATCCCTTCCGCTCAACTCACTGTATATTGATTTAACCAATGATAAAAAAATCTCCAATGACAGCGATGAGGCTTTTTCTGACGTCGTTGGTATGATTAGATCAATTCTTGCAAATACACCCGCAGATTTACAGAACGATCTATTTGACTCATTAATTCTTACCGAGCCATTTTGTAATTATTCTGAAGAAATTGAAAGAGCTAAAAAGAGGGGTGCCTTTAATGACTGAAAATATGGAATATCTGATTGCTAATATTACAACAACAGTAAACAAAAAATATGAAGACGAGCTTCCCTCGATTGATCAGATAAATGAGATTGCGGAAGCATATCGTGTTGCACTTTCAGTACTGCATCCAGTATCAGATGATGAGTTTGAACAGGTTAAGAATACACTCCATGCAGATATTCTGCACAAAATTGGGGTAGCAACAACACTTCGCGGGCACGATGATACGCACCGTTCTTGGTACTATCAACAGGAAAACGATGGGTTTTATTGGAAAAGGTATAAGACCTATCTGAAGAATAATAAGCGTTGGGGTATTGAGGTAGTAAACCGTTTGGATCAAACTACCAATGAAGTTATGGATGATTTAGGTAATCCAAAAGACCACGACCGTCAATTTCAAAGAAGAGGTCTTCTGTTGGGAGATGTTCAATCTGGTAAAACCGCAACGTACACAGCCATTTGTAACAAAGCATCAGATGCCGGCTACCGCGTGATCATTGTCCTTGCCGGCATGATGGAAAACCTTCGTGTTCAAACGCAGGAGCGACTTGATTCGGAATTTGTTGGGATTGAGAGCAAATATACACTTAACAAAAAAGCAGATCAGGAGATTCGAAACACCCCGGTTGGCGTTGGTAAAGTTCCGCCTATTGATCAAAACAGACGGATTGCTTGTTTCACCTCGGTTGCTACAGATTTTAACAAAAAAACGCTGCAAGCACTTGGACTGAGTCTTAAAACTCTTAAAGGAACCGCTTTGTTTGTAATAAAGAAGAATAAAAGCGTTCTGAATAATCTGTACAAGTGGCTTATGGAAAACAATGCAGATTATGAAAACGGATTGATTGATCTGCCTATGTTGCTGATTGATGACGAGGCAGATAACGCATCTGTTAATACAAACTCCGAGGAAAAGGATCCAACAGCAATCAACAAAGCTATCAGAGATATTCTGAATTGTTTTCGCCAGGCATCCTATTTGGGCATCACTGCGACACCGTTTGCAAATATCTTTATCGATCCAGATTCAGACGAAGCTGCAAGGGATTTGTTTCCAAAAGACTTTCTTACAGTTCTTCCAACTCCGGAAAAGTACATTGGAGCAGATCGAATCTTTGGTCACGGTGATGCGGATGAGTGGGATAATGAATCTGTTGAAAGAACCTCTGGTGAATATGGTGATACAATTATTCCCATTGAGAATGAAGAACAAGAGTTTTATTTTGTTTTCAAACATAAAAAAGAACTGGCAGACGAATTGTATGATTTGCCTGAAAGTCTAAAGGAGGCAATTCGGTATTTCGTACTTGCAAATGCCATTACAGACATTCGCACCGATGTTCGCGAACATCGCTCGATGCTTGTGAACGTCAGCCGGTTTACAATGGTTCAAAACAGGACTGCAGATTTAATTGAGGACTATCTAAATGCGGTTAAGGCTGATCTTGAAAACTATTCCAAACTGCCGATTGATCATGCGATGCAAATTCCCAAAATTGCCGCATTGTTTGAGACATGGAAAAAATACCATGTTCAGGACATGGCAAAGATGGATTGGGCTGATTTTTTGCATGACTGGCTGAATAAGACTGTAAAAAGAATTGATGTCCGCAGCGTAAACCAACAGCATGGTGCATCCTCGCTGAATTACTATGAATATAAGAACATAGGTATGCGCGTTATCGCAGTTGGAGGGAACAGCCTTTCCAGAGGTCTAACTTTGGAAGGGCTATGCGTTAGCTATTTCTATCGCAACACCATGATGTACGACACACTGCTTCAAATGGGAAGGTGGTTTGGTTATCGTCCAAATTACGACGATCTGTTTAAAATCTGGATGGCTGAAGATGCAATTGATTGGTATGGGTATATTACAGATGCAGTCAATGAACTGAAAGAAGAGCTCAGAAAGATGAAAAGGCAAAACCAAACGCCGGAAGAGTTTGGTCTGAAAGTCAGACAAGCTCCGGGATCTCTTCTTATCACAGCAAGGAATAAAATGCGAACAGCTACACCCGTTAATAGACCAATTACAGTTTCTGGCCGAATGATTGAAACGCCGCGTCTCAAGGCGGATCTTCAGACGATTCAAAACAATGAGAGCCTCTGCCGCTCCTTTGTTCAAGGCATATCAGCAGACCCTTCCGTGACGTATGAATATGATAAGTTTACAAAAGCTCACATATGGCACAATGTTTCAAAAAAGCAGATTATTGAGCTGATTCGTGAGTTTTCAACTCATCCGTGGAACCTTAATTTTCAACCGGTTGCTTTATCTGATTACATAACTGAGGACGATGGCCCCCTCTCCCTGTGGGATGTTGCAATACCTAGCGGAACAGCTGAAGAAACTATTCCAATCCACACGGCCAACAACACTGTATTTGTTCAGCCTGAGATTCGATCCATCAAAAAAGATGAAACTGTCAAAAATATGATTCGAATCAGTGGGCATCATGTGCGTGTTGGTACAGGCGGATGTTCAAAAATTGGCTTGGAAAAGGAAGCTATTCAAAACATTCGTGCAGAGGGGGAAAAAATCACAGACCGATCCTATTTGATCAAAGATAGAAAACCATTGCTTTTGATTCATATTCTTAGAAAGAAAGACGAAGACTGTTGTGACTCAAGCATCCCAACTATTCTCTTTGCCCTTGGTTTGGGATTTCCAAATACAGGAAATGAACGTACTGCCAACTATATGGTAAACATCAAGGAACTGAGAAACTGGGTCGATATTGAAGACGAGGATGACGATGATGAAAACTATAGCTGAACTCACTGACCAATGGAATCAGATAACTCCCTACTCTGGTGGGTTCCTTCTTGCATCGGATGACCATCCGCTGTCCTTTCATATAGGAATTCAAGGCGAAAACGAAAAGGTTTTTATCGTTCTTGACACTGGCAAGATTGACAAAGTCTTTTCATCAAAAGCAGTTTCAGTGGAAAACATCCGGCTTGAGAACGGTAATTACGCATTGCGCTTTTGGCTGAAGCACCCGTCGTTGGATGAATTGTTTGTCAAGCTCTGCTGGGATCTTATGGAAGCATCAAGAGATGCTGAAGATCCCTTGGCTCAGTTTTTAGCACAATACAGAAAATGGCAGCGCCTTTTGCAGCAGATCGGCAGCGAAGCATTGTCTGTGTCTGCACAGAAGGGGTTGATTGGAGAACTCCTTTTCCTGAAGATGGAAGCAGAAGTATGTGGGATTGATGCTGCATTAACAGCATGGACAGGTCCCGAAGGTGCTGATCAAGACTTTGACTTTCCAGACTTTTGGGCAGAAGTTAAAACCACCTCTATCTCCAGCCAAGCAATTTCAATATCATCTCTTCAGCAACTGGACCGGACCGACAAAGGCTTTCTTGTTGTTTACTATATGGACAAAACTTCTGCTTCCGGAAAACAATGTGTTTCTTTAGGTGATGCCGTCAAAGATATTGAACTGTTACTCAATTCTGAAAAGCAGAAAAACCTATTCTCATGTAAATTAGCTCGTCTTGGATATCAGAAAAAAGATGAAAAAGTTTATCACGAAACAATGTTTCGGCTTCAAGCCTGTGATTTCTTTTCGGTTTCTGATAGCTTCCCGCGTTTAATCAAAAGCAATACTGCCCATGGAATTATCAGCGCAGGCTATGACATCAGCTTGTCCGCTATAGAATCATTCAAAGTGCAGGAGATCTGACATGGACGTAAATGAGTTCAAAAAAGATTTTTTAGAAGAGGTAAAATCAACGGCATCTGTTGAAGGAAACGGATCGAATGCCGCGTTTGTCAGTGTTGCCTCCAACTATTTGCTGGGCGCAGAAGTTCTGACGGATTTTACACCCGCTTTTTATAATGGCGTTGGAAAAAACGCGAGCATCAAAGCAAGGGTTGACGGCTATCTGCTTGATGAATTTGACATGACGTTTACTCTAATAATAGCGGATTATTCCGGCGAAGCGGAAAGAGAAACGATTACAAAAACAGCAGCAGTTGTCCAGTTCGAAAGATTGCTTCATTTCCTTGAAGCAGCATTTACTGACAAATTCAAGAGATCCATAGAGCCAAGCACACCTGCAGCTGATTTGGTAGATATGCTGCGCTTGAATAAGGACAGAATCAGAAAATATCGTCTTTTGCTTTTGACTGACGGTTTTATGAGCGACCGCATCAGCGAAATAGAATCAAGATCATTCAATGACATTCCTGTCGAGTGTCAGATTTGGGATGTTGACAGAATTTATCGTGTGTGTTCTTCAGATTTAGGACGCCAGGATATTGAAATCGATTTTAAGGCATACACAGATGGAAAAGGCATCCCCTGCCTTGAGGCTAGCAATGCGAGTTCCGAGGATTATCACAGTTACCTTTGTATTATTCCAGGAAGCGTTTTGGCAGACATTTACGATTTCTTCGGCAGTCAGCTTCTTGAGGGAAATGTTCGCTCATTTCTCTCAACTAAGGTTGCTGTAAACAAAAAAATACGAGAAACTATACTGCGTATTCCACAAAACTTTTTTGCCTATAACAATGGCGTTTCTGCGACCGCAATGGATCTTCGATTTGAAAACACCGATGAGGGAAGATTCATTACGTATGCAAAGGATTTCCAGATCATCAACGGCGGTCAAACAACAGCATCATTATCAAATGCGAGGCATAAAGATGGTGCAGATCTAAGTCAAATCTATGTACAGATGAAACTGACCGAAGTGGATTCTGATGCTGATAAATCAGGTGAGCTGATCAGAAATATTTCCAGGTCATCAAACAGCCAAAACAAGGTCAGCGATGCAGATTTCTTTGCCACACATCCTTTCCATATTCGTATGGAACAGATATCCAGAAGATTGTTTGCTCCGGCATCCGGTGGTGCGCAGTATGAAACTAAATGGTTCTATGAAAGAGCACGCGGGCAATACTTGCAGGCGCAGATGCGGATGACCAAAGCGCAAAAAGATAAGTTTTCCACACAGAATCCGAAAAAACAGTTGATTACTAAAACAGATCTTGCTAAATATCGGAATTCATGGGCAGGTGGTCCTCAGGTTGTCAGCAAAGGTGCGCAGACAAACTTTATGAAATTTGCTGAAATCATTGATGAAGCATGGTCCAAGTCTGATGTGCAGTTTAATGAAAAGTATTTCAAAGATACAGTATCTCTTGCAATTCTATTCAAGCATACCGAATGGATCGTATCGCATCAGCCATGGTTTGAGCATGGTTACCGAGCAAATATTGTTACATATTCCATCGCATTGTTTCACAAACTGATAAGATCTCAGTTCAAAGGAAAAGATCTTGACTTGGGCTTGATTTGGAATCGCCAGAGAGTTCCTGATGCGGCAACAAATGAATTAGTTAAGATCACCAAATATGTTTTTGATACAATTACCGATCCAAACCGCGGCACAATCAATGTTACACAATGGTGTAAAAGAGATGCTTGCTGGGCAGAAGTGCAAAAATGCCCGATAAAACTGTCAGAAGCATTGTATGCTGTACTGATCAGCGCTTCTGATGCAAAACAGGAAGAAAAAGAAGCTAAAAAGGATCAGAGAATTGCTTCGGATCTCGATGCACAAAAGAAAGTAATTGAATTGGGATCAGTCTATTGGAAAACAGTTGATGAATTTGTCAAGGAAAAACGGATTCCGTTTTCACCAGATCAAATGAAGGCAATGAAATATGCTCTTAAGATTCCAGCGCAGATTCCAAGTGCATATCAGAGTATGCAGTTGCTTGCTTTATTGGAAGAATCAAAAGCCAATGGCTTCAAAGGCTAAGGGGCGTCTATGGAAAAACTGAAAGTAATTGATTTGTTTGCTGGTGCCGGCGGGTTAAGCTTGGGCTTTCAGCAAACAGATAAATATGATATTAAGGTTGCTTTTGAAAACAGCCCTTATATGCAGGAAACATATAAGCAAAACCACCCCCGTGTCGATGTGCGGGGTGATGTTTGTGCTGCAGATTACAAAGAGATCTTTGACAAATACGGCCCTATTGATGTTGTGATAGGAGGACCTCCTTGTCAAGGGTTTTCAAACGCAAACAGACAAAGAAATCACGCTATCAGCCAAAACAATATGCTTGTCAAACAGTATATTCGGGCTATTACAGAACTTAAACCCAAGGCTTTTGTAATGGAAAACGTCAGCACTCTGCAATCTGACGTTCATCGCTTTTATCTCAGCAAGGGTGATAAATGGCTGGTTCGTCGATATTCAATTCCGACAAAATGTATCCCTTTGTGTTTGATTGGAAAAGAATATGCGTTTCGTGGTGCAGAAGCAATTGTTCGGGATAAAAAAAGATTGCTTCGTTATTTGTGGCCGGAAACACATTATTCAGTATTAAACATTGTGTTCAAAAATTCTAAGAATACAAAAAAGATGGAAGCTGCCTTAGTGAAGCACAAAAAGAAACTGCTTGATTTTGCTGCGCACCATCTTTCAAGCGACAAGAAGGATCATGTTTTGCAAGCCGATTCTACAGCTTTTCAAGCAATTTGTGATTACTATTCTGAGAAAAAGGCAGCAGAGGATATTAACACGGCTATAGCACCAGCCATTATGATTCAAAGAATGCTGAATATTGCAAAAGAGATATACGACAACGATATTGTTGTCGAAAAATTCTCCTCGGCCAACGGCGTATTTGCACATATTGAATCATTTGCTGTTTTTGATTATTTAAAGGCAAAATTGGAGTCTGAGAGCGGCTATGTAATAAAAAGCGATGTTCTTTGTGCAGCTGATTATGGAGCTCCTCAAAAGAGACTGCGTTTTGTTGTAATGGGAGTTCGGAAGGATATTTCGGCCAGTATTGATTTCCCCGAAGCAGAGTTTACCGAGCAAAACTATAGAACAGTAAGAGATGCAATTGCGGACCTGGAAACGGTCGAACCTCGCTATGAAATGGAAGAAGATGAAACTGGCATCTTGTTAGATGGAGTTCATAATAGAGGGGATCTTTGCCTGCTCCTTCGAGATACTGATGTATTAAAAAACCATGTCGCAACGAAGACAACAGAAATTGCGCTTGAGCGTTTTCGCTCATTGAAACAAGGTGAAAACTTCCATTCTTTAGATAAGAAGTTGAAAACCAATACATATACGGACGCCGCCCGAACGCAAAATACGATTTATCTTCGGTTGAAATATGATGAACCAAGCGGTACGGTAGTCAATGTCAGAAAATCCATGTGGATTCACCCCGTATTAGATCGTGCTATCAGTATAAGAGAAGCGGCTCGTCTTCAGACTTTCCCTGATTCTTTCGTGTTCTGTGGATCAAAGGATAAGCAGTATCAGCAAGTTGGGAACGCGGTTCCTCCGATCATGGCAAAAGCGATTGCGGAAAACCTTGCAAGAATACTTGAAACAGCAAGTGCTGAAGGAGCGCAATAATGGCGGACAATCACAGCAAAGAAGTGCGCAGCTATAACATGTCTCGAATCCGCAGCAAAAACACAAAGCCAGAAGAACTTGTAAGAAAGTATCTCTTTTCAAAAGGGTTTCGGTACAGAAAAAACGTCAGGACACTTCCTGGATGTCCTGACATTGTGCTCCCCAAATATAAAACTGTGATATTTGTGAACGGCTGTTTTTGGCACAAACATGACTGTCCCCGATTCGTATGGCCGTCAACGAACAGAGAATACTGGGAGCCAAAAATCCTAAGAAATGTCGAACGAGATAAAGAGAACTGCGCTTTGTTACAAAGTCAGGGATGGAATGTCATAGTTGTTTGGGAATGCGAGCTGAAAACGACAAAATCCAACAGACTAGATCAATTAATAAGAGAAATAAAAGGAGGTGCCGCAGATGGCACAGATAGACATTGAGAATATCGAAAGAATTGAAAAAGAACGCAATTCAATACACGAAAAAGTTTACACTACTTATTCGGTTTTTGAAAAGGATAATAAAAGGTTTCTTCAAATTGACACTTACGGCAGAAATGACCGAGAAAACCCCGGAAAGATTAGTCAGTCAATTCAAGTTGATAAAATGGCTGCAAAAAGCATAGTCAGACTATTAATTCGAGAGTTTGATTTGTTGTAACAAGCGTAAGAATCAAAGTTTCAAAACACCAGCTCGCATATTATCTGCAGAAATCAACTTTTCTGTAGCAACAGACCACAAAATAGGTATTTTTTCTGTTAAGGGAATAATCCTAGTCGAGGATTTTTTTATGAAAAAGAGGTTAAATCCAAAAATAGTGAATATGCTAAGTCTTTTAAGCATTGTTGTTCTTTTATTCGGTTTAATAGATGATGTCTTAATAAAAACCAATGTAATAAGAAATTACTTGATTGTGAGTGAAAGCTATATTCTTTATGTCTTCTCTTTGATATTCACTGTTGCGACACTTGGTTGTACTTTGCTTTCAATAGTTGTTGGAGTCAGCAGCAATAGAGTGCTGGGTTTAAAATTGAAAGAAATCATAGCTTTCAAAGAGCCGCCAATAAAACTTAATAGAATGATTGTCACTTCTCTCTTTATGGTGGCATTATCAATTCCAATATTGGCATTTGACTGCAATACAGCAATGACGATGTTGGCAATGTGCTTGATTGCGTTCATTATATATTATACCTCTATCCTATGTAAAACTGTATTTAATAAAGAATTCGTTAAAAGATATATTCATTATAATTTAAATTGTTTAGATAGTATTAAACCTGAGTACATACAAAACTGGATATCCGCTCTTTTCAACGCAATCAATGAGAACGATTTTACTGACGAAGAAGAATATTTATCTTTATTAAACCATGCCGCAGAAGCCCAAAAACAAAGCCGCGAACAAATTGGGAAGCAAATATCTAATTTGTTCTCAGAATCATTTAAACACCAATCATTTGTTGATTCATATAGAAGAATTTTGAGATTAAATGATACATCAAAAGTTCTTTTTGATGAAAGAACCATTACATTTAATTACATAAAAAATTTGAAATATGCAGATTCAAAAGTGATTGATAGTATTAATCTTGCAGGACTAATAGACAGCATAGTCATGTGTGAATTCTTAGATGACGAGGAGAAGATTAATAATAGTTTTTGGTTCTTCTCAGCTGTATTAGACAATAAAAATCTGATCGAAAGCGACAGATTGGAAATCGTTTATAACGGGTTTTGTTCATTGCTTTGGCTAGATGACAACTACGGATTCGGTTCTGTTAGAGTAGAGATCGCATATAGTTTATTTAGGAACAAAGTTCTTCTTGCTAACGATTTTGAATACGGGAAAAAAATTTATATTCAATTGTTAAAAGCGTTATATAAAAGAAACTCATATAACGAGTCAAAATCATTTGCTTCTTTACTTTCAAAAATGGTAAGGATGATCTACTTTTGGTCATTTTTGGAAGTGGAAACATTATCCGAAGTAAGGAGAAATCTTATTTCATCGATCCCTGAATGTAGAGTGAATACAACAGATAATACGGCTTTATCCATAAACCGACTCATTGATAAGATTCACAACCAAATGGTTGAATTCTTGGTTGAAGATGCTTTTAATCCAAACTGGTCTGATCCGCTTGATTATTTCCCAGAATTGGAAACAGGAAAAGCTCTTGTTTGTACTCCTGAAAGCAAAATCAAATTTGCACTTTGGTTTTACTCAATCTGGGGATATGGTTTCAGCCCATTCCCTATAAAACGAACGAATATGGATTCTGAAGACAAAATCTTGCAATATAGGGGTATTTGTATTGCGGCACATCAAGAGTTTGAAATAAACGAAGAATTAACAAAAGGCGCAATTGAAAATGTCAAAAAGTTAAAGCGACTTTTTAATAAATCATATCAACTTCCATCAGGATATCTTCATGCAACTTTTCACACAATTAATAGTGAAATAGAAAGAACAAACAATCTTTTGAATAACGCTCAAGAAACAATTACTGTTCCAGAGATTAGTGACAAACTGAAGAAAGCAATAGAAAAGAAGGGCTATATTACATTAGATGAATCAATTGATTTAGAAAACTCAACAGTTTTTCAACTTCACCCTCTTTTAATCCGTCAAAATCAGAATGAATATAGTTTTATAGTCGAAGTGTTGCAAAAAGAAATGATTAATCAAGTTAACAATAAAATTAATAAACGGCTTGATCCAGTCTATCTTAGCTTTGATCAAACCGGTGTGGCTTTTTTGAAAAATGAATTAGCAAAGAGAAAGTATAAATTCCGTAATTATACATTCTATGATGATTGGGCCTTAGATACAACAACCAGAAATTCTTCAGAGTTTTTTGAATTAAAGAAGCTGGTTGATTCAATTCCTTTTAAACAAAATGCATATTTGAGAAACTTTCTGTTCTTAAACCTTGATGATGTTAAAATGAATTATTCTATTGTGGAAATGAGAATCGAAGCGCTTGAAGACGATTCGCTTGAAGAAAACCTTGATTTTTACCGTGTTGCTGATGAACAATACAGTATTGATGGTGCTCTTTACAATAAAACGGCAGCAATCGAATATTTTAAAAAGACAAGACAGTTATTATACTCAAAGTTAAAGATTGAAACAAATGTAAAAAAAGAATCCGGATTTAAAGTCTTGTTTAAGAGGATTCCAACAAGTGAAGTATTAGAATAATAAGCCGCTATTGTTTTAGTGTTATAATCATTTATTCTGCTGAAAAAAGAGACGCTTTCAGAAGTAAATGACCGATGAAGAGCGTCTTTTTGGGTTTCTTTACTGATTTCTTCGTGCAGATTTCTTTGAGCTTTTTTCAACAGGCTCTCTTGTAATTCTTTATAGCGCCTGTAATCTGCCAAGAAATATTTAATTTATCAAACTTGACAAATTAACAATAATATGATATTGTAATCATGCATATTTGATAAATAATATATGGAGTGGTTTGATGAAAATCAGTGCAAGCGAAAATGAAAAGTCCATATTAATTGAATTGGGGCAACGC